>Ga0233418_10000069_pt1 | contig 21464 bp, 27 predicted proteins | sample Sediment_Towuti__FD_189021 | JGI IMG/M metagenome (GOLD analysis project Ga0233418, IMG submission 189021) | Sediment microbial communities from Lake Towuti, South Sulawesi, Indonesia - Sediment_Towuti_2014_1_MG | ecosystem: Environmental > Aquatic > Freshwater > Lake > Sediment | place... | reverse complement strand
AATTAAGATTCTTGCAATTTTCGAGTTCTTTATTTTGATTGGCTCAAATCTAATTGATAGAACACAACCATTGGTTTCAGATCGTAGTTGTCATAGGGTAGTTTCGCATTCTCCATAATGGTAAATTATACTATTTTCAATTCTGTTTCGATAATCATTGATATAATCATGCCCAAGAAACCAAGCATTTTTGTCCTCTATGCCATAGAAAAGTAAAATAGCACCAGGAATTGCAAAAATTGAAATATGAAATGTTCTTCTACCACTGCAGATGAAGAAATCATGAGTTGAATCACTTTTTTTATTTTTTTCCTCCAAACTTAATTTACACTCTCAAGAACAGTCAGCCTAAGTCATTCTTATTTGAATTAGGAATAATTATCGCATAGATCTAAAATACCATATAGATGTAATGTATATCCAGACACTTGCTCTATAGTTTATGTCGAATTCTCTTATATAGAACTATGTTATTCTTGTACCTACGTAAATGTTACTAGAAATGAGAAGAATATGATATAAAATAAGATGACGTATGGGTACAAGCCAGTTTGCATGGGACTAGAGATCAGGTTAATTCAGATATTCATCCAAATATATAACTAAGAAAAATCAATTTTATTTTGAGCAAGCGTTGGTTACTGTTTACTTGATATGAAACATGAAATCGATTTATGGAATTTAATAAAACTAATAAACAAATAACTTTCACTTTAAACAGATATGCTTTATCTGCTGCCCTTCCTGACGAAATTAAATGTGAATCTTCGGAGGGTAAATAATAGAGTCGGAAAATACTTGAAGAGCCCAAATACAAAGCAGATTCATGATGCTAGAACTGCTATCAGGCGGCTCGATGCTGCTTATCTCATATTGCCAAAGAAAGATAGGACTGGATCATCGCTATCGGATTACGTTTTGAAATGTAAGGAATTTTTTGAGGTTAATAGTGAAATTAGAGATTTAGATATCATATACGAAAAATTACAAAAATATCTTCCGAATGCTCAAAGGAATGGCATAATTGAAGCGTTGAAAACATCGAGATATGCAAACTTGGAACGAGCAAAAACAATTGCACTGTCCTTAAAAAGTACAGATACAACCAAAATCATAGATAAGATCGATGTTACAGAAAAGGAACTGCAAAAGAGATACAATAAAATGATATCAAGATTGATATCCCAGATAGAATCAAATTTTCCTGCTGTCCTTGCCGATCCATTGAGATTAGAAGAATTACATGATCTTCGAATTTCTTGCGAGAAATTAAGATATTTATTAGAACTGTTACCAGAAGAAAAAAACAATGTGTCGAAAACAAGAAAAACTCTTCAAAAAATTCAAGATATTCTTGGTACTATTCATGATTATGATTTTGCAATAGAATATCTAATCTCATTGGGGCATTCATCGATTGAAATTCAAGAGATCATATCAATTGAAAAGGAAGGAAGGAATGCAAAATATGACGATTTCCTAAGATTTTGTAAAAGACGACTAGACATTTCACAGGATTCGTTTTTGATTTTGATAAAAAGTCTAAAATAATCACGTGACAAATTAAGTGGAATATCATATTATTGTAGTGTGGAACGATACAGTCAATATGAAAATCTTTTATAATCAATTCACATATTATTATAGAACATGAATATTGAATTCATGAATCAACAAAAGTGGTAACATCGTGGCGGAAGTATCTTTCCATTACCCCAATCGAAGGATCTCTTGGTAGTTATAAAGTAGAAATTTTCGTTTCAGGTTTCGAATTCACTTCAAACAAGGAGGCAAGGTGGAAATTAAAGGGTGATGATTTGATCTCTGATGATGATATCGTTGATCCTCATGGGAGCGGCGTTGTGGGTCCAGATGGAACATTTTATTTCATTGGTAACGCTATTGGAGATAACTTGAATGAAGATTGTGGTACGGATGAGATCTATGCCGTTGTAAGCATAGAAGGTTTGGGGACCACTTTGAATTCAGATTGGGATTACAATAATTTGTTGGACGCCTAAGTGTAAGTAGTGTAAGATACATTATACTAGTTACTTGTATCTTAGACGATTTTTCTTGATGCTTTTGTCAATCGTTATTTTATGGTTACTACTGGTTTATTGATTTTTGAAAAAGTTAGTATCTTCAGAGCAGCGGACTATTTCGTAGTCAATCAGATTATCTCCTATCTTTCCTGCTAGGTCTATGCAATCTTGCATCGCTTCATCTGCCGCATTATAGGCTCCTGAATCTTTGAAATTATTCAAAGATATTTCAAAATCCACTCGCTTATTTTTTATATCGTCTATCAGTTTATTGAGATCGTCATAGTCTTCAGGATTTGCACTGGAATCAGACGATTGATTAGCGGTACCATTATTTTCATTATTTGATGTTCCAGCCGAACTATTATTACCATCACTATTAGATGTCAAGGTTGTGTCATGAGAAGGAGTATCTGTAACTGATTCAGTATCAGTTTCAATCTGGATCGACTTTGTTACTAGTTCTTTGGCTTCAACTTCCGTGAACTTTCCTGTTTTCACAAGCTCATCCATCAGGTTTCTTTGTTTTACATCTTCTATACCTGATTTAGTATCGATTGATGCCGCTTGTTCAATATCTACTGATGCCGCTTGTTCAATATCTACTGATGCCGCTTGTTCAATATCGATTGATGCCGCTTGTTCAATATCTACTGATGCCGCTTGTTCACTTTCTACGGGTTCGTTATTGGTTTTTAAATCTGTAGAACCATAAACAGTTTCTACAGTATCCTCCAAGATACCAAAATACTTGGTAGGATTTATTTGACCATTACCGTCGGAAATTAAATTGAAACTTTCCGTATCCGCGTCTCTATAATCCCATTTCCAAAATGCCGTTCCCCACATACCTGCCTCTTTGAAAGCATCAAGTATTTCTCCGGCATTAGTTTTTGTGAGTTCGCTTGCAGTTGGGTTTATCTTAAATACTCCGCCATCTCTTACCCTTACAACGTTATTCCACTCTCCAATGTACAGAGGTACTCCAGTAAGATCTCTTGTTTTCAAAAACATATCAAATCTCTCCTTCTGGTAATCATCTCTATCAGGAACCCCATACACACTTATCTTGAAAACAACATTTTGTTTTTCTGAAGGTGCCATTTTTGCCAAGTTTTCTGGTGAAACTTTTATTGGGCCATTCAAATCGACTGGAACATTCATGCTATAGACAATAGCCTTGTCAGTTGTCTTTCTCAATTCATTTGTCATAAACGAATTAAATATACCTATTTTGGACCATTGATCTATTTTATCAACATGAGGCTCACTTAGGATCTCATATCCCAAAGTACTTGAATGATTATCGACTGTCAGCACTATTTTCTTGAGAAATTCTGCCATCAATGTCCAACCATCTTTGTTGCCATTACCTTTCACAGATCTGTCCCACCAGTCTGCCCAAAATTCCTGTGAGCCTTTATTATCCGTATTACCTCCGCCGCCTCTGGAATATTCACCTTCAAATAGAGACCATGGAAACCCCGTTCCTCTGTCCTCCAACCAAGAAGAAGTGTGCCACTGATGATTGTCATAAATGACTTTCACACCGTACTTATCAGCCGCTTTAGCTACTGATTTTATTTCCTTCATAAATGCATCCGGATCTCTTTCATAAGCTTCCCAATAGAATAGGAATCTAGCATGATCCAAACCCGCTTCAGAAATCTGCTTAAAACTATCTTCAATGTAATTGTCAGGAGCAGAAGGTGAATCGTTATCATCCTGTTTCATATTTACGAGTATGCCTTTCATAACAACTCCATTGATCGGTTGTGTACTAGTTACGTGACTTGTCGAATTTGTTGACCCAAAAGAGTCTAAAGCTGTAGCACTAATTAAGGTGCAACCTAGTAGAAAAGTCAAAATTATTCTGGTACCTAAAATCAATGCAATACTAAAATAATTCTCGTTTGATTTAATATGTATTACTGATTTATGACGGTGTCCGCTCCTTTTTAGTGTCATTTAAGTAATATTTCTAAATTTTAAATTGAATGGAGGTTCAATTAATCAGTTTAAACATCGTAAACTTCTATTTCATATACATTTGCAAAATTCGTGCTAATGCCGTACCCACAGCTAACCGAGATTAAGTGTGTCATTTTATGTGATTTCTCTAGATATTTTGGACAGTATTATTTGAAATACGTTACTATGTTAGTATACATAAATATGAATTCAATAGTAGTTGAAGTAAATGTCATTTGATATTTTTTCCCAATCTAGTGATTTTCCAATGTCAATTAAAGAGTCAAGTTCTACTGGAGACAAAAAGAAGTAAATACACTACTTATTGGTGTGTTCAGCATTATTACTTTTGTCAGTATCCGATACTCTCACTTTGTAATAGTTCGAGTCTTCCGAACAATGCACAATTTCTTGATCACCATGATTCTCTCCTATCTTTCCTGCCAGGTCAATACAATCCTGAAATTGTTTATTTGCACCTTGATAAGCTCCTGAATCTTGAAAGCCATTCAGTGGGATGTTTTCAGTGTCTATAACGTGGCTCTCAATATCGTCTACTAGCTTAGTGAGATTGTCATATTGTTCAGGTCTTTTTACGTTTGCATCGGAGGACTGGTCAGCATTGTTTGCTTGTCCGTCAGACGATTTAATGCTATTTGAAGCCGTTGTATCGTGTACTTCATTTTGCATTGATTTGGATACGAAATCTTTGGCTTCATCTTTTGTAAACTTTCCAGTTTTCACAAGCTCATTGATCAGATTATTTTCTTTAATACCGGAAGTTGATTTATCAACAGAGGAACCATAAACCCTCTCCACAGAGTCTTCCAAGATACCCAAATACTTTGTAGGAACCAATCTACCATTCTTATCAGAAACCAAGTTGAAATTGGGCGTAGAGACCTTCTGGTAATCCCATCTCCAAAAAGCTGTGCCCCACACTCCTTCTTTCTTAAGCGAACCAAGTATCTTTCTTGCATCAGATTTCGTAAGCTCACTTAATTCAGGATTGAGTTTGGTTACACCATCTTGCTTTGTTCGTATAACGTTATTCCATTCTCCGATGTACAATGGCACTCCAGCTAGATCGCTTGTTTTCAAAAACATATCAAATCTTTTTTCTTGGTAACCATCTCCTTCAGGAACTGCGTAGACACTTACCTTGAAAGCGATATTCTCCTTGTCTGAAGGTGCCATTTTTGCCAAGTTTTTTGGTGAGATATTGATGTGGCTATTCAAGTCAATTGGCACATTCATGCTATAGATTATAGTTTTGGAAGTGATATTTCTCATCTGTGAGGTAATGAAGCTATTAAATTTGCCTATTTTAGACCAATGACCCTTATTATCAACATGAGGCTCACTTAGGATCTCATATCCCAAAGTACTTGAATGATTATCGACTGTCAGCACTATTTTCTTGAGAAATTCTGCCATCAATGTCCAACCATCTCTGCCATCATCACCTTTCACAGACCTGTCCCACCAATCTTTCCAAAATTCCTTTGCACCTTTGTCATGAGTATTACCTCCACTGTTGCTAGTATACTCGGAATTGCGTTCTAGTAATGACCAAGGAAAACCTGTTGCCTTCTCCTCAAACCATGAAGATGTATGCCACTGATGATTGTCATAAATAATTTTCAGTCCGTAGTTGTCTGCTGCATTGGCTACTGATTTTATTTCATTCATGAAAGCCTCGGGATCCTTCTCATACGCTTCCCAATAGAACACAAATCTGACATGATTCAAACCAGCACTGGAAATCATTTTCAAACTATCTTCAATGTAATTATCAGGAGCCAAAGACGAAACTTTGTCATTTTGTTTCATACTGACAGAAACTCCTTTCATGACAACCCCGTTTATCGGTTGGTTATTAGTCAATTCACTGGTCGATGCATATGAGCTTGAGAAAGTAAGGCTAGTAAATACAAAAGCTAGAAAAAAAGACAAAATTACCACGCTGCTCAACAAAATCAAAACAATAGAAATAAGATCTCAAAATGATTTAATATCTATTACTAATATTTTGTCCAAGCTCCATGGCAGAGCAGTTCGATTCAATTGACAAAACTTGTTCCAAATAGGGGATTCTGATTTTTTTTAGAATTTATATTTGATTCAATAACAAGATTCGATATTAACAAGCCCGCAGGAATATTCATAAACTCTGAAAATACATAAAAGTAAATTCACTGCAATCAACTTCAACTCATGATAAGAGTGGAATTTTTCGGATGTCTAGTGGTGATTTTCTTCTTATCATACAATCTAATATTAATTCAATTTAGTATGGTCAAGGACCTCAAGTTGCAGATGTACAGCCAGCTTTAATCAAAACACCCTCTTTTATTATTGCTCGAGCGACGGGACCCGAATGGACCCAGGTAAATTTTCAAGTCATCGGAAACAGCTCAACATCTGATAATATTCCTGTTTACTGTAGTCCTGGTAGTGGGAGTGCCTTTCCCATTGGAAAAACTATTGTTCTTGCTGCCGATGAAAACCTGAGCGGTCTAGCTAGTTATACGATCTCTAACGTAACCATGAGGGACACTTCACCACATGAATTTAAGGTTCCCTATGATATTCTTAAAGAGGGTGTTGATCTTCAAGGCATCAAAATAACACACAATGCAAACGCTTTGGACACTATTGATGGTAACACTATTCCAATCTGCGACCCTCCCTCAGGAAGGGCATTTCCATTGGATATCAATTACATGACCTGTACTGCAACAGACAAATCAGGGAATATGGTAGAATCTACTTTCAATGTTATAATAAAAGCTCCAAAGGGGAAAATATCAAGCGCAGAAACAGGAATCTCAAAAATATTACAAAACATAACTAATCAACAACTACCATCAAAGCTTGCTATGTCTAACAATATCACAAATATACCTCAATCGACCGTACCTGTAATTGAAAACAGAACTAAGCCTTCTCCGACCAATGTCATTAATCATGAAATACTGAGTATATTCAAAATTCTAATTGATGATTTGAAATAATATTCAAGTTGAAAAACTTTTCTTTATTTCTAAATTATAATTACTCTAGAGAGTAACAAATCATACAACGATTGAATTTACATTTTCCAATCACTCGAGGAAAAAACATGATAAACAAAGCACTTATATAGTGACAGGATATAAAGTTTGAAAACACTCAAAAAGTGCCATCATTTGAAAAGAGATATTTATCGCATAAGTTCTAGGAGAAGTAAATGTCAGTTCTCTTTGAGATTCTTAAACCTCTTGTAGATTTTGTTACTTCTATTATATCGAATCTAGGGTACTCTGGGGTCATATCTTTGATGGTTTTAGATAGTGCAATGATTCCTATTCCCAGCGAAATTATTCTAGTTTTTTCAGGATATCTGGTCACAACAGGCACATTCGAACCGATTAGCCTCATCGTTGCGGGGTCATTTGGGAATGTGATAGGATCGATTATTACATATTATGTTGGCCTAAAATTCGGTAGATTATTCATACTACGATTTGGTAAATATTTTTTTTATCAAGGAACATCACCTCGAATATACTGAAAAGATGTTTCAGAAATACGGGGGACAAAATTTCATTATTAGGAAGATTGTTACCCGCAATACGAACTTATATTTCCTTACCTTGCGGAGTAGCAAAGATGAGTCTCTTAAAATACTCGATCTACACTTTTATTGGATCGGTAATTTGGAACACGATTTTCACTTATATTGGAATCAAACTTGGAAGTAAATGGCAGGATATTGATAATTATTCAATATATCTTGAGATAGTAACTGGATGTACCATTGTAGCATTTGCAATTTGGTTTACGATAAAAATGCAAAGGAAAAGAAATTCAAACAAGAAAGTATCATCATAAAAGTGAATTGGACAGAAAATATGCTACTTGTTGTTCGAATCAGAATCAATTTGTAAATACATATGACGAGCAGATAGATATTTTGAAAAATAAGGGATGTAAGTGTAACATTTAGGACACTATTGTTTCAAAAAATCATGCGGATACCTTGAATTGGAAAAAATGATTTCTGGTATACAGGAAACATCATGTAAATTATTCGACTAGAGCTTACCCAATTCATCTTCATCACTATATGCCCTTTCAGCGTGTTCTTCGATATCCAGTCCAGATTCTTCCACCTTCGGGGAAACTCGTACACCTATTAGTACATCAATAACTTTCATTATAAGATATGTACCACCAAATCCAAGGACAGCGGCGATTCCCACTCCTGTTGCCTGTATTAATAGCTGATATGCATTACCATATAAGAGACCATTAACTCCAGTGGGGTTTATTGCAGTGGAAGCAAATATTCCAATAGATATCGCACCAATTATACCTGCTATTCCGTGGACTGAACTAACATCAAGAGCATCATCTATCTTGAGCCTGTCTTTGAGGAAGAGAACCCCAAGATAAGATGCTATGCCTATTGCTATTCCAATGGCAAATGCGTGCTCAACGCTAACATAACCAGACGCTGTAGTTATTCCTGCTAGACCAGCAATTGCGCCATTAATTGCTGCAATTACACTGGGTTTTCCGGTCCTCATCCATGAGAGCCCTACCCATATTAGCGCAGATACTGCTGACGCCATATGAGTATTAATTACAGTATTACCGGCTACGCCCCCTGATGCAAGAGCACTCCCAGCATTGAAACCAAACCAGCCAAGCCAAAGGAGAGATGATCCAAGAACTGCAAGTGGTATACTATGTGGAACCATTATTGAGGGCCCGAAATCCTTTCTTCTGCCTAATACTAGAGCTGCCCCAAGAGCGCCCATTCCTGCACTGGTGTGAATAACTATTCCTCCAGCGAAATCCTTTACTCCCAGTTTGTTAAGCCAGCCATCAACTCCCCAAATCCAATGTACCAAGGGATAGTAAATGAGCAGGCTCCATGCTGCTATAAACAAGACAAAAGCACTAAATTTCATTCTCTCCGCTATTGCGCCTGTAAGTAGCAATGGAGTTATTACAGCAAACATCATTTCGAACTTTACAAATAGTACACCTGGTATACTTGGAGCATATTGTGTTAATGCGGCATCCCATGGAATGCCTTTAAGAAAAGTCCAATCCAAATTTCCAGCAAGTCCTGATGTATCGGGGCCAAAAGATAAGCTAAAACCAAAGATAAACCACATTACGCTAAGAAGGGCCATCCCGAAGAATATCTGCATAAAAATTGAAACTGTGTTCTTCTTCCTAAGCAGACCAGCTTCAAATAATCCTAATGAAGGTATCATTAGCAAGACAAGACTAGAAGCTATTAGCATCCAAGCTGTATCTCCAGTATCTATAGCCAAGTCGTATTGATTCAATCAAATATGTATAAAAAAGTTACTTCAGTCTCCGGAGATAATTATTTTAATAGCGAACCACTAAAGAAATTGATTGATAAGAATAGAAGTCATTATGGCTGAAAATGACATAGCAAAAGTAAGCGAAGGGCTAAAGAGCACTGGAGTTGGTGGTTTAACTGTATTTAAGGTAAAAGGTCGAGGAAAAACCGTTCCTGCAGAGATTCATGCATCAAAAGGGACAAAGATTTTCACACCTGAATTTGGTGATAAATATGTTGTAGTGGCTGTCATACCAGATGAGAAAATGGATGAAGCTATCAAGATAGTCAGAGAGAATTCTAAAAATGGCAAGATCTTTGTCACACCAGTGACTCATGCAATAGATCTAGCAACAGGAGTTGAGGATGAACAAGCTATATGAATGGCAGACATTAAACCTCAACAGCTATAATACCATAAATTTCACCCAATTCTCTGTTTCACCAAAATAGAACTCATCTAAGTTTCATTGCGACATTCAGCTGCGCTTACCCCTGCAGAGTTAAGGACAATGCCCATCAAGCGACTTTTCTGAATTTTGTCGACTAGCGAGGAAACATCTCTGTCTTTGTCATATGTGATATACTTATTTGGCTGAATACTGATACTACCAGCTATAGATTTTGATGATGGGATCATATCTAAAATGCTTAGATTTCCTACCATGTTTTGGAGATTCGTTTTAGTAACGTTTGCAGTAACAACACTTCCAGTGATATTTGGAAAGTATATCACTTTTTGATTTGATATTACAGCTAGATCATGTTTGTCTATGAAATTTTTCGCTTCAGAATCGTTTCCATTGAAAATTATTGGTATAACTGCATTCCGGGATTGGATTTTACTAATTTGAAGTAACATCTTTGTTATCTTCATTTCTGCAGTTAACTTCGTAATTTTTTCGTGAGCTGCACCTACAAGCTCGTAGCATTTGCCATCAATGCATATGTCTCAGTCTTTCTTTTCCTTTATCAGTAATTCTAATTTCTGCACTTTTCACTTCATTATTTAATACATATCCATTTCCTTCCAGATTTTCAACAATTCTATCCACTTCGAATTGATTGAATAGTCCTATTTCTTTTCCAATTTCATATTTACTGAAATGGAATTTTTGACCTTTGTTTGCAGTTTTCTCGAAAAGTTTCAAGAGAAACTTGTCAAATACCTCATTAGACAAGATTATTCAAAACCCGGCAAAAATGGGATTTTTTCCTAAAACTACTACATGACATTTCAGTTTACATGAAATTCTATAATCATCATGACTTAAATTATTTTCATATTACAATATGTGTATTCTCAAATAGTAACCATAATCGATTTTTTTATCGAATTGGCATAGGCGATATCTTGCAACTACGAAAAGATCGAGTAGTTAACAGGGATAAATAAAAAATCAAGAATAATCTTTGTGGACGTAGCACCATCTCCATTGTTTGTTAGGTAAAGCCACCATAACAGGGTGATTGGTTTCCTTGTAATGCTTTGTAGCATGCAATCCAACTGAAGAATCACAACATCCTACATGACCACAAATTAAGCACATGCGCAGTGCAACCCAATTAGTACCTTCTACCTGACATTCTTCACATCCTGATGTTTTTGGTTTCAGGTTTTCATTTGCTCCAGCAAAATGTTCACATTTCTTTTCTTCTTCCATGCTAATGAATGAACGGGAATGTTATAAAAGGAATCAGTTATTCGTCCTAAAATATAAGTGTGTTAAGGCAAAGAAGGCAATTTAATCGCATAACTATCCGATATTCTGACAATTTTAAAAATTCAGAAAATCTTGAGACATTCTATGCTATTAATATCCTTGTGGGTTAGAAAGATCCATAAGCGGATTTGCAACTCTTTTTCTTGAATATTTTAATCTATTAACTATGCAAATTTTAATCGCAGAATTTGTACAAATTCGTAAATCACCTAATATGAATCAGGAATACGATAGAACAAGCGATTTAATTATGTTACTAAAAAAAGATTAGAAGTATAAATCAAAATCAGGTAGGAAGATACATTGATGTAGTGTATCTTATGGTATAGTCATTCTCCAATGTTACTGGCATAACGAATAGTGCATTAAATAGGAACCAGAGCAAGACCACGATAATAATAATCACTATTATTACCAGCGCTATTTATACAAGTGTGCTTAAGACCATACAAATCTAAGAACACAAAAGTATAAATAACTTTGATATTTCTTGTTCAATTTTATAGTGTAACTGATTTAAGGAATGTTATCTAATCATAAGAAAATTTGAATATAGGAGGATTATTGTAAGAAAGTGCATGCAAATTTGGTAACGTAATTGAAAAGAAAACCATAAAGGAAAAAGTCTACCGGATTATTTCTTATGGAATTACCAATTCCATGTTGGTTTTTAGCATATTCCTATCATATTTGTTGCGTAAAAATTCCTTTGTAACCCCTTTATGACAGTCTCTACACAAAGTTCTCAGATTATTATGATTATGCAAGAATTCTGTAATGGTCTTTACCTTATTTTCAAGAGAATCGAATTTATATCCTAGTTTCATATACAGTGACCTTGGAATTATATGATCGCATTCCAATATACATGATCTTGCAAATTTTTTTCTATATGAATATGGATATCTTTTTTTACAGATTTGACATGTGTAATTATCTCGTTTAAATATGTCGGAACGAACTCTGTCCCAGTAAAAATTATGATAGTACCATTTTTCAAATTGCTTACTACATTCTTTTGAACAATATTTTCTAAATGGGTATTTAATTAAATTTTGACATCCAGTATTTCTGCACATCGTATTTCCCGTTTTATCAAATCTATCAAACTCTCTTATGTACACTATATTCCTAGACGACATAGTGAAATGATAGTTAGGATTGCCTTATTTTCTGATTGAAGAAAAAAAATTCACACTCGAATTAATTTGGTTACTCTCCTAATAATATTCAGAAAGATCGTATTTTCCTCATGATTTGAAAGTAATAGCAGCAATACGGCTATTGAAATTGGATTTGTTTAGAAACAAGTTACGGAAAGATGAACTCTAATTTGTCGAATAATGAGATATGCAACTTTATCTAAAACAGTTTAAATCAGATTCCATAGCAGAGTGTATATAGCGTTGAGTTTCCAAATATTAAAGTGCACAAAATTTGGATAATATCGGTGACAAACTTTATTCCATTATCGAGGAGATAGGCAAAGAAAAAATACAAACTGATATTACTTTGAATGTCGGAATATCAGTACAATACATCGATATGATAATAGATCGATGTAGGAAGGTAGTAGATCTCACAAATGAGGGAAATGTCGGCTCTCTGTGTGAGGCATTACTTCATTTCATGCTAACTACACGTACTTTGCCTTCCGCAAGAAAAGTCAAGATTGGTAAGGTGAATTTAGACATAGTAATTCCTAGTCTTCACATTCTTAGAAATTTCCCTGAAAAGGCAATTATTATCCAAATTGTAAAAAACTCCCAAGGAATAACGGAAGATCACCGGGCAGATATTTCAACAATTCAACCAAGTGTAAACAATATATGGGTAGTTACCAAGGAGCCCGGTTCCGGAGATTATGTAAACTACACTACTGATTCTGCGAACAATAAGATTTCCTCTTTCCGACGGCGAAATTTTCACGATATTATTGTAGATATCGAAGCTTTTTTACAAAAGACAAATGATAGGAGCTTTAGGTTTTTCCATTAACTGATAGTCCTACTTGCAAAATTGCGAAGTAATTTCACTTTACTCCTATGCGAAGAACTTTTTGCAGTAAGAGACTCTAATACGCAAGAATCTTAAAGTATGTATTATCTTAAAACTTGTATGACTCAGGACTTTCCAAGAATTGTCGTAATATTTCCAACCAAGAATGAGGAAGATACTATTGAACACGTCATTAGAACCGCAAGAAAAAGCCATTACAATCCTGAAGTAATTGTGGTTGACGCATACTCATCAGACAGAACAGTCAAAATAGCTCATGATAATGGAGCTAAAGTGATTGAACAGGACAATAGAATGTTTCCTGCAAAAGGAATTGCAATGAAAAAAGGAATCAATGAAGCGATCACGTATAATGCAAATATCATCCTTTTCTTGGATGCAGACATAAAAAATCTAACACCCGATTGGGTAGACAAGTTAGTAGATGGTTGTATCAATTGCGATATGGTAAGAGGGGATTATCAAAGACACGGTAGGGATGCGCCTGTATCAAAACTCATAGCAAGACCAATGATAAGTGTTTTCTTCCCCGAGATATCTCATATTGAACAACCACTAAGTGGTGAAGTGTGCGCAAGGACAGAGGTATGGAAAAGACTGTTGACTCAAAGTCCTCCTGATGGGTGGGGAATAGACGTCTGGTTTTTGATTGAAGCTGCGATGGCAGGTTACCAAATAAAAGAAATTTACCTGGGTACAAAGGAACATACATCATTTGAAGATTATCGTGAAGATGTAGGAAAATTGGCAAAGATGGCTGAACAAGTAGAATTCACTATAATAAAAGAGGCGATAAAGTATGGAAGAATTGACCGATATGAGGACGTTAAAATATGATTATCTTTTCCATTGTTTCTAATTTCTACTGTATGATTCTCTTACTCGTTTAACCCCAATCACCATCAAGTAAGAAGATGAAATCAAACTGTTCTTAATGTTCTAAAACGTCGGAAAAGTGTCTGGATCGAATCGCTTCCTATTTAAGAGATTCTAAATATATATTAATTATAAAGTTTTAATATATATATATGGCGTATCGTACCAGAGAAGAAATTTTTTCATCTATTCTTGATATAGCCGGATCTGGGGCAGGTATTACACGAAGTAAAATAATGTTCGAATCTTATCTCACATACGCTCAAGTTATTGAATATTCAAAAATTTTGATTCAACGTGGTTTGCTTGAATATGATCCAATCAATAGAACATATAAGACAAGCCCCAGTGGATTTACATACATACAATTGCAAAACGAGCTAAATCAAATGATTAAGATTTAGAATCCATCGACACACATTAAAGTTCTAAATAAGCGCATATCGATATTGTTCCCCAAAAAGATACAACGTTACAAATGAAATAGCTAATTAGTACATTCCGTCTTGATATGTTTCCCACCACTGGATCAAATCCATAATTTCATACCCACAGTATTTTATTTTTCACATTCTTTTGTTTTCTAGGAATCGATAAATAACATGAGGCAAATGTTGCAATATGACATTAGAAGATAATATCCGGCCAGTCAGAAATGTCATCGATGCTCTGAATACAGGTGACACATCTAGAGTTTCAGATTTCATAAGTCCTAATTATTTTAATCATGAATCACAAATGGAACCTGTTAGATCAAAAATGAGAGGGCCGCAGGAATTTGTAGATACTTTGGTTAACATAAGGAAGGCCTTCTCTTATCTGCAATATGAATTAACAGATAGTATAGCATCTAATGAAAAAGTCATTTCAATAGTATCTGTAAGAGGTAAACATATCGGTAGATTTTTTGGGCTCATTCCACCAACAGGGAACAAAATATCTTATCAAGCTGTACATATTTTTACTATTGGTGACGGAAAAATAACTGAACATAAGGCCATCCGTGATGATTTGGCGTTGATGTACCAGCTTGGAGTTGTAAATGCCTCATCATTACAATATGAAAATTTCCTAAGAGAGTGGAAAGGTGTTAAATCATGAATTCCTCTTATTAAAAAACAAGAATTTCAGCAATTCGCAGTTAAAACTCTTAATATCTACGATTTGACGCATAAAAAACACAGTATGTGTGGAAAGAACAGGACGCTAACGCATAGTTGTCGACTTTAACTCCTCTTCTTCCACATACTTTAAGCATGGACAAGCATTCGACTTTGAGAGGTGATTTACGCATCTTCTTTGGTGATGCATGTCCATCCAATGCCACTTTATATCGTGGCCACAAATACACGTTGACATAATTCTCTTCTATTAATAATATGGTCAACGAGCCATATCTAATTTTCGGAACTAAGTTAGAGGCTATCTGCGTACAAGCATATTTTCATTAAATGCGAATGAAAGGGATGAAATTAGAGTAATAACATCCCCACTATAGGACATACCAGGCAAGTTAAACTCTTATACATCAATTGAAATAAGTGTAACCATGTCTTATGATTCAAGAAACCTCATAAACAGGTTTTTGCGACTAGATAGGCTCAATTCCTCTACGAATTATTTGCCGCCCATTGCCGACCCGTACCAAATTCTTCCTCCCAGTATTATTCAAAGGAATAGAAATAGATTGACATCAGGAGACATTATCGACAAGATTCCAGATCTCCCGAATGCCTCAAATATGGGAACTGAACTGTTAAATGATTTGATAACTCGACAGGAGGAATTTCTTAAGAGAATAAGAAAACATCCTCAAGACTTGACGATGCACAAATCAGAATATGAAAATGAAAAAAATAAGAGAACCTTCATTTCAGACAATTGACATTCTAATCTGTAATAATGCATGATATAGACGAATTTCTCTTCATATATCTATACGATTCAACAAGATAGTTAATTGACGGTTTTTGTACAAAGCAATGACTTAGGCGAGTTCAGTCATTTCATGTAACATTGATTTGTTTGAAGAATTTCTTACGGAAGTTTGAATTATTTTGGCGGTTTCAAAATCACATTCCAGCACAGATGCAAGGTCATCCACCTTCATGTTAAGAATTTGTTTTTTATTAAGGGAATGCGCTAAAATCAAATCTTTCAGAATATCGGGAATAGCTAATGATGCTATGCCGTGTCTAAATATCATGTATACTTATAGTGTCTATCTTATATAAGATTTCTCTAATGAAATCCCATAGTAAAATTACCTAGGTTAGAAAAAATTCGGACAAAAATGAATTTTTTCTTAGGATCCTGATAAAAATTAATAAAATGACATCAACAACACAGTAATTTAAGCTCGAACAAATCTTGATATCTACTTATATTATGCGGCATACAGTCACATGATGACTTACGGGTCTAACTCAAGGGCTGATCTGGCAGGGAAATTCATTGATTTCTATCATCGTTACGAAAACCTGAATTTAAGAATAACTTTTTTCCTAATATCTCTTCAAATTCTTCATTTATACTGGTTGACCACAGATGTAGTTCTTCAAAAGTTATTTGGCGAAAGCTTCTTCTTAGCGCCCAAAAGTTTGTTACCAATTTTTGTAGTAATAGATTACATAGAAATTCCAGCGCTGATATCCGGATTAATTTATTATGCGTACAGTGTAAGCAGAAATAAATCAAACGCGAAAAGGAGTTATCTATTCTTAGGAATGCTAGCAGTACAGGTTATTCATATTTTCTGGATTACAGATGAAGTTGTATATGACAGTATTTTCAACTCCAGTTTCATAGAACTTCCAGTTGTACTCTCATGGATAGCAATTCTCATAGATTATCTAGAGCTTCCGGTAATGGTAGATCTCTTCTATAGATTCATTAAGAAGAAAAAATAGCGTTACAAAACTTGTTTTACCATTAGCACTATTGGCATGCTATTTCTTCAAATGTTGGTTGATTTATTTGAAACGTCCTAATCATATCTTCCACTGTAGAGATGTATTTTTGATAAAGGTCGATGCTGCTGGGATCGAAGGTTATTTTATACTCTCTATTATATGCAAGCACATCAATTTCCATTTTCTTTATTCTTTCGTTGTTTTCTCCAGGGACTGTATATACTATTTTTTGGCCCTCATTACCTGCAATGGGAATGGCTTCCGAAGATTTGATAATGACTTTACCTCCCATAGTAATGTTACTTTTCTCGCTTGCTTTTATACTCTCCAGGGATCTCTCTGGCAGATGAGAAATATCATGCAACGCAATTCCAACTATGCCTGCCGAATCATCTTCATTGTTTGGTTGAAATTCAACAATGTAATTTATAGGCAGTGTAGCATTATTCTGCATTTTATCATCAAATTTCCACCCAAACATATCACTGTAGAATTTTTTTGATCTTCCGAGGTCATCGGCTGGTATTTCAAAATGTATTAAAGTTGACATATATTCTAATTCTAAAAACGTCTTAATTAGTCTTGTTGCCTTACTTGTAGTTTATCGTTACCAAAGAAAACACGGCTACAAGTCAAATTCACAAGAAATAAATTGAAATTATACTCAAGATTTGCAAACAGCTGAGAATATCAATGTGTAGAGATCTTGAAATCATCCGACCATATCTTTTAGTTTTCTTTTTGGCAATCTCTATCACTTTGTCTTGTACAGATTTCACGAGAAATATTACAGGCAAGTTCTTTGAGGTTAGCGGATCAGAGATTAATGATTTATTTGTTTATCAAAATGCAGAAGGTCTCAAGAATTCAACTATACAGGATCTGCGAGATAAGGTAAACCAAACGAAGATGGTGACTGATATTTTTGAAACCAGAATTGAAAAGATTACTCAGTTATTGGAAACAACGAGTGGATATCCTGCAGTTAGGAACATTTCATATACAAATCTGATTGGCACAGAATTCATGGGAATACCCGAATCTTCAGATATTGATAAGAGAAATACAGCAAAGTATTTACTAAATATTGAACCTATTTTTGGTGGGGTATATTTCACGCTACCCAATGGAGATGTATATTTGGGTGAACCTTACTCGGCACAGAAACAACTCCCTCGACTTAATTTTGCTGATAGGGATTGGTATAAAGGAGTTAGTAAAACAAATGAAACTTATATTAGTTCAGTATTCCTCTCAGCCTCTACTCGAGCTCCCGCAACTGCTATCGCAGTGCCCGTATATCAAGATGAAAGTAAGATGAAATTGGCAGGATACTGGGTTGGAATAATCAATGTCGGTCCACTATGGAAAATTATTAAGGATCACTTCCTTACTGCTGGTCAGGACCTAAATGTAGTTGATCATGATGGTACTGAAATGTTTAATTCTGGAAAATACAATTACTCTGAAATACAATCAGCTCCATCCTTTAAAGAGAACGGCAACGCGACTGTGATTGATATGGATAGTGCTGCCATAAGAATACTTGAGGGCGATATCTTAGCAATTTCCTATCCTATGCACATAAGCTCTCATGTGTGGATAGTTACCATACTAAAGTAATATACTCAAATACAAATCAAGGCTTGAAGCATATATTCATGATAATGAGATTAATAACCACTAACGATTGAATAATCCAATACAAGATCTTCCCTATTAACCAGTCTCCATCCATATATGTGGGCAATAAATGGTCGGGAATGTACTTTTAGAAACTGCTTCGACACTTGACAATAGGAAACTATTACTTCTTTTTGTCGTCGTAACTGCTGTAATATTAATAGACTATGAATTTGGCCTAATCGCTGATTTTATACCAGACATAATCTCGTCCGGCGGAGGGGTATTGCTCTTTGTCAGTACTGCAGTAATATTTGCCATTACCAGTTTAATTATTCTAGCTTACCATCGCCCAGAAGACATCTCATGAGATGAAAGAAAATAGTGGAATTGAAACCTCACTTACGGAAGAAGATCTTCGACATTATATGAGCGTGGTTACGAATGAACTCAAAATAGGAGGAAAACAATGACGAATTTTAGAATTGATTAAACCAGTTTTGTATATCAATATTAGTTGAATATGTTTACAAATAAACAGTAATTTGTTATTGAAAGCAGGGAGTCTTCAAGTGTCGCTAATTATCATTTTATTTATCACGTAAATTCATCGCCTTATCTGGATGCTAACGATGCATAATTACTTTCACAAAAGTATACTTGGAAGATTGAATTTACAACTATTTACTAATTTACTAATCAAAGTATCAATATTTTTTTCAAATTGGAGTTTTCAGACCAATTTCTTATCTAGTACATTTTTCAGTAGAAAAATCATAGACTAATTTTCTAGTCGATGATATTTAAATTCATTAATTTAATATAGTGCAAGGATCAAGTCTATCTAGGTGGAATTATGAGGAGTAATTTCATGTTGCTCGTAGGGCTAAGTGCCGTATTTGTGTTTCTTAGTATCTATGGGACATCATACGTGAATGGTCAAACTTCCGCCAATAGTAGTTCCGCAGAGAATGAACCAAGTAGTGCAAATTCTGTATTGCAAACGGAGAATTTCGACCCTTTTAAAAGCACAACCCCATCTAACAATGTGAATGATAATGAGCCCTCACAAACCGCCGCTGACACATCCGGCAATACCAATAATGATGATGCGTCGGTTGCAAATGATGATTCTGCCAATAACAATAACAACAAAGATGATTCTGCCAATAACAATAACAACAAAGATGATTCTGCCAATAACAATAACAACAAAGATGATTCTGCCAATAACAATAACAACAATGATGACGGTGACAGGGATGGATCAGACGATGACAATTCTTCTGACGAAGACAAAAAATCTAAAGATGATAGAAAGTTTGAATTACCCTTTCCATAAGTTATTGAACTAACTACTCGCAGCTTGTTTTTTCAAATTTAACAGTAATTATTTTCTATCTTATAGGATCAAAATGTAGATTCGAATTTAATGTCGTTTGAAAAATTCCAATCTACGTCAAAATTATGATATCAAGAAAATTAGTCGGGAATCATTTCTTGAATTGTTACTAATAAAAAGAATAATAATTTATTTAGCGAGAATTTACTTTAATGACCAACTACGATGATAATTTATCTTGTCGTAGAATCATTTAATAGTCTAATAATAATATTGCAAAATTTATATCAAATTATATCAAAATTTCCAAATTTTATAAGATCCGATGGCACCTGTATAATGAATCTGTTTGAACACCGATTATTTTCCTCTAACAAGGTGTGGAACAAGTGTCATCAAAAAGGAAATTAATTTATAGTGTTAGAACACACTAATACTGAATGATGAACAAGAAACTTTTGCTAGGTACAAACTCAAAATTACTCACGTATTTCAGTATTTCATTGTTGGCAGTACTTGTCCTATCACTTGCTTCTGGTGTGCATGCATTTGATTATGATTTTAAAAAGAAATTACCAGGAGATAATCATGGAGATAATACTCCATCGGAAGAAAATTGTAAGAAATCAGACACATTAGAAGAATTTTCTATCAAAGTAGATGCCGAAAAATGTGAAATCGATGATATCAAAAACTACAAGGAGTGGAATTTCTATAAACTAGAAGATCCAGATACTAAAGCTTGCTTGAACTTCTATGATGACCTAGGAGGCTCTTTGGTAGATTATGAAGTTGTCTATTGTTATGCATATCCTGAAAAATACCAAGACAAGATAAACTAAATAAAAATTCATCTGGCTGGCATTATCTCCGAGGGGAATGCCCTTGCTCTTTTATTTAAGTTAGAATCGTATTGCCTTTATTTTGAGGTAAAATCCTAAGTAATGATACTAATCCGTGATTGTATTTATAATTAGTAACAAATTTTTCACATATTTCTTTACTCTGAGAGTGGGTATTAGTAATCGTATTCGTCTTCTTTGCCATTTCGATGTTCCTTTATTTGCGAAGGTGATCCAGGGCCGGACTTTAAAACCCGTCTTATATTCGAAGCATAAGCATAACCAAAAGACGCTATAATTATTGTTACAGCTAATACTGGACCGGTAATGTCGGGCAATATCTCTAGGTTGGTTATGGTCTCATAAGAAGCAATAGCTCAAATTGCTAATGCTGCTGCACTCAATGAATAGGACATATATCTAAAGACACTCTTTCCGAAAATTCTAGAAAAAGCGGATCTCAGTAAGAAGCTGTCTAATGTATCTATTGGGATCATATCTACAACGAAGAACCCTGCAAGAATCAAGGCAACTTGAACTCCGAGAGAAGCTGAAGCTATGGCAGATAAAGTAACTGCTGATATCTGAGTAGCTGTATCGAATCCTAGGCCAAAAACTATGCCGGTAATTAGTGCAGAATTAAACGGTCTCATAATTCCCAGCTTGGATAATACTTTGCTTGCAAGGATGGCCGAACCGGTTTTTCCCCATTTTTTCATTGCATAAATGTTTACTGCACCTA
>Ga0233418_10000060_pt1 | contig 22868 bp, 22 predicted proteins | sample Sediment_Towuti__FD_189021 | JGI IMG/M metagenome (GOLD analysis project Ga0233418, IMG submission 189021) | Sediment microbial communities from Lake Towuti, South Sulawesi, Indonesia - Sediment_Towuti_2014_1_MG | ecosystem: Environmental > Aquatic > Freshwater > Lake > Sediment | place... | reverse complement strand
GCGGCGGGCTGGACGCAGTGGCTCGTCCTCGGCGCCGTCGCCGTCGCGGCGATCGTCGCCGACCAGCTCACGAAGCAAGTGGTCGCCCGCACGCTTGCAGTCGGCGACTCGGTGGACATCGCGGGGCCGTTCGCGATCCACCACGTGCAGAACTCGGGCATCGCCTTCGGCATCTTCGCGACGCGAACGACGCTCGTCATCGCCGTCACGGCCGTCGCGGTGGGCCTCATCGGCTGGTTCTTCGCCCGTTCGGGTGCGCGCAATCCGGTCCTGCCGGTCGCTCTCGGGCTCGTTCTGGGAGGGAGCATCGCCAACCTCGTCGACCGCGTCCGGCTCGGCCATGTGACCGACTTCCTCGACATGACGGCGTGGCCGGCGTTCAACCTCGCCGACACGTTCATCGTCGTCGGCGTCGCGGCGGTGTTCGTGTCGCTCGTGCTCGCGGACCGGCCCCGCGTCCACTCAGGGCGTCATGCGGACGCTTCGCTTCAGCGTCGCTGAGGCGGACGCAGGCTCGCGGCTCGACAGCGTCCTCGCCCGCCGACCGGAAGTCGGCTCGCGGTCGCGCTCCGAGCTGCTGCTGCGGGAAGGCCTCGTCCGGGTCGACGGGGCGGTCCGCCCGAAGAGCCACCGGCTCGAGCCGGGCGCGGTCGTCGAGGTCGAGCTTCCGGAGCCCGTCGCCGAGCTGGCTCCCGAGGCCGTCACCGTCCCCGTCCTCTACGCCGACGACCATGTGCTCGTGCTGGACAAGCCCGCCGGGCTCGCGGTGCACCCGGGAGCAGGGAGGAGGCAGGGGACGCTGGCCGGTCAGCTCTTGACGCTCGGGGCGGCCGGCGGGCCGGACCCCGACCGGCCGGGAGTCATGCACCGTCTCGACCGCGACACGTCGGGGCTCCTCGTCGCGGCCCGCTCGGAGGAGGCGTACGCCGCGCTCTCGGAGGCGATCCGCCGCCGCGAGGTCGAGCGCCGCTACCTGGCGCTCGTCCGCGGGCACCCGCGCTCGCGCACCGGGCGCATCGACGCGCCGGTCGGTCGCGACCGGCGCGACCCGACCCGGCGCTCGCTGGACACGGACGAGCCGCGCGAGGCGGTCACGCACTTCGAGGTCGTCGAGAGCCTGCCGGAGCACTCACTGCTCGAGGTCCGGCTGGAGACAGGCCGTACCCATCAGATCCGCGTGCATCTCGCGGCGATCGGCCTTCCTGTCTCGGGGGACCGGCAGTACGGCGTCCCGGGCGACCTCGGCCTCGAGCGGCAGTTCCTGCACGCTCACCGGCTGCGTTTCCGGCACCCGGCGACCGGCGCGGAGATCGACGTCACCTCACCGCTGCCGGCCGATCTCGAGCAGGCGCTCCGGCGAGCGCGGGCCGAGAGCTCGGGGCGGGCTTTCAGCTAGCTACACTTCCGCGCGACCATCGTCCCTTCGAACCGGCGACCAGCCGGGGCGGGGGTGCCGCAGCCCTGAGCGCGGTTCCGCCCGGCCCGCCGGCGAACCACAATCAACCACGAGGAAAGGGGCTGATCGCGTGTCAGTCGTGACCATGAAGGAGCTGCTGGAGTCCGGGGTGCACTTCGGCCATCAGACGCGCCGCTGGAACCCCAAGATGCGCCGCTTCATCTTCGGCGAGCGCGGCGGCATCTACATCATCGACCTCACACAGACGCAGGAGCTGCTCGAGCAGGCGCACGGCTTCGGGCGCAACCTCGCCGAGCGTGGAGGCACCATTCTCTTCGTCGGCACCAAGAAGCAGGCGCAGGACGCGGTCGAGGAGCATGCGACGCGGGTCGGCATGCCGTTCGTCAACCACCGCTGGCTCGGCGGTCTGCTGACGAACTGGAAGACGATCTCGGAGCGCATCGGCTACCTCCACGACCTCCGACGGCTGAAGACCGAGGGCCAGCTCGACCTGCTGCCGCCGAAGGAGCGGATCGCCATGGAGGCGGACCTCGAGAAGCTGGAGGCGAACCTCGGCGGCGTCGCCGACATGAAGCGCCAGCCCGACGCCGTCTTCGTCATCGACCTGAAGAAGGAGCAGCTGGCGATTCGCGAGGCGCGCCGCCTCGGGATCCCGATCGTCGCGCTCGTGGACACGAACGCGGACCCCGACGAGGCCGACTTCGTGATCCCGGGGAACGACGACGCCATCCGCGCGTGCAACCTCGTCACGCGGATCGTCGCGGACGGGATCGAGGCAGGGCGGACGAAGGTCACGCCGGCCGAGCTGAGCCGCGAGGAGGAGCCCGCTCGCGAGGCAGAGCCCGCTCGCGAGGCAGCCGCTCCGGTCGAGGAGGAGGCGGTGGAGGTGGCTCCCGAGCCGGAAGAAGCTCCCGAGCTCGAGGCTGCGCCCGAGCCGGCCGCGGCCGCGGTTGCCGAGGGGAGCGAGAGCGAGTGAGCGTGACGATCAGCGCGTCCCTCGTGAAGGAGCTCCGCGACCTCACCGGCGCCGGGATGATGGACTGCAAGCGCGCTCTCGAGGAGACCGGAGGCGACCTCGAAGCCGCCCGGATCCTCCTCCGCGAGAAGGGCATGGCCCAGGCCGGGAAGCGCGCGGGCCGGGAGACGACCGAGGGCCTCGTCGGCTTCATCCTCGACGGCCTCGTCGGCTCGATCGTCGGGATCGGCTGCGAGACGGAGCCGGTCTCGAAGAACGAGGCGTTCCAGGAGTTCGCCGAGAGCGTCCTACGGGCCGTGCAGGCGGAAGGCCCGCAGGCGGTGGAGCGTCTCGAGGAAGAGCGTCTCGAGCTGATCGGGAAGCTCGGCGAGAACGTCGTCGTCGCGGGCGCCCACCGGTTCGAGGCCGGCGAGGGCGGCGTCGTCGCCGGTTACGCGCACCCTCCGGCGAACAAGATCGGCGTGCTCGTCCAGCTCGACGGCGGCTCCCCGGAGCTCGCCCGGCTGCTCGCGATGCACATCGCGTTCGCGGCCCCCGAGTGGGCAGCGCGCGAGGACGTCCCGGCCGAGACCGTCGAGGGGGAGCGCGCCATCTTCCTCAACTCGGACGAGGTGCAGTCGAAACCGAAGGCCGCGCGTGAGAAGATCGTGGACGGCATGCTCGCCAAGCGGTTCTTCGCGGCCACGCCCGGAGGCGTCCTCGCCGACCAAGCGTGGATCCACGACGCGTCGAAGACGGTCGGCCAGGCGCTCGAGGAGGCCGGCGCGTCCGTCGCGCGGTTCGCCCGGGTCTCGGTCGCCGGATCGTGACCGTCGGCGCGCAGCAGGTGTCCGAGGGGCGTGCACACGCTCCGGGCACGCCCTTCGCGCGCGTGCTCCTGAAGCTCTCGGGCGAGGCGCTGCTCGGTGACCGCGAGTACGGGATCGACCCGAAGACGGTCGCCGTGATCGCGCGGGAGATCCACGCCGTCCACGAAGCGGGCACCGAGCTCGCGGTCGTGGTCGGCGCGGGAAACATCTACCGGGGCATGGCGGCGGCGGCCGAGGGGATGGACCGCGCGACGGCCGACTACGCGGGAATGCTGGCGACGCTCCTGAACGCCCTCACGCTTCAGGACGCCCTCGAGCGCCTGGGGGTGATGACGCGGGTGCTGTCCGCGATCACCGTGTCCGAGGTCGCCGAGCCCTACATCCGGAGGCGCGCGATGAGGCATCTCGAGAAGGGCCGGGTCGTCATCTTCGCGGGCGGCACCGGGAACCCGTTCTTCACGACCGACACCGCGGCGGCGCTCCGCGCGCTCGAGATCGGCGCCGAGGCGATCCTGATGGCGAAGAACGCCGTCCAGGGTGTGTACGACGGCGATCCCCGCGAGGACCCGGACGCGCGCTTCCTCCCGGAGCTCACGCACCTGGAGGCGATCGAGCGCGGCCTCAAGGTCATGGATACGACCGCGCTCTCGCTGTGCATGGACAACCAGCTTCCGATCTACGTGTTCGAGCTCGCCGGTGAAAACATCCGGCGTGTCGCGGCCGGCGAGCGCGTGGGCACGATCATCTCCACCCCGTAGCCGAGGAGGATCAATGACCGCGATCGAGGACTTCCTTGCCGACGCGAAGCGACGCATGGACCGGTCGATCGAGGCGACCCACCAGGAGTTCAACTCGATCCGCACCGGCCGCGCCTCGCCGGCGCTCCTCGACCGGATCACGATCGACTACTACGGGACACCGACCCCGCTCAAGAGCCTGGCCTCGATCGCGGCGCCCGAGGCGCGGCTCCTGACCGTGCAGCCGTTCGACCCCGGTGCGATGAAGTCGATCGAGCGCGCCATCCAGGAGTCCGACCTCGGCCTGACTCCCTCGAACGACGGGAAGATCATCCGCCTGCCGATTCCGTCCCTCACCGAGGAGCGGCGCAAGGAGCTCGTCAAGGTCGTGCGGCGCGTGGCCGAGGACGGCAAGGTCGCGATCCGGAACGTTCGCAGGGACGTGATGCAGCACCTCCGCGACCTCGTGGTCAACGGGGAGGTCGGCGACGACGAGGAACGGCGCGCCGAGCAACAGGTGCAGAAGATCACCGACGAGCACACGACGTCGATCGACGACCTCCTGAAGGCCAAAGAGGCCGAGATCATGGAAGTCTGACCCGCCTGCGGCGAGTCAGACTAGGAGCATGAGCCTGGCGGGACAGCTCCCTAGCCACGCTTCGAGCGAAGCGAGAAGCGTGGCGATCATCATGGACGGGAACGGGCGCTGGGCGGCAGCCCGCGACCTCCCGGTGGCCGAGGGGCATCGAGAGGGCGCGCGGGCGCTTCGACGCACGGTCGAGGCGGCGATCGAGCTCGGGGTGTCGTCGCTCGCGGTCTACGCGTTCTCGACCGAGAACTGGGCGCGCCCGCCGGACGAGGTCGAGTCGATTCTCGAGCTCATGGCGGAGACGATCGACCGCGAGCTTCCAGAGCTCGCCAGCGAGGGGGTCCGCACGCGGTTCGTGGGACGCCGCGACCGCATCCCGGCCACGCTGCAGGAGAAGATGGCGCTGCTCGAGGCCGAGACGGCCGCCAACGAGCGATTTCTCCTCTGGATCGCCTTCGACTACGGGAGCCGGGCGGAGGTTGTCGAGGCTGCGCGCCGCCTTGTCGCGGATGGGGTGGAGGCCGGCGACGTGACCGAGGAGGCGCTTGCCACGCGTCTGTACGCGCCCGAGCTTCCCGACCCCGACCTCGTCGTCCGCACCTCGGGCGAGCTGAGGCTCTCCAACTTCCTGCTCTGGCAGTCCGCGTACTCCGAGCTGGTGTTCACCGACACGCTCTGGCCGGACTTCGGCGCCGAGGACCTCCGTGCCGCCCTCGACGAGTTCTCGCGTCGCCGCCGCAGGTTCGGAGCGCGCTGAGCCGGTGAGCCCGCTCGCATCCCGCGTTCTCGTCGCGGCGGTGCTGCTGCCGCTCGTCATCGGGATCGCGTACCTCGGCGGCTGGTGGCTCTTCGGGCTCGCGCTCGTAGGGGGCGTCGTCGCGCTCCACGAGCTGTACACCATGGCCCGTGAGCTCCGGCCGCTCGTTCTCGGCGGCTTCCTCGGCTTCGTCCTCGCGCTGCTCGGGCTCCAGCTCGGCGGCACTCCGTGGATGCTCGGCGGCATTCTCTCGACACTCGTCCTCTCCTTCGTCGTCTTCGGCCTCTCCGACGTCCGGCCGTCGGCGACGGCATCGCTCGGCGTCACGCTGCTCGGGGTCGTGTGGGTCGGCGGAGGGATCGGCTTCCTGCTCCTCGTCCGCGACATCCCGGACAACGGGTTCTGGGCGCTCATGGCCGTCCTCTTCACGGTGTTCGCCGCGGACACCGCCGCGTTCTTCGTCGGCCGCGCGATCGGCCGCCACAAGATGGCGCCGGGGATCTCACCTGGGAAGTCCTGGGAGGGGTTCGTCGCGGGCGTGCTCGCGGCGATGGGCATCGCCTTCGTGATCCTGTACAAGGACCGCGGAGAGTTCCTCACCGGCCCGGAGACGCTCGCCCTGGGCGCTGCGGTCGCGGTCGCCGCGGTGCTCGGCGACCTCTTCGAGTCGGCGATCAAGCGGGACCGCGAGGTGAAGGACTCCGGTCGCCTCCTCGGCGGGCACGGCGGCATGCTCGACCGGCTCGACTCGCTGCTCTGGGCGGGCCCGGCCGCCTACTACGTGATCCTCGCCTTCGGACAAACGTAGCTTGATCTGAACACGGCACGGGTTAGCCTTCGACCGGTGTCCGGGGAGGTGAAGCGGATCGCGCTGCTCGGCGCGAGCGGGTCGATCGGGCGTCAGGCGCTCGACGTGATCGACTCGCACGCCGGTCTCCGCGCGTGCGCCCTCGCGTCGGCGTCCAGCCCCCTCGACGAGCTCGCGGCCCGGCACGACGTCGAGCACGTGCAGGTGGGCGGCGACCCCACCGACCTCCTCGAGCGGTCCCGGCCCGACCTCGTCCTGAACGCGATCGTGGGCTTCGCCGGCGTGGGCGCGACGCTCTGGGCGCTCGAGCGCGGCGTGGCCCTCGCGCTCGCGAACAAGGAGAGCCTCGTCGCCGCCGGCGACCTCGCCCTGTCTGCCTGGAAGCGCGGCGGCGGCCTGCTGCTGCCGGTGGACAGCGAGCACTCGGCCGTCTTCCAGTGCCTCGAGGGGCGTGCTGCCGAGACAGTGGATTCCCTCGTGCTCACTGCGTCGGGCGGCCCGTTCCGAAACCGCCCGCGGGGCGAGCTCGAAGACGTGACGGTGGCGGAGGCGCTCAACCATCCCACGTGGTCGATGGGCCCGAAGATCACGATCGACTCTGCGACACTCGCGAACAAGGGGCTCGAGCTGATCGAGGCGCACTTCCTTTTCGGCCTCGAATACGAGAGGATCGAGGTCGTGGTGCATCCGAGCTCCGTCGTCCACGCTCTCGTGCGGTTCCGCGACGGCGCCGCGCTGGCCCATCTCGGGTACCCGGACATGCGCGTGCCCATCTCGTTCGCTCTGACGTATCCGGAGCGCGCGCCCACTCCGGCGCCGGCGCTCGACTTCGGCTCGGGTCTGACGCTCGAGTTCGAGGAGCCCGACACCGAGCGCTTCCCGCTCCTGCGCCTCGCGCGGGAGGCCGGCGAGCGCGGCGGGACGTTCCCGTGCGCGTTCAACGCCGCCAACGAGGTCGCCGTGGCCGCCTTCCTCGAGGGGAGGATCGGATTCCTGGAGATCGCCGAGGTCGTCGCGGACGCGCTCGGCGCCGTCGACGGAGAGCCTGCGCAGGAGCTGGACGAGCTCGTGGAGGTGGACGGGCACGTGCGCGCCCTCGCGCAAGGAAGGCTCGCCGCCGCGTGAACATCGCCATCGCGATCATCGCCCTCGGGCTGCTCGTCCTCGTTCACGAGGCCGGCCACTTCTTCGCCTCGCTCGCCGTCGGGCTGCGGCCGAGGAGGTTCTACATCGGATTCCCGCCTCCGCTCTTCCGCACGAAGCGGAAGGGAATCGAGTTCGGAATCGGCGTCGTCCCGCTCGGCGGCTTCGTGACGATCCCGGGGATGCACCGGCCGATTCCGCATGACGCGGAACGGCGCTTCTCGGCGGCCGTAGCGGAGGCGCCCTCGCTCGCCGGCGCCCTCGACCGGCTCATGCGCGCGCTCGGCGAGGACGATCTGAGTGCCGCCGGCGAGCGCCTGGACGACCTCGAGGGCGCGCTCCGCGCCCAGAAGCTCTCGCCGGATGCCCTCTCGCGGGCGGAGAAGGGCCTCGCGGAGCTGCGGGACGCGCTCGGGCCGGACGCGTACTGGAAGGCGGCGACGTGGAGGCGGATCGTGGCGATCGGAGCGGGCCCGGCTGCGAACATCGCCCTGACGCTCGTCGTCTTCACGATCCTCTTCACGATGGTCGGAGGGGGGCCGAGCCGGGTCGTCGCGGAGGTCACGGAGGGATCGCCGGCGGCCGCGGCCGGAATCCGTCCGGGTGACCGGATCGTGACCGTCGACGGCGACGCAGTGAACGGCGACGATCTGGGCTCGCGCGTCGCGCGCGCAGGAGCGGAGAAGCGAGCCCTCAGGATCACCGTCGTCCGTGACGGCGCGGAGATCATGCTGCCGCCAGTCGTCCCAGAGGTGATCGACGGCGGCTACCGGATCGGGGTCGTTCGCACGGGGACGGGCCAGTCGCTTCCCGAGGCCGCGAAGACGTCCGTCGAGGTGACCGGCACGCTCTCCAAGGAGATCGTCAAGGCGATCGGCGGCCTTCTCACCACCGAGGGCCGCGAGAACGTCGCGAGCCCGATCGGCATCACGCAGGCCTCTTCGGACGCGATCGAACGGGGAACGGCACAGTTCCTGTGGGTCGTCGGGCTGGTCTCGCTCTCGCTCGCGCTCCTGAACCTGCTCCCGCTGCTGCCGCTCGACGGCGGCCACATCCTCTTCACGCTGGTCGAGGGCGCGCGCGGGCGCGTCGTGCGGCGCGAGATCTACGAGCGCGTCTCCATCGTCGGAATCGTGATCGTCCTCCTCCTCTTCCTCATCGGGATCACGAACGACATCGATCGGCTGACGTAGCTTTGCGCAAGGTAGGAATCCACCGAGTGGATTCCTACCGCGCGAAGACCCCTGAAGGCGTCCGCTTCGCGGCCGCGTACGTCTTTGCGCAAGCCGGGAATCCGCTGAGCGGATTCCCGGCGCGCCGAAGATCCCTGAAGGCGTCCGCTTCGCGGCCGCTGAAGCCGCGCGGATACCCTCTAGCCGTGGCGAGCGAGGTGCAGATCAGGGTCGGGAACGTCCCGATCGGCGGCGGCGCGCCGGTCGCCGTGCAGTCGATGACGCTGACGAAGACGCACGACGTGCAGGCGACGACGGCGCAGATCGCCGCGCTCGCCTCGGCGGGCTGCGAGATCGTTCGCGTGGCGGTGCCGAAGAACGAGGACGCCGCCGCGCTGCCCATGATCGTGCGGCTCTCGCCGCTCCCGGTCATCGCGGACATCCACTTCAACGCCTCGCTCGCGCTCAAGGCGATCGACGCAGGGGTCGCCGCCGTTCGCATCAACCCCGGGAACATCGGCGGTCCGGAGAAGGTCGAGCAGGTCGTCCACGCCGCCAAGCGCGCCGGGACGCCGATGCGGATCGGCGCGAACTCGGGCTCGCTGCCGAAGCACCTCTCGGAGCTCGCGCAGCGCGACCAGGCGGAGGCGCTCGTCGCTGCCGCGCTGGAGGAGGTCGAGCTGCTGGAGCGGCTCGACTACCGCGACTTCAAGATCTCGGTCAAGGCGACGCACGTGCCGACGATGATCCGCGCCTACCGGATGCTCGCGGCGAAGGTCCCGTACCCGCTCCACCTCGGCGTCACGGAGGCGGGGACGGAGTTCGCGGGCGCGATCAAGAGCGCGGTCGGAATCGGCTCGCTCCTCGCGGACGGGATCGGGGACACGCTGCGCGTCTCGCTCACGGCCGACCCGGTGAAGGAGGTCGAGGTCGCCTGGGAGATCCTGAAGGCGCTCGGCCTCCGCGAGCGAGGGCCGATCATGATCGCGTGCCCCTCGTGCGGTCGCGACAACGTCGGGGTGGAGAGCCTCGCGCGTGTCGTCGAGGGACGGCTGCGCGACTACCCGGAGGCGTTCGAGGTTGCCGTCATGGGCTGCGCGGTGAACGGGCCCGGCGAGGCGGGCGACGCAGACTTCGGGATCGCCGGCGGGCGCGACGTGGGCTTCATCTACGCGCACGGGCGGGTGCTGAAGAAGGTGCCCTCGAACGTCTTGATCGACGAGCTCTTCCGCGAGATCGACGCCTGGATCGCCGCCGGCATGGTGCGCCCGAAGCGGCTGAAGATGGCGAAGCCGGCCGCGCTCGCGATGGCCGAAGCCAGCCTCATCCCCCTCGAGTAGGCTGGCCGGACAACTATGGTCGCCCGGCAGTCACAGCTGTTCATTCCCACGCTGCGCGAGGCCCCCGCCGACGCGGAGGCCGTCTCGCACAAGCTGCTCGTGCGCGGCGGCTACATCCGCCAGCTGAGCGCGGGCGTCTGGACCTTCCTCCCGCTCGGCTGGCGGGTCCACCAGAAGGTCGTCCAGATCGTGCGCGAGGAGATGGACGCGATCGGCGGCCAGGAGATGCTCATGCCCGTGCTCACGCCCGCCGAGCTCTGGGAGGCGACGGGCCGGAGCACGATCCCCGAACTCTTCCGTTTGGAGGACCGCACAGGTCGCCCGTTCGTCCTGCCGATGACCCACGAGGAGACGGTCACCTTCCACGCCCGCGAGATCCAGAGCTACCGGCAGCTCCCGCAGATCCTCTACCACTTCTCGGTCAAGGACCGGGACGAACCCCGCCCGCGCGGCGGTCTCCTGCGCGTGCGGGAGTTCATCATGAAGGACTCCTATTCGTTCGACCGCGACCAGGAGGGCCTCGCGCAGAGCTTCGAACTCCACCGGCAGGCCTATCACCGCATGCTGGAGCGCTGCGGGCTCGAGTTCTACGAGGTCGAGGCGGAGTCCGGGATCATGGGCGGCCGGCAGAGTCAGGACTTCCTCTGTCCCGCAGGGTCCGGCGAGAACACCCTCGTCACCTGCGAGAACGGGGACTACGCAGCCGACCTGGAGATCGCCCGCGGGGTTCCCCGGGCGCCCGACTTCCCCGAACAGCGCGACGCCCCCACCAAGGTCGAGACCCCGGGCGTCGCGACCATCGAGGCTCTCGCCGAGTTCCTCGGGATCGACGAGGCCGCAACGTCGAAGGCGATGCCGGTCGTGAAGCCTGACCGAGCGCTCGTGCTCGGGCTCGTTCGCGGCGACGACCGGCTCTCGGAATCGAAGATGCTCGGGGTTCTCGAGAGCGACTTCCGGCTCGCGACGGAGGAGGAGATCCGGGCCGCGTTCGGAGCGGGCGGAGGCTCGCTCGGCCCGATCGGGGTCGAGGTCGAGGTGGTCGCCGACGAGGCGCTCCGCCAGGGGCAGTACGTGGCAGGCGCGAACCGGGACGGCTGGCACCTGCTCGGCGTGGAAGCGGGACGTGACTACCAGCCCCGCTTCGCCGACCTCCGCGAGGCGCGCGAAGGCGACTCCTGCCCGGTCTGCGGCAGCCGGCTCCGCTTCCAGACCGCGATCGAGGTGGGGCACATCTTCAACTTCGGGGCGCGCTACTCGGAGCCGCTCGAGGCGACGTTCCTCGACGAGGACGGCGTGGAAAAGCCGCTCCTCGGCGGAAGCTACGGGATCGGCCCCGGGCGTGTGATTGCCGCGGCGGTCGAGCAGGGCCACGACGAGAATGGAATCGTCTGGCCGCGCGCGATCGCGCCGTACGACGCCCACGTGCTCTCCCTCGACGCCGGCTCGGAGGAGATTCTCGAGCAGGCCGAGCACGTGGCCGCGCTCCTCGGCGCGGAGGGGCTCGACGTCCTACTCGACGAGCGTGACGAGCGGCCTGGAGAGAAGTTCGCGGACGCCGATCTCGTCGGCTGCCCGCTGCGGATCATCGTCGGGCGGAAGACGCTCGAGGACGGACTGGTGGACGTCCGGACGCGCGACGGTGCGGTCGAGGAGCGCATCGCGGTCCCGGACGTGCTGAAATGGGCGGCGAGCGTGTGATGGCGAAGCGGCGGAGATACTCGGACGAGCACTTCGGCCCGACGGTCGAGCGCTTGATGGCCGAGACGGGCACGACCTACCGCGGGCTCGCCGACAAGGCCGATCTTTCCGCGGGGTATCTCAACCACATCGTCCACGGGAACCGCCCCGTGCCCTCGAACGAGGTCATCGAGCGGATCGGCGAGGCGCTCGGCGTCGAGGCGGAGCACTTCCGCGAGTACCGCATCCGCGTGATCACCGAGAAGCTCGAGCAAATGCCCGAGCTCATCGACCGCCTGTACAAGCGGCTCGCCTGAAGCCGGGCCGGGTGGGACCCTGGGTCCGACCCGAGCGGAGTCGATGGATAACTTTTCGCCCTGGCGTGCGTAGTACGACGTAGAGCGTGCGCCGGAGACCCGACACCGAGCTGATCGCCCTCGTCCGCAAGGGGTCGGCCGAGGCGGCCGGAGTGCTCTTCGACCGCTACTGGACGCACGTCTGGCGAGCAGCGTACGCAGTCACCGCCGATCGCGGGCTCGCCGACGACGCTGCGCAGGAGGCGATCCAGAAGGCGTTCGGGGCGCTCCACGGATTCGACGAGACACGACCCCTCGGGCCCTGGCTCAAGCGCATCGCGATCAATCGGGCCGTCGACCAGCTGCGCCGCCGTCGCCAGGTGGAGGTGCTGAGCGACGAGGAGACGGTGTTCCACGCGTGGAGCGTCGGCGAGTCTGCGGACGAGGACATCCGACTGTGGGCAGTCGCCGACGCCGTCGCCGGGCTCGGCGCGGGCAAGCGCGTCGTCGTGGTGCTCCACTACTGGCTCGATCTTCCGATCGAGGAGATCGCCGGAGTGCTCGGGCTCCCGGTCGGGACGGTCGCCTCCCGCCTGAGCCGCGCGCGGAAGGAGCTCCGGCAAGTCCTGGAGGAGCAGCGTGTCGTCTGACCCCGAGCTAGAGCGCCTGCTTCGCGACGTGCGCGAGACACTGCCCGGGCCGACCCCGGAAGCGTCGCGGCGTGCACGTAGGGCCGCGCTGGCAGCGATCCGGCCGCGTCGTCGCCGCATGAAGGCGGCCGTGCTGATCGCAGTCGCGCTGGTCGTCGCCGTCGGCGCCGGGAGCGTGCTCGGAGCCCTGCTCGCGCCGAGGGGGAGCGCCGCGGAGGGGCCCATGGAATTCGGCTTCGTCCCTGCCCCGGGGTGGTACGCCCTTCAGGCTGCACCCCCTGCGACGCCCGGGCTGTCGCTCGTCGCGATGGCGGCGAACGTCCCGTTCTCGCCCGACGACTCGGTGAAGGGGTTGGCCGAGCCGTCCGCGCTTCCGTACTCGACCCTCCGGACGTTGCCCGCCGACGGCATCGTCATGGTCGCGACGCTTACGGCTCTCGACCTCCAGACGTCGGGGCTCGCAAAGTATCTGTCGCACTTCCCGCTTCGCGTCGAGGACGCGTCTCCATACGTCGACTTCGGCGTCGAGGTGCGGCCGGAGAAGCCGCTAGGCCAGTACCAGCTCCGTGCGGCCCACCATGGCTGGAACGTCGACGTGACCGTCTACTTCGGGACCTCGGCTCCCTCGTCCACACTGCGCGCCCAGGCGCAGCGCCAGCTCGACGGAGTCGTCGTCCCTGAGGCTCCGGACACGGCCTCGGCTCGAGTCACGCCGAAGCGTGCGACGGCCGCAGAAGCCTCGGCCCTGGCGGTCGTCGACCGGACGTTCGTATGCACGGTGTCGTACGGCGAGTTCACGGTCGTCGTCAGCCCCCGCTCCACGTCCGAGGTCAAAGGGGTCAGGACGACCTCGTCGGGCCATGCCCGCGTGACCTGGGGATCGGACGCGTATCCGCTCGGCGACCTGGTGGTCGTCGCGAGACCCGGGCTCCGCAACTACATCACGCGCTTTCCCGGAGCCGTCTACGCGAGCGTACGGCGGTGCGCGGCATCCCGCACGAGCGTTCCGCTCACCCACGCAGGTCTTCCCGGCCCGGCATCCGTCGTGAGGAGCGATAGCGAGTGCAGAGCTGGCGGGAAGGTCCTCGTGCGCGTCCGCGCCGTCCTCGAGTCCCCGGCGCCGTGGCGCCGGCTCACCGGTCCTGTCGGAAGCGCGTACAACGGGGTCAAGGGTCACGTCGTCGAGGCGCAGCTCGCGGTGCGAGATGCGCGGACCGGCAAGCCGCTGGCGTTCGCGACGCTCGACCGGTCCGAGGCCACCAGGCACTGGAGCGCACCGTGGCCACGGTGCGTCTGAGGAACGGTCCCGAGGAACCGAGCGAGAGGAGGATCACGAACGTGCAGAACACGGTGGAGCTGGCAGGACGGTTGCTCGGCAACATCGAGACCGTCGTCCTCGGGAAGACGCAGGAGATCAAGCTCGTCCTCTCCGCGCTCCTCTGCGGGGGACACGTGCTGCTCGAGGACGTGCCCGGTACGGCGAAGACGATCCTCGCAAGGGCCATCGCGGGCTCGATCGAGGGCGCGACGAACGCGCGTGTCCAGTGCACCCCGGACCTGCAACCGACCGATGTCACCGGCCTGTCGGTCTTCAACCAGCGGGAGCGCGACTTCGAGTTCCGGCCCGGCCCCGTTTTCGCCAACGTCGTGCTCGTCGACGAGATCAACCGCGCGATGCCGAAGACGCAGTCGGCGCTGCTGGAGGCCATGGCCGAGCAACAGGTGACGATCGACGGCGTCACGCGCGAGCTCCCCGACCCGTTTCTCGTCCTCGCGACCGAGAACCCGATCGAGCAGGAGGGCACGTTCCCCCTCCCGGAGGCGCAGCTCGACCGCTTTTTCCTGAGGACCGCGCTCGGCTACCCGTCCGAGGACGACGAAGTGCGGATCGTCGAGCAGCAGCTCCGCGAGCATCCGCTCCGGCGGTTGCGCCCGGTCGTGAGCCTCGAGGAGGCGCACGCGCTCCGCGATACGGTGCACGACGTCTACATCGACGACGTCGTCCGCCGCTGGGTGATCCGGCTCGTGCGCGCGACGCGGGAGGTGGAGGGCGTGGCGATCGGCTCCTCCGTCCGAGGCTCGCTCGCCCTCGAGCGCGCGGGCCGTGCGTGGGCCCTTTTCGACGGACGCGAGTACGTCACTCCCGTCGACGTCGAGCAGCTCTTCCTGCCGGTCGTCATGCACCGCATCGTCTTCACTCCGAGCTTCGTCGCCGAGGCGCGCGAGATCGGCTGGACCGAGGCGGCCTCACGCTTCCGGGAAAGCTGCCTCGAGCTGGCGCCGAGGCCGGGCGCCGAGCTCGAGGCCGTCGCGGAGGCAGTCTGATGCGCGCGGCGAGCCGTCGGACCGGAGTCGTCATCGCCCTGTGCTGCGCCGTAGCCGTGGACCTCGTAGCCCGCGACGCGTGACGGCGACGTTTCCGCTCATTCCGCGCCGACGCGTGCTCGGGCTTCCCTTCGGGGGGCTGCACAGCGTGCGCCGCGGCCTCGGTTCCGACGTCGCAAGCTCTCGCCCCTACGAGCCCGGAGACGACGTCGACCGGATCGACTGGGCCGCCTCCGCGCGGCTCTCGCTCGCCCGCGGAACGGAGGAGTTCATCGTCCGCGAGCACTTCGCCGAGGAGGCGCCGCGGGTCGTCGTGCTCGCCGACCGGCGGCCCTCGATGTCGATCTTCTCGGACGGTTGGCCATGGCTCCGGAAGCCCGAAGCGGTGGCGACCGCTGCGAGGCTCATCGGCGAGAGCGCGGTCGCCGCGCGCGGCCTGCTCGGCTACTTCGACGAAGCCGAGGGGAAGCCGTACTGGCGTCCTCCGCGGAGCGAGCACGCGCTCGAGGGGTTCGATCTCGACCGTGATTTCGGGGCTCCTCGGGACACGCTGGCGCGTGGTCTCGCGTACCTCGCGAGGCAGCGGCGCGACCTGCCCTCGGGGACGTTCGTCTTCGTGCTCTCCGACTTCTTCGAGCCGCTGAGCCGCGACGAGTGGTTGTACGTGCTCGAGCGCCGTTGGGAGGTCGTCCCCGTCGTCATCCGGGACCCGGTCTGGGAGCAGAGCTTCCCCGACGTCGCCGGGACGCTCGTCCCGTTCGCGAACGCGGCGACCGGCAAGGTGTCGCTCGTCCGCTTCTCCGCGACCGACGTGAAGGAGCACCGCGAGGAGAACGAGCGCCGCCAGCGCGAGCTCGTCCACGGTCTGCGCGCGCTCGATCTCGACCCCGTGGTCGTCTCCTCGCACGAGCCCCGCGACGTCGTTCGCTCGTTCCTGACCTGGGCCGATCAGCGGCTCTTCACGCGAGGGCGCGCATGAGGAGGCTCGTCCTGCTGTTCGGGCTCCTCCTCGTGGCAGCCGGCTGTGGCGGCGACGAGGAATCCGCGGCCGACCTCCCGCTCGGGCGTCAGATCGCCGTCACCGCCGACTTCACGCCGAGCGTCCATTTGTTCGCGGAGCCGGTCGTCGCGCGGATCGACGTCGTCGTCGACCGTGAGCACCTCGACCCCGACCGGCTCACGCTCGACCCGCGGCTCCTGCCCTACGACGTCGACGAGAGCAGCGAGAGCAGGGAGGACCGCGGGAGGTTCACGCACCTCCGCTACGAGTGGGTGCTGCGCTGCCTGCGCGTGGGGTGCATCCCGGAGATCCTCTCGAGCGCCGCGGGCGAGAACGAGACCGGACGCGGAGAGCGCCGGGTCATCCGGCTCTCTCCGGCCAAGGTCGTCTACGACGATCCGGACGGCGAGAAGCGTGTCGTCGCCCAGGCGAGATGGCCCGAGGTAGTGTCCGCCTCGCGGATCCGGCAGAGCGACGTGCCCGCGTCCGGCTTCGTCTTCCAGACGAGCGCCACGCCGCTTCCCGACCCCGACTACCGCGTACCGCCGGCCGTGCTCGGCGCGGGGCTCCTGGCGGCCGCGCTGGCCCTGCTCGCTCTCCCGGCAGCGCTCGTCGCCGGCTGGATGCGTCGACGGAAGCCGGTCGTCGAGGTCGTCGAGGAGCCCGAACTGACACCGCTCGAACGCGCGCTCCGCTTGGTCGAGTGGGCGAACACGCGCGATGACGGCGTGGAGCGGCGCGAGGCGCTCGAGCGGCTCGCCTTCGAGCTCGACGGCCTCTCACGAGGGGATGCGGCACGCTCGGCGCGCGGGCTCGCCTGGGCTGCGCCGTCTCCTGCGGTGGACGCGACGAGCGCGCTCGTGGAGGAGGTGAGGGTCGCTCATGGCCGGGAGTAGGAGCGTCGCGATTCCGACCGCGGAGCCCTCGCGGCTGGCAGGCCCTCGGGGGCGCACGCGCGTCGTGCGGACGGCGCTCGCGCTCGGGCTCCTGGTGACGCTTGCGGCCGCCTTCCTGCTGGCGCGGGGGGAGGACGTGCGCCAAGCGCCGCTCGTCCCCTCGGGGAAGACCGGAATCATGGTGCTCGACATCTCCGCCAGCACCAGCGGCTCTCCCTTCGCGCAGACGATCGAGAAGCTCGCTGCGACCGACGAGCGCGTCGGCCTCGTCGTGTTCTCCGACGCTGCATACGAGCTGCTGCCGCCGGGCTCGCCGAGCCGTGAGCTCAATCCATTGCTCCGCTACTTCCTCCCGGAAGGCGGCAGGGAGCTGCCGGCAGTCAATCCCTGGACCGACTTCCGCGCCGGGACCCGCATCTCCGAGGGCCTGCGGCTCGCTCGCGAGGTCTTCGCGCGCGACGGCGTGCGGAATGGATCGATCCTTCTCATCTCCGACTTCGAGATCGTCTACGACGAGATCTTCCGCGTCGCCGAGCAGGTCGCGCTCCTCCGCCGGGAAGGCTCCGACGTCCGGCTCGTCCCGCTGGACTCGACTCCCGAGCGGCGTGCGCGGATGAACGCCATCCTCGGCGGGGCGGCCCTGGTGGAGGAGAAGGGTGCAGCGACCCGCGTTCGGGCACCCGAGTCCGAATCGATCGGCGCCCTCGCGCCCTGGGGCTTCGTGGCCCTCGCCTGCCTGCTCGTCGTGCTCCTGGCGGTGAACGAGGTGGTTCTGGCGAGGCTGGAGGTCAGGAGGTGAGCACACGCTGGCCGCTTCGGATCGTCGCGGTCCTCTGCGTCCTCGTGGCGCTCACGCTCGTCGTGCTGGCGATCGACGTCCTGCGGCTGCCGGGGAAGCTCGAGGGCGGTGACGTCCGCTTCGACGCCGCTCCGCGGCGCGCAGTCACTCCCTGGAGCCGCCTCGACCTCGTGCGTGGATGGCCGGCCGCGCGGCTTCTCGACGTCTCGGACGACCTCGCCTACCGCCGGACGATGAAAAAGTTCGTCAGCGTGCAGCCGGGGCGGACGGTGGTCTTCGGGCCCAAGCTCGAGAACCTCCGCGGGATCGTGCTCCGAGATCTGACGACCGGAAGCGCGCAGGACTCCAACCCGAGGCGGCGCTCCCAGTACATGAATCTCAGCGCGGCGATGATGCTGGAGCAGTACGCGGGGAGCCCCACCGAGCGCGATGCGCTCCTGCGCAGGGCGATCTACCTGCTCCGCGACGCCGTGTACGTCGATCCCGAGAACGCCGACGCGAAAGTGAATCTCGAGCTCGCCCTCAGGGACGCGAAAGCGGTCAACCTCCCGGGCACGGATCCGGACACCGGGCGCGCGGACGGCACTCTGTCCGGTGAGGGGCGCTCGGGGAGCGGGTACTGACGCATGGAGGTCTCGTTCCTGACCCCGTTCGGGGCGCTCGTCGCCTTGACCGCGCTCGCGCCTCTGATCGTCCTCGCAGCTCGCAGGAGGAGGCTGCGGGCAGTGCGGCGAGCGCTCGCGCTCGAGGAGCCGACGCTCGGGTCACAGCTGCCGCTCGTCCTCTCGCTCGTGGCGGTGCCCGCGTTGCTCGGCCTCGCGGCCACTCAGCCAGTGATCCAGACGACGGAAAGGGTTCCGGAGCGCACGGACGCGCAGGTGTTCGTGGCGCTCGACGTCTCCCGCTCGATGCTGGCGGGCGCCGCGCCCGGCGCGGCTACGCGCTTCGAGCGTGCGCAGGACATCGCCCAGGAGCTGCAGGCGCGGTTCCCGGACGTCCCGTTCGGCATCGCGACGGTGACGGATCGCGTGCTGCCGCACCTCTTTCCGACGACCGACGCGCGCGTGTTCACAGCAACCCTCCGGAGGACGCTGGGGATCGAGCGGCCGCCCCCGACGGTCTTCTACAGCACATCCGCGACGAGCCTGAACAGCCTCCGCGTCGTCCCCGAGCGCAACTTCTACCCGCCGTCGGCTACGAAGCGCGTGCTCGTCGTCCTGACTGACGGCGAGACGCAGAAGCCCGAGGGCTTCCTCGCGAGCGCGTTCGAGCGGACGCCCAAGGTGCAGCCGGTCTTCGTCAGGCTCTGGAACGCCAACGAGCGGATCTACGAGAGCGGGGTCGCCGAAGGCGGGTACGCGCCGGACCTGCGGAGCTCGGCCGACCTCGAGCGGGTCGCCGCGCTCACGGGTGGGACGGTCTTCGAGGAGCGAGACCTCGACGGTGTGGTCGGCGCGGTGCGTGCCGCGGTCGGCGTGGGGGAGACGGTCGAGCGCGAGCAGCAGTCGGGCCGCCTCGCGCTCATGCCCTGGATCACGTTGGCGGCCTTCCTCCCGCTCCTCGTCGTCCTCTCGCGGCGGAACTTCTGGTGGGCGCCTCGCCGGCCGGCGCTCCGCATGCGGCGCGCCCGGGCCGTGAGTGCTTCGGAAGGCGCTAAGGTGTCTGGCGCACGGGGCGTGGCGCAGCCTGGTTAGCGCGCTAGTCTGGGGGACTTGCTCGTCGAATCGCGCAGGCTGGCTCCTGGCCTGGGATTGCGGCGCAGGGCCGGCGAGCCGGATTCTGTGACCAGACGTGACCAGACGAACATGGACTTCATAGGACGGTTACGCTGTGCCCAGAGCGTGACCAACTTCGGGGAGTGGCCCAGCCTGGTTAGGGCGCCGGTCTGGGGGACCGGAGATCGCGAGTTCAAATCTCGCCTCCCCGACTACGAAGCGCGAGCTCGCTCGCGCCACTTCCGCACTCGCGCTGCCGCGTAGGGCGGCTCGGGCCAGCGCTCCGGGTTCGCGCTGCGCCACTCCTGTGACGATGTCTCTCGGCTCAGAGGTGCTGGAGTTCGTCGTCGAAGACGACGCGTACGCGACCGGACGGCCGCTCGGGGAGCTTCCGCTCGGCGACCGCACGCGCCGTTAAGCCGCTCGCGACGACTCCGAGCCGTGCCGTCACCGCGGAGCCCCGGCCTCGCACACGAACACACCGACTGGACGCGAGTAGATTTGGCTCCGTGCCGCTCGCCGCCGCATCCGGTGTGCAAGAGGTCCTCGTCGATCTGTTCGTCGTCCTCCTCGCGGCGAAGATCGGCGACGAGATCTTCAAGCGGATCGGTCAGCCGGCTATCATCGGCGAAATCCTCGCCGGCGTGCTCGTCGGGCCGGCCGTCCTCGGTTGGGTCGAGGTCGGCGAGACGCTCGAGGTCTTCGCCGAGCTGGGAGCGATCTTCCTCCTCTTCTGGGTCGGCCTCGAGACGAAGCTCGACGACCTGCGCGAGGTCGGACGGACCGCAGGGCTCGTCGGTGCGCTCGGAGTCGTGCTCCCGTTCGCCGGAGGCGCCGGTCTCGCAGCTGCGCTCGGCGAGGAGACCGCTGTCGTGGTCTTCGCGGGCGCAGCGCTCGTTGCAACGAGCGTCGGGATCACCTCGGCCGTCCTGGCCGAGCTCGGGCTCGTGAAGACGCCGGCCGGCCGCACGATCCTCGGCGCCGCGGTGGTGGACGACATCCTGGCAATGCTGATCCTCGGCGTTGCCGTCGGTATCGCGGGTGGTGACGGCGCCGACTACACGAGCCTCGTCGTGAGCATCGCGCTCGCGATCGGCTTCGTCGCCTTCGTCGCGCTCGGCGGGACGCGGCTCATGCAACGACAGCCGGAGATTCTGAAGGCACCACGGTTCTCGGAGTCTCCCCTGCTCCCTGCGGTCATCCTGTGCCTCGGCCTGGCGGCGCTGTCCGCGAAGATCGGGCTCGCGGCGATCATCGGCGCCTTCCTCGCCGGCATGGTCGTCGCCGAGACGCGCGATCACCACCCCATCGAGGAGGAGGTCGCGCCCCTGTACGCGTTCTTCCCGCCCTTCTTCTTCGCGTTCATCGGCTTGCAGCTCGTGCCCGGGGAGTACACGGACGGGAGCACGCTCGCGCTGCTCGCAGCCGTGACCGTGGTCGCGATCGCCTCGAAGTTCGCAGGAGCCTGGATCGGTGCGAGATCGCTGGGCAGCCGTGAGGCGACGATCGTCGGAGTCGGCATGGTTCCGCGCGGCGAGGTCGGGATCGTCATCGCGGGCGTCGCTCTCTCGGAGGGGGCGGTCTCCGAGGAGTTCTTCGCGGTCGTCGTCGGCATGTCGGTGCTGACGACGCTGGTCGCCCCGCCCGTTCTTCGAGCCGTGTCTCGGCCGGCGGCTCAGCCGTAGCGGTAGAAGCCGCGGCCGCTCTTGGCGCCGAGAAGGCCGGCGAGACGGCGCTGTGACCAAGTTCGCCCCGTTCTGTTCCGCGCACTGTTCGGTCTGACGCCCCAAAGCTGTTCTGCCAAAGCCCCGAGTTCCGCAGTTGATGGGCACGCGTTCGGCGTAGAAACGACGTGCTAGCAGGGAGTTTTGCCGTCGGGCGGCAAGGCGGCCGTGTGCCTACAGCGGCGGGCGGCGTCAGGCTGGTTCGAGTGCGGTGATCCGCGGCGGCGCTTTGACTTGGAGGGCGGCGAGGATCGCGCACTGGGCATCGGTCGGAGGGGTGGTCTGCTGGACGGCGCCGGCGGCGCCTTCGAGCGTGACGAGGTGCAGTCGTTGCAGCTCGGTGGCGATCCGCCGCCAGCTCTGCCCGCTTCCACGCTCGGCAATCCGGATCAGCAGCAGCGCGAGCCAGCAGACGACGACGTGGGCGCGGATGCGGTGCTCGAGCCGGTGGAAGACGGGGCGCAGCTCGAGCGTCGTCTTCAGGTCGCGGAAGGAGCGCTCGGCCTCGCGCAGGTTCTTGTAGCCGAGCGCGATGTCCTCGGCGGAGAGGTCGGGGTCGGAGGAGGAGAGCAGGTACTTGCCGTCGAGGCGCTCCTCGGCGGCGACCTTGCGCCGGTCGATCAGGAGCCGGCCGCTCTTCGTCTGCCGCAGGTAGCGCGAGAGCGTCGGGTGGTCGCGCAGCGCGCACTCGGCGCGCACGTGCGCCTCCCTGGCCTTGGCCGTCTTCGCCTTGCGGCGGATCGCTTCGATCCGTGCGAGCTCGGCCTCGAGCCGGGCGATGTGGGCGTCGCGCTCGGCCTTGTCGCGCTCGGCCTCGGCCGGGTTGTGGCAGACGACGAACCGCTTCTGGTTGTCGCCCTCGCCGAGACGGACGTCCTTGACCCGCAGGTTGTCTCGGACCGTCTGGTAGCGGCCCGGGCGGGCGAGCGCCGCCTGCGCGTCGGGGGAGCCGTCGCGCATCCGCTCGCCAGCGATCCAGTGGCCGCCGCCGCGGGTCAGGTAGCGCAGGTTCTCGTCACTGGAGAAGCCGCGGTCGACGACCCACACGCAGCGCCCGAGCCGCCAGCCGCGCAGGTCGTCCTTCACCTGCTGGATCACCGTCTGGTCGTTCGTGTTGCCCGGCCACACCCACACCCGCACCGGGATCCCCTCGCGCGTGACGGCGAGGCCGATCACGACCTGCGGCAGGTCGGGCCGGTGGTCCTTCGAGTGGCCGAGCGCCCGGAACGGCGCCTGCTCGGCGTCCTCGCCGCTGCCGTCGGGCTCGGCCTCGAAGTAGGTCGAGGTGGTGTCGAAGAAGAGCAGGTCGACCTCCAGGTTGAGCAGGTCGGCGCAGCAGAAGAAGACCGCCTCCTGCACCCTCGCCTCCGCATCCGCCTCGACCAAGAGGTCGAGCGCTCGGTACGCCTGGTCGTCATCCATCGCCTCGAGGCCGGGGATCGCGACGTCGTGCGAGGCCCACTCGGCCGCGGCCAGCTTCGAGCAGGGCGCGAGCGCCCGGTTGCAGACGAGCGCGAACAGCACCCGCTCCACGTCGGTCGCGAACCGGCGGGCGCCGAGCAGCCCGCCAAGCGCCTCGGCCACTCCCAGCCGTCGCCAGAGCGCATCCAAGAGCCAGGCGCCGCCGAGCGGACGCGAGCCGACGACCTCGAGCCCGTCGGCCGGCTCGATCGCACCGCCGCCCGCCGCGCCGGGATCCGTGTAGCGGGTGATCGAGCGCGCCAACCGGCGCAGCCCCTCAACGTCGAGCTCGTCCTCGCGGCCAAGGTTGAGCAACACCTCCGCCCGCGTCACCCCGCCCACCCTTCGGTTGTGCGCCAACTGCAGATAGCGCACCAGCGAGCCGTCCTTCCGCCGCCGCTGCGTCGTCCGCAAGTACATGCCCACACAGATAGCAGCTACACCGGACGACACAAAGGAAATCCTCGATCAATTGTGTGCCCACGATTCCGAGGTTGTGGCAACCCGAGCTTGGCTCTACCAGGCCAAATCCGAGCCCGAAACCACCGTCACGTGCCTACGAACTGCGGAACTCCGG
>Ga0233418_10000059_pt1 | contig 23095 bp, 18 predicted proteins | sample Sediment_Towuti__FD_189021 | JGI IMG/M metagenome (GOLD analysis project Ga0233418, IMG submission 189021) | Sediment microbial communities from Lake Towuti, South Sulawesi, Indonesia - Sediment_Towuti_2014_1_MG | ecosystem: Environmental > Aquatic > Freshwater > Lake > Sediment | place... | reverse complement strand
GAGATTTGTGGAGATGGCCAGGATAATGATGGAAATGGACAGATAGATGAATATTGCAACGTTAGTAATCCTCCAGAAGGTGACGATCAATCACCCGAACAGGAGATTTGTGGAGATGGCCAGGATAATGATGGAAATGGACAGATAGATGAATATTGCAACGTTAGTAATCCTCCAGAAGGTGACGATCAATCACCCGAACAGGAGATTTGTGGAGATGGCCAGGATAATGATGGAAATGGACAGATAGATGAAAACTGTGATGTAAGTGCGAGTGGATATGTCATCCAGTCAAGTGATAGTAACGTAGTGCAGGATGATAACAGCAATGCAGACGATGAAAAAAAAAATCCTGACAAATTTGGAGTAACTAAAATATACCCAACTAAGAAAGATGGCGAGCAATGGTATCTCACATCCAATCCAGGTACTGATTCTAGATTCTCACCACAGACTACGATGACAAAAAATTCTGATGGTTCGTTTAAAATAAAATCAACTAAAGTAAGAATGGGTGTATTTACATCTACTGGATTTCATCCTGAAGAAATCAAGACTTTGAACCATAACAAAATCGCTCTGGCTGGCTTTATGCAAACACCAAACGATTGGAAAGACGTAGAAATTACTGGATATGTCAAGCTTAACAGCGGTGACAACGATAATTTTGTGTGGTATGCAAGAGGGGCAAGGCACATTGGTTACGGCTCACCCCCAGGATGCGAGGGTGTTGCTTACAAAGGCGACTTATTCTTTGATGGTTCTACCAGATTCTCAAAGGAACAGTGGCATTCTGGCGGTTACATATTTGGAGAATTTGGAAAAAATATTGGACCCATCAAGGGAAAGTGGGTAGGGCTTAAAGTAATCATGTACAATATTGTCCAAGATGACAAGACAGCGGTGAAATTAGAGCTTTGGGTGGACAAGAAAAACAATAATGATTGGATAAAGGTCGCAGAAAGAGTAGACAATGGCGGATGGGGAAATACAGGAAGTGAATGCGGAGGCAAACCCGATCAAATAATCACTTGGGGTGGACCAATAGCATCTTTTAGGTGGGATGGTGCCACAGACGTAGACATAAAGAAATTTAGTGTTAGGGAAATTGCACCTCGCATATAGGTTAGCCCTTTTTGTCAGAGTTATCATGAATGTTGCAATAACAAAATTAATAAGAAAAACAAACACTATATCTAGTGAAGTTATATTAATGTCTTTATCATCTAAATCAAAATTTCCTAGGATTGGTGACTTTGAATGACCTTGCAAGAACAAACTTCACGATATTCAGAGGTTGAAAAAAGCAAATGGATTGCAAGGATACTTATGGTTATAGCCGTGGGATGTGTTTTAGCAGCTAAAGTATATTTTACAATTTCTCTTGTAGATCCATTCGTCGGTATTTACAGTTTACTAACTAGTTTTGTCCTCCTGTGTATACTTACGCTTTCATATTTCAAGTATAAAGATCCATATTTGAGTGCGAAGAATGTTGACGTTTCAAACGGTCCTTTAATAAGTATAGTAGTACCAGTAAAAAATGAAGAAAAGAATATTCGAAATTGTGTGCAATCTTGTTTGAATCAAACTTACATGAATAAGGAGATTATTGTGGTAAATGATGGAAGTACTGATAAGACTGGAGAAGTTCTTGATGAAATGCGTAAAGAAAACAGAACAACTAATTTTCGTATTTTGCATCTTTCAAAAAGTGTGGGAAAGAAAAAGGCTGTTGAAGCAGCTAGTGAAATTGCTCGAGGAGAAATATATGCATTCATGGATAGTGACTGCGATATGGCATTTGACGCTGTCGAGAAGGCCGCTAAAATATTTCACAATGATAGAAAGTTAGGTGCATTAACATGCCATGGAAGGGTTAGGGATGCACAACGTGGAAATACAATAGAGAAGTTTCAACAAGTTTACATTGATATATCATGCAGATCAATTAAGGCAGCTGAGAGTTCCTTTAAATCAGTAACATGTTGTTCTGGGTCACTTAGCTTTTATCGAAGAGTTGCAATTCAAGATTTTATTCATGAGTGGGCAAATGACAGATTCTTGGGAATAGATTTCAAGTTCTGTACTGATAGAAGAATGACAGCTCATATCTTGGGTACTAGAACTATATTTGATTCTTCGAGTGGTAAGAAACAACTGGAACATTTACCCATCCTGCAAACAGGTGACGACGATATTGAAACAATGAAAAAATCATTAGACCCTGATGTTGAATTTTCTGATCGTCCCATAAAATGGAATGTGGAATATTCAAACAACATTAAGGTAAACGTGGGCGTGCCCAAGACATTTGAATCTCTAGCAAAACAACAAATTAGGTGGAGAAAGAGCTTTATTCGAAGTCTTTTTGCAACTGGTGGAATTTACTGGAAAAGGCCTTCTTTTATCGCACTTTTGTACTACATCCAAATTGCAATGAAGCTTATCAGACCATATGTTTTGTTCTATACAATAGCAATTTTGCCTATTAAGGGCGATTTTGTATCAGTACTATTTTGGATAGCAGGGGTAATGTTTACTGGGATGATCTATGCAGTAGAGTACAGATTAAGAAACCCCGATGACGGGTTGTGGTTATATAGACCGCCTTTTACGTTTATTACTACTTTTGTATATACATGGTTTCTAATTTATTCTGCGTTAACTATTAGAAACAAGAGCTGGAGATAATAAAAATGATTCTCATTTTGGATAGCCTCGACATAACAACTGACAAGTGATTCCCAGTTTTGGCATATCTTAGTGCAATTCTTGTTACCTTCATAATGATTGTAGGGTTTTCAGTAATTATGATGAAATTTACAGGATATTGGCCTTGCAAGGTTGGCGAAGTATTACAGGTCGAAGATGTTAGCTGCGATAAGAGCTTATCACAGAATATTAAGGTCATATTAAATTCAAGTGGTGTTTCATTTCCTTTTGATCTTCCACTACTATCTCTTCAAAATATCTCACAATAGTTATTTCAGATATCTTTGGTATCTTGATTCGTTTACCAAAAGCCAAATCCAAGATCATTGCTGGAAAATTGGCACCGGCAAGTGTAGTGAAAATAGTGCCACCGCCCAATCTCGGATTTACTTCAACTAATTTAAGAGTACCTTCATTAGATTCCTTCATCTGAATGCAACACGGTCCCTTAATTTTTAGATATTTTGCAATCGATTTGCAGGTCTCAGATATTTTTTTATCCATAACTATTTTTCCAACTGTAGATATTCCCGCCTTTGTTTGAACCCTGATTCGAGGAACAGCAATTAGGGGTTCCCCATTCAAGTCTGAAAGTACATCTATTGTGTATTCAGTTCCTGGTAAATATTCTTGAAAAATTAATTCGTTTTGTTTTGATAGCGCATATTTTAAGTCCAAGGAATTTTCAATTTTAGTAATCCCTTTACTTCCTTTTCCGTATCTAGGTTTTGCAATTATTGGAAAACCACTTATCTCTTTTGAATACAATGTAGTGTCAGGTAAATCAAATTTTTTCGAAAGATGAGAATATGTCTGCATCTTGTCTCTGCAAATTTCCATTGTATTTTCGTCACTCACAACAGGTAATGCTCCTAACTTCAATAATTTCTTCTTATTCTTGCTATAATGATATATGTCGTATCCGGAGGAAGGCATTAGAATACTAATTTTATGTTTTTTTATTATTTCAAAAAGTCTAGATAAGTATGATTTACTTTCTACTTCTGGTAACAATTCATATGCATCAGTCATATAGAATCCGGCAGAAATAGGATTTGTGTCAGAACTAACTATTCTTACTGGATATTTTACCATTTTCAGAGATTTGATTGTATTAATTGCAGCAGGTGCAGAAGCCCCTGGAACCAGAATCGTGGAATTTGAAACTTTCAAGTAATAATCCTTATCCCAAGTAAAATTTTGTTTGGCACCATATAAAAATTTTGAAAGATATTATTCATTTTGGTACGTATTGAAAATTTCAAAAGAAAATAAATATGCATTCAGATAATTACTATGCGCATGCTCGACCTAAAAAAAGACTATCATGTTCATAGCAATTACAATGATCATTCACCCCAAGAGTTATCGATTGAAAATGTGACAAAGTATGCGGAAAAAATTAGCTTGAACACTCTTGCTTTTACAGAGCATGTAAGAAAGACTTCTGATTGGATACCACGATATTTAGAAGAAATCGATAGAATGGTGTCCTCCGGAACAAAGCTAAACCTAATCTCAGGGTTTGAAGCAAAAATCTTGAAGGATGGCACTGTTGATTTTCCAAATGAGTATGAAGGGCACTTTTTAATTGCCAGTTTTCATTCAAAGTATAATGATAAACAAGAATGGTTCGCAGCACTGAAATCTGCTATTGGTTTATCATATGTGCAAGTTATCGGCCACTTGGCCCCAGAAGAATCATTTGACTTGACTAACGATGAATTGTTGGAATTATCACAATTATTAACTGCTAATTCTAAGACAGTGGAGATTAATGCTAAATATAAAAGACCGCCGATGAAATGGTTACAAATTTTTAAGGATAACAAGGTCAACTTTCACTTGGGAAGTGACGCACACAAATTGTCTGAAATTGGTAATTTTCAAGCTATTACCAAGATAATAGAATATGTCGATCACTAGCATTTATTGTACCTATCAGCAGCACATTTCAATAATCAATAATGCAAAGACAGTTACAATTACTATCTGCAGTAGTGCTAATCAGAGTATCAATAGTTTAGATAAAGAATGCAAATGCCTGCTAAACAAATTTCATTGAAAAGCATTGCATGTTGATTAATCATCATGTATTTTACTAGATGTGATTCTAAATTGGTAATGAACAACAATATTTAAATCATATAAACAGGATATAGAAGAGAGATTTTTCGCTTACATGACTAAAATAGTAATCATAGATTCACAGATCGCTGGTATTTCTGGCGATATGCTCCTAAGTAGCCTTATTGATATTGGGGCGAATAAAAAAAAAGTCATCAATTCGATTTATGCCTGCCAGGATTATTTTAATGGCGCCAAGATACACAAGGCTGATTTTTTGAAATCCGTTTCTCATGGGATTTCATGCACCAAGTTTTTATTTGACTACGTGGATTCGACACACTCACGAGCAGGATGTGTAGTATACAAAGCAATTTCTGCTTGTAGTGATTCACTGAACCTTTCAAATGTTGCAAAATCATTTGTACTTAATTCTTTAAAACGCATCATGCTTGCCGAATCAAAGATTCATGGGGGTAGTTATAACAGTGTCCGGTTGCATGAAGTTTCGACTATAGATACTGCGGCTGACCTCATAGGGACAGCCGTTGCTCTAGATAATTTGAATCTTTTTTCAAGAAAATTCTACTCGACTGATGTGGCCATCGGTAACGGATTGTTAGAGTTTTCCCACGGAGTTGTTCCAAATCCAAGTAATGCGATACTTGAGATTCTGAAGGGGAGCAACATATTACTAGTGCCTGGTAAGATCGACGGCGAGCTTACCACACCTACTGGCGCATCAATGCTTGTCAATTTGGGCTCAGAACATATTTCTCAATATCCGCCGATCATACCTGAAAAAGTAGGAAATGGCGGTGGCCAAAAAGATGGTAAAAATGTTGCAAACATACTTAGAGTGGTTATTGGAAGTTCAGGCTCAAAGCTTGACTATCCTTCAGAGAGTATCTATGAACTTGAGACGAATGTTGACGATGTTACTGGTGAAGTAATAGGAAATCTGATTGACGTGCTTTATGAAAACAATGCAAAAGATGTTACTGTCCTACAAGGAATATCTAAAAAAGGCAGACCGTCATTTGTAATCAAAATTTTGTCTGACAAAACAAGTAAAGATGCGCTTATTCAGATTCTTTTGAGTGAAACAGGATCATTGGGATGTAGAGTAAATGAAATTAATAGAATAATAGTACCAAGAGAGCTTTTTACACTGCCAGTATCAATTCAGAATCGCAAATTTGAAGTAAAGATAAAGATGTCAAAAAGTACAAATGGCGTGATTAACAGCATGAAACCAGAATCCAATGATATTAGAAAAATTTCAAGAACGCTAAAAATCTCTTACAAAAAAGTCTTTGATATTGTGCATGAAGAATTGGCAAGAAAATACAAGTGATTACGAAATTGGAAGATAAACTTTTTCAACAATTGGTATCATGGTTCCAAAATAGAAATGAAAAGGTCATAGTCGCATTGTCTGGAGGAGTAGACAGTGCTGTTGTAGCTATGGCTGCTAAGAAAGCATTGGACAAGAATGCAATTGCCGTTACTGCAGATTATAATACTTTATCTGCAGAGGAGCTAACATCTGCAAAAAGAGTTGCAAAAGAAATCGAGATTGAACATAGAATAATAAAATACAATGAACTAGATAATATCGAATTTGTAAAAAATGATCAATTACGATGTTATCATTGCAGGACTGAATTAGCAGCATATTTGTCCGATGAAGCAAAACAAATGGATGTCAGTCTGATAGTTGATGGCACAAATACAGATGATCTAAGTGATTTTCGGCCAGGTATCAAAGCCTTGAGAGAGAATAGCATCAAAAGCCCCTTAGTAGAACTAGGAATAAACAAGCAAGATGTAAGAAATATTGCTAAATCAAATAATTTATCAGTCTATGATAAACCATCAAATTCATGTTTGGCATCAAGAATACCACATGGTATACCTGTTACCCTTGAAAAACTAAAAAGAATAGAAACAGCAGAATCGTTAATCAAGTCTATTTTCAATGTCAAACAGGTAAGAGTCAGAGATCATCAAGACATAGCAAGGATAGAAGTTGGCAAAGAAGAAATTAAAGAAATGTTTGACTCTGAAAAGATTTCAGAGGTAGATTCAAAACTAAAAGAATTGGGTTTCAAATACATAGTATTAGATCTATCAGGTTACAGAAATAGAGAAAATTTCAAGAATCCTTCGTATAACAAATCTCCATGATTCTGAAATACCTAGAACAAATGAAAAAACCATTTCAATCTTCTATCATATAGAAAGATTAACATTGTGTAGGCATTAATCAGACGCATGGCAAACCTAAAAGAAGGAGATGTAGCGCCTGATTTTGAATTACCTGATATTGACATGAACATGCACAAACTTGGAGAATTTAGAGGCAAGAATACTTTATTGGCTTTCTTTCCAGCCGCAGAATCTCCTGTGTGTACCACAGAAATGTGCGTCTTTAGAGATTCTTTGAGCGAATTTGAAACTAACAATACCTCAGTAGTTGGTATTTCAGTAGACGGTCCATTTGCTAACAAAATTTTCAAAGAAAACAGACACCTGAATTTTCCACTCTTAAGTGATTACAAAAGAGAAACCATTAGTAATTATGGGATAGTGATGAAGGACCTTGGACCGTTAAAGGACTACAATGCCGCAAAAAGATCTGTTTTCTTGCTAGATAAAAACGGAGTGATAAAGTATGTTTGGGTTTCTGACAATCCTCTGATTGAACCAAACTATGATGAAATCAAGAGTAAACTAAAAGAAATTAATAATTAAAGATCGAATCAAACAACCCGGATAAGAAATATCTGAAGCACAAAAAATTATTGCCTTATTCTATTACAGCAACAATATCGTTTCTCGAAACGGTATCGCCTATTTTTACCTTTGTGTCTTTTATTTCACCATCTTTATGTGCTTTTACTGCAACTTGCATTTTCATGGATTCTAGTACTATTACAGAATCTCCCTTTTTTATTTGGTCGCCAACTTTTACCATTATGGACACAACTCTTCCAGGTATTTGACTGAATAGTTTGTTCTCTCCAGAAGCCGAACCACCTAATGCCATAGATTTTTCTAGAATTTCAGTCAATTTCGAGTGCTTTTTGAGAATTATTTGCTCTCCATTCATCAACATTTTGACATGAGAGCTTCCGTATTCAAGTATCTTTGCTGTTCTATATGAATTATCCAACATGAATTCAAGTATATTGTTTTTGAGACCGATTATCTTCATGGAATGTTCCTTATTATTAATAGTGGCAACGATCTTGCCATCTCCACTGGATTCATTAATTGATCCAGATAATACATTATCCTGGTTATCTATTTTAAATTCCATTTTTGCTATTCCCCGTCTTCACCCATCTTGATAAAGATAGATCTTTTGATGAATTCCCTGTATTGTATTGTCCCTTCAAGTATTCAGAAAAAAGCAATGCAGATGCGATAGCAGCATCAGATTCTTTCAGTTGTTTTTCTTTAAGCTCATTTTGCATTACATTAAGCATATCGTATTTTTCCAAGTAATCAGTTGAGATCTTGCCTTCAATAAAGTTTTTCTCTGTCATTATTGTTCTGTACAATGGAATAGTTGTGTTTATTCCCTCTATCAAAAATTCATCCAACGCGTTAGACATTCTTACTCTTGCTTCATTAAAGTCTTGTCCCCATGTTATCAATTTTGCGACCAAAGAATCGTAATACCCTGACACATTACATCCAGGATACAAATATGTATCTACCCTGACACCAGGCCCATATGGAAGATTACAATCTGGTACTAGTCCTACGGATGGTACAAAATCATGAAATGGATCTTCTGCATTTATCCTGCATTCTATTGCTGAACCATTCATATTAAGATCATCCTGTTTAAATGGGATCTCTTCGCCGCGTGCAATTTTGATTTGCAATTTTACAAGATCAATACCTGTGACTAATTCTGTTACAGGATGCTCTACCTGAAGCCGGGAGTTAACTTCTATGAAATAAAAGTTGCCCTTCTCATCCCTCAAAAATTCAGCAGTGCCCGCATTAAGATAGTCGACCGATTCTGCGGCCCTGACAGCTATTTCTCCAATTTTTGATCTAGTTTTCTTGTCTACTACTGATGACGGTGAAAATTCTATTAATTTTTGATGACGTCTTTGAATTGAGCATTCTCTTTCAAATAAGTGTCTTCCATTTCCGCTGGAATCCCTGGCAAGTTGAAACTCAATATGTCTTATACCTTGCAAGAATTTTTCAACATATAATCCAGATTTACCAAAGGCAGCTCTTGATTCAGCTGCTGCCATTTCAAATTCTTCTCTAAGAGTCTTTTCATCATTTGCAAAACGAATACCTCTACCACCACCACCATAAGCCGACTTGAGTAGAACTGGATATCCAGCTTCCTCAGCAACCTCTACTGCCTTATCAACTTCTTCTAATATATCATCACTACCCGGTATTGTTGGAACTTCTGCTTTTTTCATAATTTCTTTACATTTCATCTTATCACCAGTCAGCGCCATTGCTTCACTGGTCGGTCCAATAAAGATAATTCCTTTTTCTTCACATTTTGCCGCAAAGGTTTCATTTTCAGAAAGGAATCCATATCCTGGATGTATTGCTTCTGCGCCGGCACTTACTGCAATCTCAATTATCCTGTCAATGCTAAGATAGCTTTTAGTTGGCGCAGGAGGGCCTAGGTAGTACGCCTCATCAGCGCTCTTGACATGTTTTGACCTGAGATCCTCATCCGAATAAAGAGCGATAGATTTAATCTTCATTTCTTTGCAAGCCCGTATTACTCTTAACGCTATCTCGCCCCTATTTGCAATTAAAATACTGGAAATTAGTTTCCCCAATTCAGATTCCTCCTAAAGATTAATGTTTCCATGTTTTCTTATCGGCCTTGATTCCCTCTTGTTTTGTAATACATCTAGGGCCTTTACGATCATTATTCTGGTTTCAAGCGGATCAATAACAAGATCTATTATTCCCTTTTCTGCTGCAATATACGGATTCGCAAATTTTTGACGATACTCCTTTGCCAACTTCTTTTTGATTTCAACTGGATTTTTGGAAGTCTTGAGATCCTTTCTATGCACGATTGTTATGGCTGCCTCCGGACCAAGTACGGCAATCTCAGCTGTTGGCCAAGCATAATTAATGTCCGCTCTCAGGTTCTTACTGCCCATTGCAATATACGCACCGCCATACGCCTTTCCAATTATACAAGTTACTTTTGGTACTGTTGCTTCGCAATAAGCATATAACAATTTGCTACCATGTCGTATGATACCGTTATGTTCCTGATCTGTTCCTGGTAAATATCCTGGTGTATCGACCAGTGTAACAATTGGAATGTTGAAGCAATCGCAAAACCGAATGAATCTAGCAGCTTTTGTTGAAGAATTGATATCCAGCGCCCCCGCAAGATACATTGGTTGATTGGCGATTATTCCAACTGACTTGCCATCAATTCTTGCAAAACCAACTACAATATTCTCGGCAAAATGTTCATGTACTTCAAGAAAATCGCCCTTATCTACAAGGAGTTTTATGATTTGCTTCATGTCATATTGTTCATAGGGATTTTCTGGCAAAATCTTTGAAAAGTCAGGTTCTAGTCTATTGGGATCGTCTTGGGATTCGATTGATGGTGAAATTTCAAGATTATTCTGTGGAATAAACGAAATCAGTTTTTTTATCTTGTCCATGCATTCATATTCATTTTCTGCAACAAAATGGGCCACACCAGATTTAGTCGAATGAGTTCTTGCACCACCAAGATCTTCGAAAGACACTTCCTGGCTGAGAACCTCTTTCACTACTTCAGGGCCCGTTACAAACATTTGCCCAATATTTTCAACCATTATGACAAAGTCGGTCATTGCCGGCGAGTACACTGCGCCTCCAGCACATGGACCAATACTTGCGGTAATTTGAGGTATTACACCAGAAGCCATAGTATTTCTGAAAAATATATCGCCATATCCATCGAGACTCATTACACCTTCCTGTATTCTGGCGCCTCCAGAATCCAAAATGCCAATGAGCGGAGCACCTACCTTAATTGCATGATCCATTAGTTTTACGATTTTTCTTCCAGCCATTTCACCAAGGGAACCACCTAATATTGTAAAATCGTATGCATATACAAACACCTTCCTTCCATTGACGGTCCCAAAACCCGTAATGACACCATCTCCGTAGTATTTTGTTGAATCGCTTTCAATAGATCTGTGAACAACATACTTGTCTATTTCAATGAAAGAATTACTGTCGAGAAGTAAATCGAGTCTTTCTCTTGCAGTCAGTTTACCTTTTGTGTGTTGAGCTTCGATTTTCTCTTGGCCCCCTCCTATCTCGGCTTTTTTTTTCATTTCATGTAGACGGTTTATCTTTTCATCATGCATAACAATTTAAGACAGCATATATTCGTATATAAATTCATTATAGCTAACCCGGTTCTGCCCAGCTAGAAAATGTGTTTCCAGTCCAAAAAATCAGCGATTTCCTTGAACTAAATTAACTATTCTCTTAATCCAGCCCTTCCGCCTTTTGCTCGTCGGAAGTAGTTCATGCCCAGGTTGTAATTTTCATATAACGACTCTAGTGATTCTATCTCAGATAATAGAGATTCAAGTTCCAATTTTGAAACGCTTGAATCACTTTTCATTTTGTCATATCTTTCAGTCTTTTCAGCAAGGAGTTTTCCAACATTTTGTTCGTATTCGCTAGACATAACGCATAGAGAATTTTTGAGAGTTTAATGTTTTTCTATTTTTCCCGTAGCCAGTAAGACAGCATCTTGAAATACTATACTCATGTCTAACATATTTGTCAGTGTATGATACTAGTTGTAGCAGATCTTAACGTTCATTGTCGTTGGTTCTTGAAATTTCCCTGACCAGTGCATCAGCTTCTTTTTCTGATATGATAGTACTTCTAATCAAATCCTCATAATGACTTGACCGAGATAAGATTTCCTTCAGAGGTCCAAAGTAAAAAAATCCAAACTTGCTTCTTGAAGTATGAAAATATTGTGCAAGAATTCGCAGTGTCTTCCTCAAACCCTGGGCCCTTGAAAAAATGCCCATATTTTCAAAACCAATGCTGTATCTGTTATATCGAATGAACTTATTTCGCGACTCGTAAAACAATGATTTAGTTAGTATGAGAGAAAAATACCTTAATATCTTCCAGTTTCTCATTGCAAGTGATCTCCCCAAAATAACGTCCAATTCTGATAGTCTGTCTAAAAGTACAGCCAATGTTGGAATATCAATCGTGGACATCACAATACTTGAGAAAAAAGCAGCGATTACGTCCTTCCTTCTATCTTCAGAAGACTGACCAAACCTGGGATCAGAATAAGAGATATCTGCCCTTTGAACTATGTCCAATGCTTCTTCAAAAGTCTTGGCAGAAAAAAATTGGCCTATCATGCTTTCGACATCAATATCAAGTACTGGATTTTTGGAGGTTGTGTATCCTGCCTTCATGGCCTGTGTTGCGTTCAAAAGAGATCTAATATCACCAAAACTATTGCGCACTACGGCAATCTTGTTTTCATCATTCATTGAAACTTTTTGAAGTTTCAGAACCTTGTCCAGGTAAAGCATTGACAATCTCGGTGGAATTGGAGAAAAAGTAACTGTTTTTGAAACCTTGGAAATTTTCTTTATCGCTTCATTTGACTTGTTTGCTGCCATGATTACCCTTATAGTGGGCTCTTTGAACAGGTCTATCAAGAAATCCAGCCCTCCTGAATCTTCCCTGTTTGAAATCCCGTCTATCTCGTCCAGAAAAAGGAGATAGTTTCTTCCAGTCAAACTTGAATTTGAAAATATTGGGTAAATTACTTGCGCAAGCAAGTTCTTATTTCGAGTATCACTTGCATTTAATTCAATAAGATCAATATCAAATTCTCGACTTAGTCCATGAACAAAGGATGTTTTACCTACACCCGGTGGTCCGATCAGTAAGAGTGGCTTTGTACCATCAGACCATTTTACCAACCATTCAACTATTTTCTTCCTAGAGCTTTCATTACCAACAAAATCGGATATTTTTGGATGAATCAAAGAATCATCAATGTTATATGGTACTCATTAGAGATCATTTGGGATTTTTTATACTTATTGAGAGATTCTTTTGAAAATACGGAAACAAATCTCGACGCTTCATTACATTAAACCAGTATTGATTATAGTGACTGACCGTCAAGAATAAGAATTTCAAAAATGGCTTTATACTTACCTCTTCTGGTAACATATCAAGTGCAATCTTTGCTTCATCTAAATAGATTTCACTTTTACTCAATGTAAGTTCAAACGCCTTTTCAACATTATTTGTAACAATTGAGTAGTAAAGTGGCCATGATGGAATTTTTATTCCCCCATTTACTATGGCATCTTCCATTTCATTTCCACATCCGACACATTCAGCTGCCTTTGCCATCCCTAAATGAAAAATATCATTAAGAGGTGCCATATTAAACGCCATGTTACGACCGGCAGTTCCCATAACAGCACGATATTTCTTGTAGCATCCAATCATGTTTTCATCGCTTATGGATTCGGGTTTTAGTTTTAACCTCGCGTCAATATACTGTCCAATTCTGGCATCCTTGAATCCATCTTCAAAAGCCTTTAGTACGGAATCACCACCTGCAGAAATCTTTTGTCGCGCAATTTCAAGGATATAGGGATTCATAAGTTTGTAATCATCCAAGAATTCGATATCTTCATCAGCATCCATTATCCTATCCATTGGTTCACTAAGATCAATAGCAATTACATGACCATCAACGATGGATGTCCTTACCTCTTTTGATATCGGTTCTTTATAGTAATCGGAGGCACTATCAATCAATGCAGAAAACACAGGAAAAGTCATTTTTACAAAGTTAGAATTCAATATTCTCTGTACCCTATCTGCTAGTACGTCTGGTTTTGAGAGTCTCTCTCGTACTGAATCAATTTTTGAATCATCTAGCGACAATTCATTTGACTCAAGTTCATCGATAAATTTTTTCATGGTAGCTTTCGGATTTGGATCTGAAATGAGTTTTTCATGCAATGATAAAAGAAATCGCTTTGTAAACTCGGTAAACTCCCCTTCAGATTGAGCCCGATACTTGCTATATTGTTTATAGCCCTTTTCCTGCAATAATACTTGTTTTATTATTTTCTTACCTGAGTAAGTACTCCATAATGAAACCTTTGAAAAAATTTTACTTTCTTTAGCGCTCATTTACAATTCTTTCAGAATAATTCCTCGTTATTTAACTTTCAGAATAGGTAATCTTGAAAGGACATGATTGAAAAATAGAAAGATGTTTGAATATGAGGAGAAAGTGGATTGGCAGTTTCACCTTGATGACATGGCTATTCTTTCTTGTTCATTCTTCTTTTTTACAGAATGACTTTCCATGGAGTTAGTTGACGCTGTAATTATCTCTTTTGCCAGAGCTTCTTCAATAGTCTTTGGATTTGAATAGGTTGATTCCCTTACCCCTTCTGCAATGAACCGGAGTGCCAGATCAATGCGCCTTAAAGGTGCCACGTCTACTGAAACGTGATAAACAACACCACCATATACGATTCTTGTAGTATCTTCATTAGGTGCAGCATTTTCAATCGCCCTGATTAATAGCTCTACAGGATTTTTGCCAGTTTCATAATGTATTAGGTCAAGTGCAGTTTTTACGGTTTTTATCATCCGGCCCTTCTTGCCGCCCATTCTTCCGGTATTTTTTGCGTATTTCTTGCCAAAATGCATTAATTTGTTTACTAGTCTTTCAATGATATGGACTTCAGCTTTCTTTAATCTTTGATGCTCATGCCTTCCAAAACTAATCGGTATTATGGCCGGATCCAATGCAATAACATTTTTCAGGCCAGAATCCTGGATTTCAATTTCACCCGTGCTCCACTTGTTAAATAGCAACATGTTATTTTCTCTTGTAACCATTCAATTCATCTCCTTGGCTTTTCCTTTCTACCATATACCAGCTCTATAAGTGATACGCCGTTTACTTTGAACACTTGCCATCTAACTCCAGGAATATCTCCCATAGCACCTCCCATTGATCCTCCAATTCCTTCTAGCAAAACTTCATCATGCTCATCTATATAATTTAGGGCACCATCACGTGGAAGGAATGCAGTAATTGATTTTCCATTCTTAATCAATTGAACTCTAACACACTTTCTAACCGCAGAGTTTGGTTGTTTTGATTCAATTCCAACTTTTTCAAGTACAATTGCCCTTGCCTGTGGAGCTCCTTCTAAGGGGTTTGCCTTCTTGTCTAACATGAGCATTCGCCTCTTATAGTACTTGTTTGACCATCTCATTCTCTTTCTCTTTGATTTTAAAACTCTGCCAGAAAATAGTCCTAATGGTGATTTTGCCATTTACCAACTAACCTCAATTATTCTTTGCATGATCTTCACTGACTATCATAACATTTGATATCTGAAAATATCTTTTTGCCAAGATTCTTGCCTTCTCCGCATTACGTCCCTCCTTACCCACTACTATGCCTTTCTTTTTTGGATCCACTACGACTACAGCTTGTCTTGAACCATCGAATCTATTATTAATCTTTATCTCGTTAATCATGTCAGAATTAAGCACATTCCCCAAAAAAGCAGAAGGATCTTCAGAATATTCAACCAATTCTACTTTCTTTGTAACAATACCTTGCAATTGCCTTATAGTTGCGCCTCCTTTACCTATCGCCAAGCCCATTTGACCCTTGTTTACGATGAAAATTACCCTACCCATTTTTTCGTCAACAACACAATCACGCGCAACTGCTCCGGTTATATTCTGAAACAAAGACATTAGTCTAAGTTCCCCAGAAGTAAGTTTGATTTTTTCAGTCAATTTAATACATAGTCTCCATTATTGTGTTGTTTGATGAGCTTAAAATTTGGTTTTCCATTTTGCAGTCATTTATAAAAATTCAATTTGAAAAATTTCTTTAACGTGACAGCAATTTACCATATGTATCATTTGTTTCCAAATTCATTTAGTAATTCCTGAATATCGTTATCATTGCCAACTTTCAGCGATATTGTACTTATTCTAAATGTTTTATTACACAATCTTCCCAACTGAATCGAGTTACCATCAAACTGTAACGTTGGCACCTTTGCGGCATTTGCTTCTTCCAAGATTTTTGATTTGTCGACATCAATCAATGAATTTGAAAGAACTATAAGTTTTGAGCCTTTAATTGAGCCCATCACCTCTCTGGTTCCAATTTTACATTTTTTAGTATTAATTGCTTCTTTAATTGTTTTTTCGAGATTTTTCATTTTCATCCTTCACACTCATGTAAAGATCGACCATACCAGTACCAATAGGTACAGTAGCGCCTACTATAACGTTTTCTGTTACGCCTTTAAGGGACTCTATTTGTCCTTCCAAAGAAGCCTTTGCAATAGTGGGCACGGTAATTTCAAACGCCGCACGTGCCAGTACAGACGTCTTCGTACCTGCGATTCCATGTCGCCCAATTTGTTGCAAGTGTCCTTTTGAAGTCATAAGATCAGCAACCAACATGATATGTCTCATGTCAACTTCGAGTCCTTGTTCTTCCAATGTATTTGTAATTTCCTTAATCAGTGCATTCCTTGCTGCTTCTATTCCAAGAGTTTGCCAAACTTCATAAACATTATTTGTTGTGATTCGAGAAGTGTCGATACCATCAATTGCAATTATCTTGGCCAGGTTTGAGCCAGCCGTTTGAATGACCCATTCTTCATCCTGTTTTACAATGGTTACTCTTTCAATGTCTGGAACACCTTTAACTCTAGCATTTAATAACTTGTTCTTCATTGTCAGTAACGTTTGGGCATCAGGTTCACCTGCAATAGAAATCTTGATAATTTTCTTTGCTTCCTGCAGGGTAACCTCATATTTTTTCTTGGGTCCCTTTAGAACCTCCATAATATCTTCTATTGAACAACCTCGTTCAGATAATTTAGAATCAGAAATATGGAATGTTAGAATTCCAGAATAATCTGTTTCACTTCTCTCTATTAAATCTGCAACCTTGGTAAATATAATCTCTCTTGCTACATTAAGCGCCTTTTCTCTTGAGGTCCTATGTTCTTCGTCAAGGTATACATCCATTGTAGGTGTTACTGGCTTCTTTCTTGCGTCGACAAGTTCAATGAGCCTTGGAAGTCCTAATGTGACGTTTCTTTCTTTAACTCCGGCAAAATGGAATGTTCTTAGTGTCATCTGTGTACCTGGCTCACCAATAGACTGAGCGGTAACAACTCCTACAGCTTCTCCAGGTTCTACCATGGCCCTGTTAATTAGGTCAATCGTTTTCTTTACGACTTTGTTAGCACCATCTCTACTAATCTTGCTTTCACTAAGTGATAGTAACAACTTTTCTCGCAGTTTTGGATTAAGAATTTTGGAGTGTTTATTCACTATTTCTAAAACTTCCTTTTCGCTGGCTTTCTTGCCTTCGTCGACAAGTAATTCACCTTCTATCAATCTAGAAATATTTACAGCTTCACCATGATCACTTTTTGCAGGATCTATCCCATCTTCACCATATACAAATTGTATAATGTTGCCATGTGGATCTCTAACAGTTTGATCATATTCTATTTTCATGTGCTCAAGTGCATTAATTAACCTTCTCTGCATGTATCCAGACTGCTGTGTCCTTACTGCAGTGTCTACCAATCCTTCTCTACCACCCATGGCATGGAAGAAAAACTCTAGTGGGCTTAATCCGTCTCTATAATTTGATTTTACAAATCCTTTGGAATCAGGGTTAGCATCATTGCGTTTGAAATGAGGAAGTGATCTGTCCCTATAGCCTTTGGTAATTCTTCGACCTCTAATTGACTGCTGTCCTAGTGCAGCTGTCATCTGTCCTATGTTTAGGGTGGAACCTCTTGCACCAGTTGATGCCATGATGACACCAGAATTATCATCTGGAAAAGCGCGATCAGCAGTTTTACCCGCTCTGTCACGCGCCCTTGAAAGTTCGTTTACTACATATAGTTCTAAAGCTTCTGATGGGGATAACCCTCTTGTTAGGGGCAATGTTTCATCGTCGTGCTGTTTTATGAGTTCATACACTTTTTCGTATGCCTTGAGAATAACGTTACTAATTTCATTCCTGGTTTCATCTGATAACCATAGATCAGAGTAACCGTACGAAAAACCATTTTGTGTCAGATAAGTCTTTAACACAATAAGGATTGAATCCAAAAATCGCTTTGCTGCTTCGTTACCATAATCCTTGGCTATTCTATGCAAAACACTATCTGGTTCTTCTGCACCAATAGATGCCTTGTCAATTACTCCACTTATCAATTCACCATTCTTTATGACGACGTCTTTGCCTTCACCCTTTGAAGCCTTATTCCATTTTGATGTGATAACAAAATTAAAGTCCTTTGGTAAGAATAGTGAAAAGAGCTGTTTTCCGGTATAGATTTTTCTGCCGTTTTCAAGGTGCTTTGGTTCAGGAAGTGTTCCTGAATATCCGCCTAATAGTGCCAGATTTGTAAATTCTTCTTCTTTTAAGAATGTCTTGTCCTGTGTCAGGATGAATGCGCCTGTTATGAAATCCCGTATTGCACCAATAATTGGACCGCCATATCTTGGAGAAATTAATTGATCCTGTACTCTCATCAACAATGCAGCCTCAGCTCGTGCTTCCTCACTTTGTGGAACATGAAGGTTCATCTCGTCACCATCAAAATCTGCGTTGTAAGGTGGGCATACCGCTGGATGTAGTCTAAATGTTCTGTAGGGAAGTACTTTTACATAATGTGCCATGATAGACATGCGGTGCAAAGAAGGCTGTCTGTTAAAGATTACGGCATCTCCGTCACGTAGATGTCTTTCCACAACGTATCCAGGACTTATTGAATCGGCAAGAGTCGTTCTATCGGTAACGTAATCAAGTCGTATTTTCACACCATCGGTTCGAATGATGTAGTTGGCACCCGGATATTCATTTGGCCCGTTAATAATCATTTTCTTTAGGTCTTCAATATTCCAGTCACTTACTGTTTCAGGTATTGTTAATTTTTTTGCAACATCAACCGGAACTCCAACATCGGAGATTGTCAAATTTGGATCCGGGGAGATTACAGTTCTGCTTGAAAAGTCTACTCTCTTCCCAGATAACGATCCTCTGAATCGTCCTTCCTTTCCTTTTAACCTCTGCGTCAGTGTTTTCAGTGGCCTTCCAGATCTATGATGTGCTTGAGGTATTCCTGATACTTCGTTATCAAAATACGTAGTTACATGGTACTGAAGTAGATCTACCAAATCCTGAACAATCAAGGGAGGCGTTCCGGCTTCCTTGCTTTCTTTTAGTCTTTGATTTACTCTAATAATGTCAACTAACTTGTGAGTGAGGTCATCTTCAGATCTTATTCCAGTTTCCAGAATGATAGAAGGTCTAACGGTAACGGGAGGAACTGGTAGGACCTGCAGAACAAACCACTCGGGTCGAGCTGTTTCTGGATCATAACCCAGCAAAACAAGATCATCATTAGGAATATTCATCAGTCTTTCCCTTATTGTAATCGGAAGAAGTCTGTTCTCACCAATCTCTGTCTTTTCTACAAAAATGGTAGGCTTTGTAAAGACGAGATCATATTGCTCCTTTTGGCAATGAGGACATATCTTTACCTTCTTGGCCTTTTCAATTATTTCCTCTTTGATATTTTCAAGAGTAATTACGGCGTATGCGGCCTTTGTTTCTCTAAGCTCCTTGTATTTAGCTAGATCTTCGACAGATAGTTTTATTCTACTACAGGACCTGCAAGATACAAGTAACAACTTATGAATATCATCAACAAACGCAATGTGCAGTACTGCTTCGGCCAATTCAATATGGCCAAAGTGTCCTGGGCAATTAGCAGATGTGTTTCCACAAGTTCCACACTTTTGACCTGGCTCTAATGTTCCCAGTCTATTGTCCATGAGACCTCCCTGGACAGCCATGCCGTCTTCATCGTATGTTTCTGGAGCAGTAATTTCCACAACACTGAACTTGCGTATCTCAACAGGAGATAGAACGCTAAACCTTATACCTCCTAAAATTTTAAGAGTATCTTCAACTTCCATAATTGTTACACCTTCTCCGCTGGAATCAACCTTGGAGCAACATTAAGGCTTATCATCTCCTGCAACAATAGCTTAAACGCATATGCTATCGCAACTGAAGAAATTTTGGCTCTGTCACCGCAAACCCTGCACACATATCTTCGTTGTTTGATATCATAGTAAGCAAGTAATCCGCACCGTTCACAAATATTAACTTCAGCCTTGTCTGACTCCTCTAAGAGCCTGTCTTTTAACATCATAGAAGCGCCATATGCAATCAAACAGTCTCGCTCCATTTCACCAAACCTAAGTCCTCCTCCTCTTGCACGACCTTCAGTAGGCTGTTTTGTAAGCATCTGAACCTGACCTCTTGCTCTACTATGAATCTTGTCTGCTACCATATGATGAAGTTTCTGATAATAGACTACGCCGACATATACTTCTGCGTTGAACTTTTTGCCTGTACGTCCATCATACATTACCTCTTTTCCGGTCGATCTAAATCCATATTTTTCTAAAATCTCTTTTAGATCATTAACCTTCTCACCAACAAAGGCTGAACCGTCAACAACTTTTCCTCTGAGCGCAGATGACTTTCCTGCCAAGGACTCCATAAATTGACCGACAGTCATTCTTGATGGAAATGCGTGGGGATTAATCATAACGTCAGGAACTACTCCATCTTCAGTGTAAGGAAGATCTTCTTGTGGAACAAGCATACCGACTACACCCTTTTGTCCATGTCTTGAAGCAAACTTGTCTCCGATTTCAGGAATTCTCATGTCTCTAACTCTAATCTTGTACATTTTTCCTCCATCTACAGACTGAGTCATTACAACAGAATCAACAACTCCATTCTCAGACGGTCTTACTCCAATTGATGTATCTCTTCGATAAGGACCTTTTACCTCAAATTCTTTGTATTCTTCCATAAACCGGGGCGGCGAGGTTCTGCCAATCAAAATATCCCCCCCGTTTACTATCGACTCATGCATTATAGCGCCATCATCTTCTAGTAACCTGTATGATTTTTCGCCTCGGTATCCTCTGATATTAGCATCAGATGATGGAATCTCAAACTTATCTTTCATACCTCCGGGATATTGCTTTGCTTCTGCTTCGTACACCCTATAGAAGAATGTTCTTCCTAGGCCTCTATCTACAGATGATTTGTTAAAGACTACAGCATCTTCAATATTATATCCTTCAAATGGCAATACTGTGACAATACAGTTCTGACCAGTAGGACGCTCTTCTAATCCAAGTAGATTTATCGCTTTTGTAGTAACAACAGGTATCTGTGGATATAGCATAAAGTGTTGTCTCACATAAGTACTAGCATTCATCAAAGGAGTGGAAAATCCAAGGCTCTGTTTTGCCATTGCACTTTCGTATGTATTTCTTGGAGATTGGTTATGCTCTGGATATGGAATAATAGAAGCACCAACGCCTAGTATTGATGGTGGGTAAATTTCAAGGTGAGTGTGACTTTGATCAAGACTTGCGTAGTCCATAGCCACATAGCAATTTTCTTCTTCATTTGCATCAATTAATTCAATCATACCCATCCATAGAAGATCGGACCATGATTTCATGTTGCGCATTATTAAGTCAAGCACATCCAGTGTTATTGCTGGTTTGCCTTCCTTTACTATTGCAAGAGGTCTAAGAATTCTTCCAGAATTACAACTTACATAAAGTCGCTTTGTTGCATTTTCATTTTCATTTGAATAAAAGTAAATTCCAACGTGTGCATGTATTTTCCCTGATCTTCGCAAACTTCTTAGTGTATCAGTTAGATGCTGTCCATTATCATAGTAACCAATCAAACGCCCATCAACAAATATTCTGGTTCCGTTTTTACGTAAAGCGTCAGATGCCTCTTCAACAGGATGTGCTCCCAATTCGTATAATTTTTCAATTATCTCTGAAACAGAGACACTTACCGAAATAATGGAAGATAATGCAATATTTTTAACAAGGCCACAGTTTGATCCTTCAGGAGTCTCAGCAGGACATATCCTACCAAAGTGAGTGGAATGAAGATCCCTTGCCTCAAAGTTAGGCTGACTTCTGCTTAGCGGTGATTGAATTCTACGAAGATGGCTAATAGTCGAAATGTAATTTGTTCTGTCTAATAACTGGGTAACACCGACCCTTCCCCTTCCCCAGTTTCCTGTTGCTATTGCGTTGTTTAATTTATCAGAAATTATTCCGGGCCTTACTGCAGCTGCAACCGCGTTTATTCCTCGTTTTTGACCGGACCTTTCAAGTTGATATTTCATATCCCGGACTAGATTTCTAAATGCAGTTCTAAAGAGATCAGCTAACATTTGACCTGCGAATTTTATGACCTTGTTACCGTAATGATCCTTATCATCTGATGCAACCAAACTAAGTCTGAGTTCAACCAACTTGCATGTTGCTTCTCCCAAAAAGAGTGCCTTTTCATTTCTGTTTTCAGGATTCTTTCCAAGGTGAGGAAGCAAACCCCAGTCAAGTAACGTCTCGGCTCGCTTTATCTGAAACTCTTCTAACATTCCAGGAGCTATTCTCTTGCTTATGTAAACAATTGCGTCTCTACTTGTCACAATTTCTCCAGCTTTTTCAAATGATGGTTCCAACTCGTCCTGAATTATTGAATTCAAAGACACGCCATCTGCAATATCTTTATAAGATTCAAGACCTAGTGCTCTAATTAATGTAATAAGTGGAATGTCTACAGGAGATCCAGGAATCTTTGCAACGATAGATCCATCTGGTCGCATTATCAGTTCCAGTTTAGCACGATATCCGACAATAGAAGAATAAACTTTAGCCTTGTAAACCAAGCTTCCTGTCGTTTCTTCCGTATCAACAATTATCTTGTTATATGACAGGTCTTCTAAGCCAATTATAACTCTCTCCGATCCATTGATTACAAAATATCCGCCTGGATCTTTTGGATCTTCTCCCAGTTCGATAAGTTTAGTGTCAGGCAGATTATGCAAAATACAAGCATTTGACTTTACCATTACAGGGATATCTCCTATGTGGATAAATCTTGACTCTAGTATTTTTTCATCTTCAACTATGCTGCATTCAAGCATTATAGGTGATCCATAGGTTAGATTTCGAAGTCTGGCTTCAACGGGGGCAACATGGGTTACAGAACCGTCAAGTTCCATTATTCTAGGTTGTTGCAGTTTAATCTTACCGAGCCTAATTCTATAATGATATTCTTCAGTTT
>Ga0233418_10000057_pt1 | contig 23338 bp, 24 predicted proteins | sample Sediment_Towuti__FD_189021 | JGI IMG/M metagenome (GOLD analysis project Ga0233418, IMG submission 189021) | Sediment microbial communities from Lake Towuti, South Sulawesi, Indonesia - Sediment_Towuti_2014_1_MG | ecosystem: Environmental > Aquatic > Freshwater > Lake > Sediment | place... | reverse complement strand
TAGGAGGACGCTGTCATGTGGAGTGAGAGAGCAAAAGAGTACGCGATGATCCTGGTGATAGCGCTCGTACTGACGCTTGGTGGCCTCGCAGGTGCGTTTCTCGCCACGCTCCCTGCAAACGCCGCGCTCGGCGATACGCCGCGCTGCGAGGCTGAGGTGATAGCCGAGTGGGCGCCGCTGCTCACGCAGGACGAGTGGGTGGCCGTCATCGACGAGGCCGAGGAAAAGGGCCAGGTGACCGCCGAGCATGCGGCAGAGTTGCGCGCGCTGATTGCAGAGGTGTACGTGCGGCGCCAGGCCAAGGGTTTCATCGAGTGGCTCAAGGCGAAGTGCAACGGGGTTACGATCTAACGGCGGGGTAGCTCAGTGATAGAGCAGCGGGGCCATAACCCGCTAGGCGCAGGTTTGATTCCTGCCCCCGCAACCAACACAGGAGCATGACGATGGGCGAAGCAAAACGCAGGGAAGCCGAGATCCAACAACTCAAGATGGACTCGGCCGAGAGGGCGGTACTGGCGCAGCAGATGCGCGAGAAGCTCGCCGCCGAGAAGGAGGCACTGGTGCAGCAGGTGCGCGAGAAGTTCGCCGCGTTCCAGGAGGATCTGCGCGTCGCGATCAACAAGCACAGCATGGAGCAGCACTTCGGCAACATGCCCGACTTCATCCTCGCGAAGACGATCATGCAGTACCTCGCGGTGCAGACGCAGGCGATCGTCCGCACTGAGGCGTGGCACATGCAACAACATCTCAATCGGCAGACGGGCATGCAAGGCGAGGTGCAGGTGGATCTCAGCGCCGCCCCGAGCATGGCCGCACCAGGCCGGGAACTGCGGGCCGCGTCCAACATGGCCGAGGCGCTCACGCCCAATGACCCGAAGACCGATGACGTGGACCACAGTGCGGAGTTCTACCGTGCAATGGGTCCGGGCGACGAGCAAACACCCGCGTGATGGCCCAAGTGAGGGCGCCGGACCATGAGAAGCTCGTGGATTGCGACGACGGCCTCGCTCGTGGTTGCAATGCTGCTTGCTGCCGTGATGCCGAGAACGTACGCGCTATTGGATTCGCGCCGCGCAAGGATGGGTCCTGTCCCCACATTAGCGGATCTAACAGGTGCCTCATCTTCGAGACGCGACCGCAGGCTTGCCGAGCGTATGCGTGCGCGGGGGACGAGACGCGGTACGGGTTCCCGCTAGACTGGAGGCCGGTGAAGTGGCGACACAAGTGAACTGCCAAGCGCTCGGCGCCGAGGTGAAGGACACGGCCACGGGGCGCGTGTTCATTCACCTGGCGCACCGGCCGGGCGAGTGTGTGGCGTACGACTGCGACGGGTGTGGTGAGCCGCGCGGTGCGCGATACCTGACTGAGGGCCATTGGGTGTGCGCGACGTGCCACGAGGAGATGGTGGCTTGATTGGCACGTCTATTCCCCGCCGAAGTCCGTGAGCTACTGAAGCACGCCTCAGCGAGCGAGCGCCTGGAGCTACTCTCGCTGGTCGGCGAGGACATGCTGCGCGAGCCGTGGCGCCCCCTCCCGGGTCCGCAGCGCCTGGCGTACGATTGCATGGCCGACATCCTCGGCTACGGTGGTGGCGCGGGCGGGGGCAAGACCGACCTGGCAGTCGGCAAGGGGCTCAGCAAGCATCAACGCATTCAGTACATGCGCGTGGACGGCACGGAGTTGGCCGCCGTGTACGATCGCCTGGAAGAGATCATCGGCTCGCGCGACGGGTTCAACGCGCAGTCCCGCATCTGGCGCGTGCCCGCGCACGCATCGCGCGGTCGGCGCGTGCAGTTCGACTTCGGCAGCGTTCCCAACCCCGGCGACGAGCGCAAGTATCGCGGCCGTCCGAAGGACCAGCTCGTGATCGACGAGGCGGGCGAGTGGACCGAAGGCCCGGTGCGCTTCCTCATGGGATGGGTGCGCACGGTCGACCCGCGGCAGCACTGCCAGACGCTCATGTGCTTCAACCCGCCGACGCGCATGGAGTGCCGGTGGATCATCGATTTCTACGCGCCCTGGCTCGACCCGACGTACCCGCTACCTGCGATGCCGGGGGAACTGCGCTGGTTCGCGCTCATGAAAGGCGTCGACGGCGAACGCGAGGTGCTTGACGGCCGGCAGTTCGTGTTCAATGATGAGTTAGTGATCCCGCAGTCGCGCACGTTCATCCCCGCGCTCGTGGGGCACAATCCCTTCCTGCATGGGACAGGCTATATGGCACAGCTACAAGCACTCCCCGAGCCCCTGCGCTCGCAGATGCTCTACGGCGACATGAGCGCCGGGATTCAGGACGACGCGATGCAGGTGATCCCGCGCGAGTGGGTGAAGGCCGCGATGGCGCGCTGGAAAAAGCCCGATCGCTACGAGCCGATGGACTCGCTCGGGTGCGACCCGGCGCGCGGCGGGCCGGACCGCACTGTGATCGCGCGTCGCCACGGCACGTGGTACGATGTGCCGCTCCTCTATCCGGGGCTCGCGACGCCCGACGGCCCGAAGGTGGCGGCACTGTGCATCATGCATCTGCGCGACCGCGCGGTGATCCACATCGACGTGGACGGCATCGGTGCGAGTCCGTACGACTTCCTGAACGAGCAGGGACTGCAGGTAGTCGGGCTCAAGAACGCCACGAGTACGCCGGGGCAGACCGATCAGTCGGGTATGCTGCTGTTCTACAACCTGCGCTCGCTCATGTGGTGGCGCATGCGCGAGGATCTCGACCCCAAGAACAATCGAGGCATCGCGCTGCCACCTGATCAGCAGCTTGAGTTCGAGCTATGCATGCCGCGTTGGATGCTGAAAGGCAAGTCGATCTACGTGGAGGGCCGCGACGATCTGCTCGACCCGAAGCGTCTCGGCAAGTCGCCTGACCTGGCGTCGGCGTACATCTACGCGCGCATGGAGACGCCTAAGCTGGAGGCCATCACCGCCCTGGGGCGCGCGGCGAAGACGCGCGAGTACAACCCCTTCGACCCGAAGGTCCTACGCAGATGAGAGTCGAGCGCGCGAGTTGGAGTGACGTGCCCTGGATCATCCAGGAGTGCATGGCGCTGAGCGAATACCACAACGCCGATCACATCACCCCGGAAGGGCCGTACGCCGAGTGGCGATTGCGCAAATACATCGACGAGGGACAGCTCGTGCTGGTGTGCTACAACAACGCGCACGAGCGTGTTGGGTTTTTGCTGGCGTTCACCGGGCAGCATCTCTTCCGTGAGATGCGCACGCTGTCGTGTGCGCTCTGGTGGGTGGCGCGCAAGTACAAGCACACGAGCGCAGCGGCGCGGCTGCTCGCCGCGTTCGATGAGCACGCACGCCGGTTCGACTACGTCACCTTCACGCTGGTGGACGGTGTCGGGGGCGAGGCCCTGCGGCGCCGCGGCTACACCCCGGGCGACGAGGTATGGGAGAAAGCCCCGGGAAAACCGCCACTTAATCGCGGCCGCACAGATCGTGAAAAACTGTGATACACTTAGGGCGAGTGACCAATGGCACATGCGTTTGACCGCGAGAGAGTATACGAATGCTGGCCTGATCTGAGACCCCTGACCGAGCGTCATTGGCGCGAGATCGCGCACTATCAGGACATCCCGCTGAACGTCAGCGAGTACCTGTACGACGCGATGGAGCGCGCCGGTCATTTCCGCCTCTACACGGTGCGGAGTGACGGGATCTTAGTAGGCTACGCCGGATTCTTTGTAACGCGGAGCACTCAGCACGCTGATTCACTTCAGGCCGTGCAGGACGTATTGTTCCTCGTGCCCGAACTTCGCGGGCGCAAGGTCGGCTTAGAGTTCATCACCTGGTGTGACGAGCGCTTGCGCGAGGAGGGTGTGCAAGTCGTCTACCACCACGTGAAGCACACCCACAACTTCGGCCCCCTGCTCGCATCTCTCGGCTACGAGAGCATCGGAACTGTATGGGGTCGACGACTCGACGTGGAGCGCTAAAGATGGCCGTAGCAGTACCACTAATCTCCGCGCTGGTAGGCGCGGCCGGCACCGTGTACGCGGCAACTGAAGCCGCAAGTGCGCAAAGGGAACAGGCCGCGCAACAGCAGCGGGCGATTGCTCAGGCCGAGGCGGAGCAGAGGGCGCAGGAACGGCAATTGGCCGGACAGGAGACTGCGGCGAACGTGAAGGGCGCGGCTGAGGACGAGAAGCGCCGGGCCGCCGCAAACGCCAGCACCTTCGACCCCGCGAGCGAGACCTTGCTCACCGGCACGAGTGGCGTGAAGGGCTCGCTACTCAGCCTCGGGGTCACGGGTCAACGCAAGAAACCAGTAAGCGGAGGGTACTAGCATGGGCGGCGGAAGCAGCAGCACCACTATCACCAATCAGGCCCCGCCCCCTCGGCAGATCGAGAAGCAGGCCGTGTACGGGAGCGCCGGTAACGCCGCGACAGTAGGCGCGCGCGGCCCGGTGGGTGGCCCGGGAGGTGTCCCCGGCGCCGTAGCAGGGCTCTCCCAAGGCGCGGCGGCCGTGCTGAACAGCGTGCTCGGCCTGGGTATCAAGAAGACCCTGGGAGGCTAGGGTGGCGGCGATCGACTCGATCCCGCTGACGCTCTACCAGCGGGTACAGAAGCGCAAGGAGTCGCTGTACCGCGAACGCTCGTCCTGGGACATGCGTTGGCTGGACATCAGCCGCAACCTTCTCCCGTTCAACGGGCGGTTCCAGACAACTGACCGGAACCGGGGCGACAAGACGTTCAACAACATCATCGACGAGAGTGCGCAGTTTGCGCTCGACATCCTGACCGCCGGCATGATGTCCGGCACGTCGAGTCCCGCCCGCCCGTGGTTCCGCGCGGGTGTCGCCGACGAGGACCTGATGGAGTCGAACGCCGTCAAGCTGTGGCTCTCCAAGGTCACCAAGCTGATCCAGCGCGTCTTTCGCGATGGCAACACGTATCGCAGCCTGCACTCGATGTACGAGGAGCTTGGCGCGTTCGGCACTGCCGCCGACATCATCTCCAAGGACTACGAGTACGTCATCTGGCACGACGCGCTGACAGCGGGCGAGTTCGCCATCGCCACCGATAGACGCGGTCGTGTGAACACCATTGCGCGCGAGTACGAGATGACGGTCGAGCAACTCGTCGAGGAATTCGTGCTGCAGCCGAACGGTTCGATGGACTGGTCGCGCGTGAGCCCCACCGTCAAGAATATGTGGGATTCGCACAACTACGACAAGGGCGCCCCGGTCGTTCACCTGATCCAGCCGCGCGCGATGGCGAACCGGGACATGAGCACGCGCCAATCGCGCCAGCTCCCGCGCAACATGCCGTGGCAATCGGTCTACATCGAGTCGGGCAAAGAGGCGCCCGACAAAGGCGTGCTGCGCGACAGCGGCTACCGGGACTTCCCCGGGCTCGGCGTGCGCTGGCACACGCGCGGCGGGGATGTGTACGGCGTCAGTCCGGGCATGAAAGCGATCGGCTCGATCAAGCAGTTACAGCAGGAGCAGATGCGCAAGGCGCAGGCGATCGACTACATGGCGCGCCCGCCGGTCGCGATCCCGGGCGAGCTGAAGGGCCGCGAGATCGATGCGCTACCCGGCGGCATGTCGTACTTCAACCTGGGCGGCGCGAACGCCAAGATCCAGAATCTGTACGACGTGCGTATCGAGCTGCAGCCCTTGCTGGCCGACATCCAGGATGTGCGCACGCGCATCAACAAGCACTTCTTCGCCGATCTGTTCATCATGATCGCGAACAGCCCGATCAAAGCTGGCGTCACTGCCAGTGAGATCGCGGAGCGCCACGAGGAGAAGCTGCTGATGCTCGGGCCGGTGCTGGAGCGATTGCACGATGAGCTACTCTCGCCGCTGATCGACATCACCTTCTCGGATTTGGTCGAGGCCGGTGCGGTTCCGCCGCCTCCGCCGGAGCTGGAGAACCAGGCGCTCAAGATCGAGTTCATCAGCGTGCTCGCGCAAGCGCAGCGCGCGGTGGGCCTGGGCGCGCTCGATCGGCTACTCGGCACCGTGGGCAATCTTGCTACGGCGAGCGGCGATCCGGGTGTGTGGGACAAAATCAACAAGGATGACGCGGTCGAGAGGTACGCCGATATGCTCGCCATCGACCCCGAGCTGATCGTGAGCAGTGATCAGGTCGCGTACGTTCGGCAGGCGCGCGCACAACAGCAGCAAGCCGCCGCGGTGGCTGAGGCCGCGCCGCAGATGGCACAGGCCGCGAAGTCCGCGGCAGAAGCGCAGGAGATAAGTGCCGGCAATCCCGCCGGCAGTATCGAGCAGTTCACCGGCTACACGCCGTAACAGGAGAGTATCATGACTTCAGGCACTATCAGCGGCCCCGGGCTAACTGCTTTGGTCCGCGTGCGCCACGATCACCGGGTGCACATCGTTACCACGCCCGCCGGATTTACTGGCGATCCCGTGCAGGTTTGGCGTTCGCGCGCGCAACGTGACGCGTGGTACCCCATTCCGAGCGCGACGTTCAATGGCGCGGTCGCGCAGGATTTCTTCATCGACAATCCGCTTGGCGGACTCGATTTCGACTACGCGCTTTTCGCTCCAGCCGTGAGTGGCGGAACGATCGCTTTCGAGCTGACCGAGATCAATGTCCCCAATCGATTCGAGCCGATGTCGCGGCAGATGGTCGAGGAGCTGATCGCGGAAGGCGCGGGGGCGGATCTCAGCGCGCATTTGGCCGATGCCGTCGATGCGCACGATGCGAGCGCGATCAGCGTCGTCGACACCAACGACCGCTTCATCCCGGCGGTCGACACTGTCGAAGAGGCGCTCGACGCGGCCATGTGGCGCGCAGCGGGTGAGGCCGGCGCGGGCGGCACCGTAACACTGCTCGCGCGCGACAGCGGCAAGACGTTCTACTTGACCGGGGGCGACGCGTACGAATTGCCCGCTCCGGGCGGGGGCGTGCGCTTCCGATTCGTGGGCCAGAGTGGGTTAGTCGGCAACGCCACGATTAGCGCCAATGTATCCGGGTCTGAGTTCGCGGGCTATGTGTTCGATATACAAGCCGGCGGAACGCTTGGACCAGGCGCTGGTGACGACCTGATCACCATCGACGACGCGACGATCACCGAAGGTGACTACATCGAAGTCGAAGGCAACGGCGCGGGCTGGATCGTGACCGGCGTAGTCAGCCTGACGGCCGCTGTAACGTTCTCGTAAGCCGATGCCGATTCGTAAGGTAGGTGGCCGTTGGGTGTGGGGTTCCGGTCACGGAAGCCATGCCTCTCGCGCGGGCGCTGAGGCGCAAGCACGGGCGGCGTACGCCCACGGCTACCGCGGTGGCGGGCACGGAGACGTGAAGTTGGCGATGCAGCGCAAGCGGAAGAAGCCATGAGCGGACAGCACGGAACGATCTACACGAACTACGCGCTCAGCGCGGTGGGCGCAAGCGCGCCACACGTGCGGCTCGACGGTCCGGCCAGCGCGTTTGACGAGAACGGGCAGACGGTTCAATTCACGTTCAGCGGCACGTTCAACGCCGTAGCAGTGATCGAAAAGTCGCGCCAGCTCTCGGGGCCGTGGACCCCGGTCGCGACCGTGAGCAGCGTGATGACGGTGGAAGTGCTCAACCGTTCGCGTTTCACGTCCTTCGTGCGCGTGCGCATGTCCGAGCGCACCAGCGGCACCATGCTGGTGACCGCCGTGGGCGGCGACGACATACAGCTTGAGCACCGCAAGCCGGACGGTGATGTGTGGTTGCGCATCCTAGACAGCGGTCCGCTGTTCCCGGGCGGGATCGAGTTCGAGGATCTGACCGTCACCGGCACTCTGGAAGCGGGCGCGATTCCCGATGTGGAGGCCGCGATCCAGGCGAACGTCACAGCACTTGCTGCGCACATCGCAAACCCAACCGACGCACATGACGCTTCGGCGATCAGCGTTGTGGGCGCTGGCTTCACCACGCTGCCGACCGCCGTCAACGATGTACAGGAGCTGGCCGACGAAGTTGACGCGGCGCTCGGGGGCATCACCGAGGGCTACGACCCGACCGTTTCCAGCTTCAAGTGGGTGGAGGACTTCGAGGCGCAGGAGAAGAGCGACTACACACCGGGCGACCCTGAAGAACTGAACCAAACAGGCCGCTGGTTTGTGTACGCGGATGTTGGGTCCATCGCCGCAATCTACGGTCACACTTTTTCCTCTGACGACGGCTCCGATCCTGCCGTGGGCGTTGGGTTTTTGCGGCTGCTTGCCGCTAGCACAACGGCATTCATACGGACTATCGGCGGATGGCGCCCTATGGATTGGCCCGACTTCGAGTTGTCCTGGCGCATGCAGATTCCTGCCGGCGATAGCGACACCGAATGGGTTGTGGGCGTTGGTGGCGTTCCGGGTACCAATAGCTCGGCGCACGCTGTGTTCGACAACAGCACGGGTGAATGGTATCTCACCATCCAAGGCTCAGGCAAGAGTCCACCTGTGGCCACGTCGGGCGTGTGGGTTGATCCGCACTGGGATCTCGGCACTAGCCGCTGGCGCTGGTACAAGGTCGTGTTCTCCAGCCTCTCGGCAAGCGTACAGGAGATGCTTTTCCAGACGAGCGATAACGGGATCAACTGGACTACGCGCATCACGTTGGACACGAGTGGCGACACTTACGCGCCTAACGGCAGCATCTTATTCCACATCGAGGAGACGGCCGCAGGTGCGATCGACGAAATCTTTCATATTGATCTTGTCGTCGCCGAGTTTCCGGGGCTGACCCGCCCGAGCGAGACGGTGTAATGCACCCGCTCGCGCGAGCGGCTATCGAGGCGAGCGGCGGTTGGCTGAAGCGTAACCGCCGCCCGCCCGGCCCTGCGAAGCCCAAAACTGTCAGACCGCCGCTAAAAGTGGAACCGCGCGAGAAATCATTGCCGCCAAACGTGCCCAGGTTAAGCGGCGCTCATGCAAAAGTGACCATAGATGGCTCACCAAATTGAGCGGCCTTCGTTCTACACGGAGCTGCACGCGTTCGTCGAGCGGACGATTGTTGCGCACGACGTAGATCCCGACGCGCATTCGGCGTTTTTTGCCGCCGCGCGAAGCTACGCAGAGGCTTTGGTCAGCGCGCACACGGGCAACGCTATCGGCGCGCACACCGCAAGCGCTATAGGCATCATCGGCTCTGGCTGGGTATCTCTCTCGACAGCCATAGACGACGTGCAAGAGTTCGCTGATGCGGTGGACGCGGCGTTAGCCACCGTCGGTGAGCAGGCGCAAGACGCGGTTGCCGCGCTCATCCAAAACGGAACGGGTATTTCCTGGGTCTACGACGACGACGCAAATACACTCACGCCGACGGTGACGCTTGCACCGTTCAGTACGACCGACCTGGCCGAAGGCGCCAACCTCTACTTCACAGATGAGCGCGTCGACGACCGCGTCGCTGCTCTGATTCAAAACGGCACGGGGTTGGCCTGGACGTACAACGATCCAGCGAACACGCTCACTGGCGATGTCAGTCTTGCGCCGTTCAGCACAACTAACCTGGCCGAAGGCGCCAATCTCTACTTCACGGATGAGCGCGTCGACGATCGTGTTGCCGCGCTGATTCAAAACGGCACGGGGCTGACCTGGACATACAACGACCCCGCAAACACGCTCACCGGCAACGTCACGCTTTCTGAGCCGGCCAACCAAATCGTGTACGGCACCGGGAGCGGCTTCTCTTCCAGCTCCTCGTTCACGTACACCGTATCCACTGGTGGGTTCTCGGTCAACGCCAGCGGCTCTGTGGCCGCGCCGGGCACAGTGCTGATACAACCGAAATCGAGATCCGGCGCCGGAACCGGCGCCCTGCTCAGCCTGAAGGGCGGAAATGCGCAAGCCGTAGGCGGTACTGGTGGCGATGTCTTCATCTATTCGGGTACAGGAAATAGCGGACAGCACGGATCGGTGTTTATTGGCCGCGGCACCCTTGATGCGCTTGAGATCGATGGACCAACCGGCGAGTGGTTCGTGAATGCGCTCGGCGGAAACGCGGGCGATATTCTGACGCACCAAGGCGCTGCGCCCCCTAAATGGGCGGCGCCAACGGGTGGCTACACCGATGAGCAGGCACAAGACGCGGTTGGCGGCATTCTTGTCGACAGCCCCACGGTGGATTTCACCTACGACGACCCGACGCCATCTATCAAAGCCGACGTTCGCTACCAGTATGCCCCGGGCTCGTACACCGTTGCAACCGGCTTTGCGCGGTTGCATATCAAAACACTTGAGCTGACATCTACGCAACGCTGGACCCTTCAAGGAACCGCTAGACTTAGGATAATCTAAAATGGCCGATATCGCACTAGACCAACAAACTGCGCCAACCGCGCCAGGCGGCGCAGTAGGTATCGTATGGGTGGATTCAACCGCGGATGTGTTGGCGCTCATAACTGACGGCAACGTGAAACTTGGAAGCTCGAACAACGCCTCTGTCGCTTCACAAGGCGCGGGATTCGCGACCGACACCTACGTAACCAACTCAGACATAAAGATTCCGTCTTGGGGTCTGCAGCCCGGGGACACGATTACGTGGGTTCTGAACGCGTCGAAAACTAACGCCGGCACTGCCGCGCCGGTTTACACCATTCGCATAGGCGCCGCGCGCACTACGGCAGATACAAGCCGTCTTGCTATAACGGGCTCCAATCAAAGTGCTGCCGTGGATATAGGCGTGTGCACGATTGGATTGACCGTGCGCAGCGTTTCCGCTTCCGGGGTCTTGCAAGGTACAGTGAACTGGGCACACAACGGGGCTGGAACCGAGGTGGGGTTTTGCACTACCGCTACGACAGTCGCGGTAGGAACCAGCGCTGGATTCGATAACACGGCGCAACAGGGGCTTTTCATCGGGCTGTCCATAAACGCCGGGACGAATGCCGCCTGGACATTAACGCAATGCAGGGTGATTGCTAACTGGGGGCGCTCGGGGTGAGAACTGCTCTGTTTATTCTTGCGCTGTGTTCATGTTCCGTGAACGCGGAGCCGATCTACAAATGGAAGGATGGACACGGGCGCACCCATTATGGGAATGCCGGGGCACCGCGGGGCGCACAGCCGGTCGAGGATCGGGTGAGCACCATCGAGACGCGGCTTGACTATCTGCGGGCCTGGGTGTGGCTGCAGGAGGCGGAGGCGGCCCGCCGGTTGCGCCCGCCGGAGCCCCCCGCCCCCGAACCCGAGGAGCCAGTTGACGAAGTCGAGACAAAGTCTTGACAATCGTGCTATACTTAGGGTGAGTATGGCTCAACCCCCTGATTACAATCCAATCGACCTGGCCGGCCAAGAGCAGGTCAAGGCCGAGAACGAGCGCCTCGAAGAGTTCGAGGTCGCGCGGTTCAAGGATGACTTCAAGTGGTTGCTAGCCCACAAACAGGGACGGCGGCTGGTCTGGTGGATGATGGGTGAGGCGGGTGTCTTTCGCAACCCGTGGCGTCCGAGCGCGAGCGAGCATTCGTTCGTGAGCGGGGCCATGAATCAAGGACAGATGCTCCTCACGAAAATCTTCGAGATCGCGCCCGATCAGTTCACAATCATGCTGAAGGAAGCACATGACGACGCCAAACGACGCAGCGGCCGGAACAGCGAGTAGCGAAAACGGTGCGGGTGCGGGTAATACCGGCGCAGGCGGCGCCGGGACAAGCGGTAACACGAAGGTCAGCGTTGACGCGAGCGCCACCCAAAGCACGGGGGCGGGAGCGGGCGCTGGCGCGGCGAACGAGTATCATGGGACTGCCGACAAGTACAGCGCGCCTCAAGGCTCGACGTACTCCCAGGCGTTCAATGATGAGCTACACGCCGCGGCGAAGGACCTGGGGTTGAATCAGAAGGGTCTCGACAAGCTGTACGGCGTGGCCGGACGGCACATGAAGTCGGTGCAGCAGGAGTTTGACGCCGCGCACTCTGCGAACACGAAGCAGTGGCTCGAAGCGGTGACAAACGACAAGGAGATCGGCGGCGATAGGCTGGACGAATCCCGCGCGATTGCCGCGAAGGGCATGGACTTCGCCGCGTCGCCCGAGCTGCGCGCGATCATGAAAGAGTCGGGCTTGGAGAATCATCCCGAGTTTCTGCGCGCGTTTTACCGCGTGGGCAAAGCCGTGAGCGAGGACAAGTTCGTGAGGGGTGGTGGCAGCCAAAACGGGGAAAAATCGCCGCTGTTCACTTACGACAAGTCCGACCACCAAGCATCCTAACCAACTCGTCTTTTCTGAACGGAGCACAAGATGACCGCACTCAGTGCACTGAACCCCACCCTGCTCGATCTCGCGAAGCGACTCGACCCGGATGGGAACATCGACAAGATCGTGGAGTTGCTGAATCTCACGAACGAGATCATCGACGATGCGACCTTCATCGAGGGCAACCTGCCGACCGGCCACCGCACCACGGTGCGTACCGGCCTGCCGACGCCCACCTGGCGCAAGCTGTACCAAGGCGTCAACCCCGGCAAGAGTACGACCGCGCAAGTGACCGACAACACCGGCATGATGGAGCAGTACGCGCAGGTCGACAAGGCCCTGGCCGATCTGAACGGCAACACCGCCGCGTTCCGCATGTCGGAAGAGCGCGCCTTCATCGAGGGCATGAACCAGGAGTTCGCCTCGACCCTGATCTACGGGAACGAGTCCAGTGAGCCCGCCGCGTTCACCGGCCTCGCCCCGCGCTACAACGACCTGGGGGCCGGCAACGCCGACAACATCATCGACTGCGGAGGTGCCACCCCCGCCAGCAACACGTCGATGTGGCTCGTCGTGTGGTCCAGCAATACCGCGCACTGCATCTACCCGAAAGGCTCGACTGCCGGTCTGCAGATGACCGACAAGGGCCAGGTCACCAGCGAAACCGCTTCTGGCGACGGTGGGATGATGGAAGTGTACCGGACGCACTACCGCTGGGACTGCGGCTTCACGCTGCGGGACTGGAGGTATGTCGTGCGTATCGCGAACATCGACGTGGACGATCTCGTCACGCTGAGCGGCACGCAAGCGATCGCCGCCTCCACCAGCATCATCCGCGCCATGATCCGCGCCACCGAACGCATCCCCACGATGGGGATGGGCCGTGCGGTGTTCTACTGCAACCGCAAGGTGCGGGAGAACCTGCGGCTCGCGATTCTCGACAAGGTCAGTGCCCAACTGACCTGGGAGACAGTGGCCGGCAAGCGTGTCATCGCCTTCGATGGCATCCCGGTTCGCCGGGTGGATGCGCTGACCAGCACGGAAGATCCGGTCGCGTAAGCGAAGCAGGAACATCGGCACTTGCAGCTAAGTGCCGATGTTCGCCACAGACACCACATCACTCACGAGGAGTATCACCATGTTGGTTGACAAGAGAACCGAGTTCGCGGATAACGTGGATGTGCAGAACGCCCCCGGCACTGCGAACGTCGGAAACCAAATCCCCCTGGGCGTTGCCCGCGAAGTCGGCGGCGGCGACAGCGGCAAACTGAGCGTCGTGATCTACGTCACGGAAACGTTTGCCGCCCCGAGCACCGACGGCACCATTCAGTTCCAGGTCGCATCCGACAACACCGCGTCCATTGCCACCGACGGCACGCAGAGCATCCACGTCAAGTCCAAAGCCTTCGCCGAAGCGGAGCTGGTCGCGGGCCTGAAGATCGTTCTCGATCTGCCGGTGCAACAAGACGGGGCCGAGCCCTACGAGACCTTCCTGGGTCTCCAGGCCGTCACCGCCCTGCAAACGTTCACGGCCGGCGCGGTCCACGCGTTCCTGAGCCGCGACATCGGGTCGCAGGTCCACTACCCCGCCCCGGGCCAGGCGTAACCGGCTAGGGCGTCACAGGAGCATCTATGCGGGTCATCGCATTGGAGATGGGTTTCTTCGGCGGGTCACGCCGTCGGGCGGGCGAGGAGTTCGAGTACGACACCTCGAAGTGTAAGAGGAACGAGGAGGGGGATGTCATCCTTCCGAAAGTTCTCGCGCCCGCCACCCCGGCTACGCGTTCGCACATCGCGGACCTGAAGCGTCAGGGCCAGCAGAAAGAGATGAGCGCCATCGTAGCGTCCGCCGGGCCGAAACGCCCGGGGGTCGTGGCCGTCCGACCGCTCTCGCACGGCATGGCCGTGCAGGATGACGGAAGCGACGTGCTGTAACCCACCTCCGCGCGGCGCCCCGCGCGCAGCGTTGTGTGCGTGAGGGGGCGGGCAACTGCCCCCTCTTTTTTCTTGGAGATCGATCGTGGCGAGCGAAGTTCAAATCTGCAATTTGTCTCTCAGCCACATCTCGCAGGCCGCATCGGTCACCAGCATCCGCCCACCGGGCAACAATGCGGTGGAGGAAGTATGCGCGCAGTTCTTCGATCAAGCGCGCGATGAGGTTCTCGAAGCCCACGACTGGACGTTTGCGACCGCGCGGCGTTCGCTCGCGACCGTGGTGAACCCCTCCACGAACTGGGCGTTCGCGTACCAGCTTCCGAACGATTACATCCGGGCTCTGGCCGTACTACCGCCGGAGTCCACGGACGACGACCAGGGCGTGCCGTACGACATCGAGTCGACGCTCGCCGGCAACCTGATCCTCTACACCAACGTCGAGAACGCCGTGCTGAAGTACATTCGCCGCGTCATCGACACCGGCAAGTGGACGCCGTTGTTCAATACCACGGTGTCACGTTTGCTCGCGCACTACATCTCAGGGCCGATCACCAAAAAACCGGCCGTCGTCGAGAGCACCCTGAAGCTATACTTCAACCAGCTCATGATCGCGCGCGGCGCGAATGCGCAGTCCACGAACGTGAATCGGCGCAAGCACTATGTGCCCGAGCATTTGAAGGCTAGGGGTGTAGTGTCAGCAGCGCCCGACGCGCGCATCCTGAACAACTAGCCATGTCCCGGCAGCTACGCTTCGGCTTTCAGGGCGGTGAAGTCAGCGACGAGCTGTGGTCGCGACTTGATCTCTCGAAGTACCCCACCGGGGTTACGCTCGCCGAGAACTACATCATCCTGCCGCACGGACCCGCGCAGAATCGCGCCGGATTGCGGCACGTGATCCAGGCAAAGCATTCGGATTTCCTCATGCGCCTCGTGAGTTTCGATGGCGCGAATGTGGACGACGTGAATTGGGTGCTGGAGTTCGGAGAGCAATACATCCGCTTTCACGCGCTCGGCGGCACGCTGCTAGAGGAAGAGTTCACCGTCACGGATGGCGTACAAGCGCCGCACTGTCGGATCTACATTCCGGGGCACAACTACGTGGCCGGTGACTGGATCTATCTCGACGAGTTCAGCACGTCGATTTCGTTCCGCCGCTGGCTTGAAGGCCGCTATGTTGTGGTGACCGACGCCATCGCGGGCGAGTCCATCCGTATCCAGGATCTGCGGGGCAATTTGATCGACTCCTCGGCGTGGCATGATTGGGATGGCACCGCACGTGCACGCCGGGTGTACGAGATCGGGTCGCCGTATAGCGATTTGGAGTTGTTCGACCTGCACTTCGCACAAAAGCATGACATCTTGACGATCACGCACCCGAACCACCCGCCGCGAGAATTGCGCCGGAACGGCCCGCTTGATTGGACACTCTCGACCATCACTTTCGGTCCGACGATCGCAACACCCGCGGCGCCGACAGTTGTGGCTCTCGGGCCGGGGGGCGGCGCGCCGGTTACTTTCTTCTACCGCGTCACTGCGCTTGCCGAGGGAAACCAGGAAGAGTCGCTACCGTCGCCGGCCGTATCTGCCAGCCGCGACTTGACCCTCGCCGGCAACAAGATCCGAGTGACGCCCGCGGTCGTTGCCGGCGCGGCCCGCTACAACGTCTACAAGCTGAAGAACGGCCTGTACGGCTTCATCGCGCAGACCGAAGGCGGAGCTGTCGACGACGACAACATCACTCCGGACTTCTCGAAAACGCTTCCGTTCCCGACCGATCCGTTCCAGGGAACCGGGAATTTCCCACAGGCCGTGACGTATTTTCAGGGTCGGCGCATCTTCGCCGGCACGATCAACCTGCCGCAAAACTTCTGGATGACGGTGAGCGGCACGGAGAAGAACCTGAACTATTCGATCCCGACGCGCGACGATGACGGGATTGCGGGCGCGCTCGGGTCGAACCAGGTGCACGCGATCCGCCACGCGCTGCAGCTCGGCAATCTGGTGTTTCTCACGAACGGCGGCGAGTGGAAGTTTGATCCGGGTTCGACGGGCGTGTTGACGCCTGCGAACGCGTTCCCGAAGCAGGACAGTGCTGAAGGCGCGGGCAACCTGACACCAGTCGTGAGTACCGGCACGATCGTGTACGCGAACGAGGCGCTCACCCGGCTGAACAAACTGGAATACTCTTGGCAAAAGAGTTCGTACGTCGTCGAGGACATCAGCGTGCTCGCGCCGCACCTGTTCGACGATTATCAGCTCGTGGACATGACCTACACGAAGTCCCCGTGGAAGATCCTGTGGGCCGTGCGCAATGATGGGACCGTGATCGGACTTACCTACCACCCCGAGCACGAGGTCAGTGCGTGGCACCGCCACGTCACCGCGCCCACAGCCGGCGGCCCCGGACTGTTCATGTCGGCCTGCACGGTGCGCGAGGGCAACCGCAGCGTGCCGTACTTCGCCGTGCGGCGCTACATCGGCGCTCAGTATTGGACCTACATCGAGTTCATGGAGAATCGCCGGCAAGCAAACCGCGCTGATTACTTCTTCGTGGACTCGGGGGCGCCGCTTGCACCGTTTACCGAGGAGGAGGAAGGCTGATGTCCAGCAACCTCCTGCGTGGTCTCTGGCATCTAGCGGGCGAGACGGTGGCCGTGGTAGTCAACGGCGCGGTCCTGCCGGATCAAACCGTCTCCTCCGAGGGCGAGATTGAGCTGCCGGACGCGCTTGAGGATGAAGACGTTGTCATTGTCGGGCTGCGCTACAACCAGGATCTGGTGACGCTGCCGCTCGGGTGGGAGGGGCTGGAAGCGCTTGCGCAGTCGTTCGAGAAGAACCTGACCAAAGCATACGTCCGCGTGCACAATGCAGTTACGGTGTACGCCGGCCCGACGTTTGATCAGCTCCGCCCGTATCCTGAGCGCAGCGACGAGGACTGGGGCTCGCCACCGGATCTGAAGACGGGCTACATCGAGATCCCGCTAGACGGTGACTGGAACGTCGAAGGTAAGGTGAGCATTAGGAATTCCGACCCGACCCCGTGTACGATCACCGGGCTGGTTCTGGAAGTGGAGGCATAAAGATGAGCAGCGGTAGCCCTGGCGTGACGACCGGCGGCGGTGCCTACGATTGGTCGCGAGTCGGCGCACCGGCCAGTGAGCCGATCAAGGCCGAGAGCGGCATCACGTCCTTCGCCAAAAAGCACGGCGGCTCGATTGGGTTAGGTCTGGAGATTGGCGGCGCTGCCGGACAAACACTCGGCGCATTCTACCAATCGAAGGCGAACAAGGCGAACCTGCAGGCGCAGTCCGCGCTGAACCGACTGGCGGCCGAGCAGGAGAGCCAGCGCGCGGTGGACGTGGCGCATGCGCGTGGCGAGGAGGCGTTCAAGATGCGCCTCAAGCAGAACCAATTGGAGGGCACACAGCGCGCGCAGATCGCCGCGGCGGGCGGCGATGTGGCCCAAGGTTCGGCCGCGGCCATTGTCGGCGACACGAAGTACATCGGTGATCTGGACATGAAGGCGCTGAAGGATGATACGCAGCGCGAAGTGTACGCCCTGCTTCAGCGCTCTCGCGCGAAGGCGATGGACGCGAACATGCTCGCGCTGCGCGCAAAAGCCGAGCGCCCGGGGCTCAGCGCTCTGACACAACTCATTACTGGTGCGACGCGGGTTTCGGGGCGCTGGTATAGCACGACCGTGGGAGTGAGGGGCTAATGGCCGCCATCATCCGGGCGACGGTTCCAACCGTCGAGCAGAATGTTACCGCTGGCTTCCAAGGCCCGAGCGTCGGCATCGGGGACGAGGCCGCGCGGGCTTTGGGGCAACTCGGCCAGGCGGTGGAGGGCGCGGGCGCGGCCATGTCCAAGATCCACGCGGATATGGAGATGCGAGCCGACGCGGACGCCGTAACGCGCGCGGGCACGGAGTTGAAACAGTTCACTCTGGAGCAACAGCGCTCGGCCCGAGAGACGCTCGGGGTGAACGCGCGCGGTATGTCGGATCGCATGGCCTCGGACTACAAGAAGAAGAGCGATGACATCGCTGGCAAGTTGACGCCCCGCCAGCGCACGGCGTTTCAGCGTGATGCGACCGAGTTGGGCTTGCAACACACCAACATGCTCGCGACGCACGAGCAACAGCAGAACCGCATTGCGCTAGAAGGCGCCGCCTCGGCGAACATAGAAATGTCGCGCAATCTCGCCGCCTCCAACATCAACGACCCGGCCGCGATTGCCAAAGGACTCGGTGACATCCGCGCACAGCTCGCAGGCGTAGCGCAACTGAATGGCTGGGACGACGCGCGGCTGAAGGCTGAAACCGAAAAGCAAATCAGCGCGGCGCATATCGCCGTTCTAGACAACATGCTGGCGCAGGATGCGCAGCTTGCCAAGGGCTACTATGCCGCGACGCGCGGCGAAATCGATCCGCATGCCCGTCCGCAGATCGAGAAGACCCTCAAGCTGGCGGGTGCGCGCGAAACCGGCCAGGCGTGGGCCGACAAAGTGGACTACCGCAAGATGTCGGAGAGCGAGGCGCTCGCGAAGACGCGCGAGAAGTTCGGCTCCGCCGATGCGGAGACGCGCGAGCAGGCCGTGAACGCGGTGAAGACGCGCTATGATGAGCAGAAACAAGCCGACCGCAAAGTGGAGACCGATGCTGCCGACACCGCGTGGGGCATCTATGCGAGGACGCACAAGCTGAGCGACATCCCGGCGGCCGTGTTGACCGCGATGGATGGGCACGAGCGCGAGCAGCTCCAGAACTACGCGCGCGAGCGCGCGGAAGGCATCAAGCAAAAGACCGATCCCGAGTCTTATGGCCGGCTCATGATGATGGCAACCACGCGCACCGACGAGTTCATCAAGTACGATCTGCGCAAGGAATATCCCCAGCTTAGCGACATGCACAAGTTTCAGCTTCACCAGATCCAGGCGGAGCTGGCGGGTAAGGCCGGCAAAGCCGGTAAGCCGCTCAAGAATCTGCAAACCATGCAACAGCAGCTTTCACAGACCTTCAGTGAGCTGGGGTGGGGCGGGCTATCGAATCAGGAAAAGCGAGGCCAGCTCAGTTCGCACGTCACCGATCAGGTGATGGCGATGCGCAACGAACTAGGTCGGGATCTGCGTGACGAAGAGGTTCGCACCATTATAGACAACTCGCTCGCCAAGCAAAGCGTGGAGGGCGCGGGGTGGTTCGGCCGTGCGGCAGACGTGGCTGAATATCAGCTCGACAGCGACAAAGAGATCGACGCGTTTACGCCATCGCAGGAGCGGCTGGAGTTGTTCGCCGCCGAGCTGACGCGCAGGCGCAAGGACGTAGGCCCGGACGGTCAGCCGTTTGTGTACCATTGGAACGACTCGAACGTGCTTGCGACGTATCGCAGTGCGCTCAAGCGGCAACTTCAACGTCGTAAGGCGCGCGCACAGTGAACTTCGACGAAGACCTGGACATCGAGAGCCTAGCTGACGACGCGGCCGGCGATACGCCGGATGAGATCGCCGACTCGATTCTCGCAGAGCAGGAGCGTGCTAGTGTTCGCACGAACCTCCGCGCAGGCGTTGCCAACAATCCCGACGAGTACGCGGAGAGCGGGCGTGTCGCGAGCCAGCTCGGAATCACGCGCGGCGCGGTGAAGTCCGACCCGACGCGTAAGCAGGCGGCTGCGAGCATCACCTACGCGCAACTCTTGGAGGGCGCCCCGAGCCTGAAGCAGAGCGTGGCGACGAATCCGCATTTCGCTGCGACCGCGCACGACGAGATCCCGCAGCTCGCTGATGTCGAGATGAAAATGGGCCGGGTGCGGTCCACCATCGAAGAGCGCGAACGTAGGAACGTCGCGGCTGAGCGCGCGCAGAATCTCGCGCTCGCGAATAAGTACAAGCTGCAGTTCATGCGCGATCGGGGCGAGCAAGTCGATCCCCCGAAGCAAGAGAAGCTGAAGTGGGGCTCGCTCGACGAGGCGTTCTGGTCGCTGGAGGCGATGAAACAGGGCGTCCGCACTACGTTCTTCGAGAGCCTGCATCAGACCAATCTCGGCATCATCGGGCAGATCGGCGACATCACAGGCAATCAGGAACTGGCCGAAGGCGCGCGCTATGAGCGCATGCGGTCGCTCGCGCGTCAGATCGGAGACACCCCGGACTTCGAGAACGCCACGCTACAGGGGCTCTATGGCGGTGTCCAGTCGCTCGCGGCGACCGTTCCGACCATCGCGCTGTCGCTCGCCGGCATGCCGGTCCTGGGCGTCTCTATTGGCGGCTTACAGGCCGGCGTGGGCGAATACCACGAGATCCGGGCGCGCGGCGGCTCGATCACCGACGCCTTGATGGGCGAGATTCTGTACGGCGGCGCCGAGGCGGCATTTGAATTCCTGCCGATGGGCTACTTGTCCAAGCACCTCGGCAAGACGAAGCTCGGCGAGTTCGCGGTGAATTTCCTCGCGCGCGACATGGGCGGCGAGCTGGCGACCACCGTGGCGCAGGAGATCACCGACACTGCCATAGCGAATCCCGATAAGACCTGGGCGCAGATGTTCGATCAGCTTCCGGGCGAGCTGTACCAGACCGCGCTTGGCTCGCTCGTCGCGTCCGGCTTCTTCAGCGCCGTAAACTCCACCGCGCTGATGTTCCGCAAAGCCGAGAACACGGTGCAGGACGCCGAACTGGCGAACGAGGTGCTCACCGCTGCGGCCGGGCTCAAGTTGAATGAGCGCGACCCGGCCATGTTCGCCGAGCACCTGCAGCGCACAGCCGAGCAGAGCGGTTCCAAGCTGACGCACCTGTATGTAGACGGCCCGCAGTTCGCGCAGGCCGTGCAGAAAGGACAAGTCAGACTAGACCAATTGGCTCCAGAGACGCGCGAGGCGGCGGCGAAGGCGATGGCTCTCGGCGGCGACGTGCAAATCCCCGTGGGCGAGTACGTGGCGCATGTCGCCAACCAAGCCCCGGGCTTGGCACAGTATGCGAAGACTTCGGAGGATGGCCTCACTCTACCCGAAGCGGAGGCCATCCTCCAGAATCAGGAGCAGGTATTCGCGCAGGCGGCGCAGGAGGCGCTCGCGAAGTACGAAGCGAACACACCGTTCCGGGAGGGCGCAAATCTGGTGAAGGACGCCATCACCGCGCAGCTCCGGCAGGCGAATAGGTTCAGCAAGGACGTGAACAGTGCGTATGCGTCTCTCATGACCGACTTCTTTGTCACGACCGCGCATCGCGTCGGCGTAACGCCCGATGTTCTCTTCAGGCAGTACGCCGTCGAAATCCAGGCCGACGCCCCGGACTTAGCGACGTTTAGCCAGGCGCAATTGCAGGCGCGCAAAGACGCCACCAAGGCCGCACTACTTACGCACCTGCAATCCGGCCGCATCGCGCCAGGGACTGCGTTCCGCGGCGCTAGCACCCGAGAGCTGGCGACGATTGCGCGTACCGGACACCTGGTTATCGGCAAGGATGCTGAGGGTCGGCCTGGCATCAGCGCCGCCCCGATCGACCCGGAAGGTTTCCCGCTGTACGGCGAAGGCGTGGGCTATCTCGTGCCCGCTGAAGCGCAGAGCGCCAGCGGTCGCGCAGCGGAGGTCATGGTCGACGAGCGGTTAGATCCGCGCAAACTGACTTACGTCCTGGACGATGGTCAGCTTGTATCGTTCGACGAGCTGCAGCGCTTGATGGGGCCAAGCGGACGGGAGAAAGAAGACCTGGATCTGGAACAGTGGCTCAAGTCGCAGGTCGATGAGCGCTCGCTTGACTTCACGCGCTTTGCACAAGCCAGCAAGCGCAAGCAGTTCGCGGCGGAGCATCGCATCACCAAAGGCGGAGCACGCCCGGGCGCCATCGTCGGCGCCCCCGAGTGGGTGAACGAGACAGACCCGGCGGAGGGGATGGAGCAGCTCCGCGCCAAGCTGAAGCAGCTCGCAATAGAGGGCGCGGCCGGCCGCTTCTGGTACGAGAACAGCTCGCGCGCGATCCTGAATATGGTCGGTGGCGACAAGATCGAAGCGCAGAAGCTGGCCGCGCTGATCGCGATCTACTCGCCGAACGCCACTGTCGCGGCGAACACCGCGATGGCGCTCACCGCGTACTACCAGCATAAAGCTGGCGTGCCGATCAGTGCCGGCTTTACGAAGAACGACGTGAAGGCGCAGGCGTTGATGGATCGCGGCGAGATCGTCGAGTCCACCAAGGTCAACTCGTTCTATCAGAATCTTATGGTCGAGATCGACCCGAGCGTGCTGAACAAGGATAACTCGACGATGGATATGTGGATGTCCATCGCGTTCGACTACGGCTACAACAAGATCGGCCAGGGCGAGCGCTACGGCTTCATGGAGCGCGAGATCGCGCTGCTTGGTGATGAATTGGGCTGGAACGCCCATCAGGTGCAGGCGGCGATCTGGACGGCGATGCGTGCGCGCATTGACCCTTACCGCGATGAACTGAAGGCGGCGGAGAAGAAAAAAGGCTGGCTCGATACCGAGGGCGCGGTCCTGAAGGAGAAGAAGTACGATCACTACCGCTTCGCGCACGCGTTCGGCATGGCGCAGCAGATCACCGATGCGGCCGTGAACACTGCAAAGCAGGATTACGCCGATACGCTGCACGCGATCTCGGCGCAAATCTCGTGGGAGGCGACCCCGGGCGTGCGGAGCAACGTGCTGCCAGGCATCCACAAAGCCAGCACCGCCGAGAAAGCAGAGTATCTGCAGGCCGTGCAAGCCGCGTTGACCGAGAACGGTGTGGATCTTGTCGCGCAAGCGGTCGGCTTGGCGCAGGGCATTTCAATGCAGGGCTTCAGCGCCTGGGAGGGAGATGTCGGCGCAGGCGTGCAGCAGTTCACCCCGGTGCCGAGCGAAGGCCAGGGCGCGAAGCGCGCCGTGAAGGACGTGGCGAGATCACGACTCGATCTGTATAGCGCCCTGCGCGGCTACGTCCTCTCGCAAGACATGGTGGGGTGGCATAAGCCGGTATGGGATAGCTCGAAAAAAGCGAGCAACGCCGTTGAGATTCGCACCGCGCGCGCCCTCACCGAGGCGGAAATGCGCCTGGTGTATGACCGCATGAATCTGATGTTCGGTACGTGGGACGCTGCGCCCGGGTACACACCCAACGGCGTGCGCATTCTGAATCTCATCCCCGGGCTCAAGAACGAAGACTTTCAGCGCGGTATGCAGCGCGTGATCGAGGTGCTACCGTCCAACCTGGGCGGTGGCATTGTCGAGACCGGCATGTATCGCAGCGATGGTAACGGCATCGGCAAC
>Ga0233418_10000053_pt1 | contig 23987 bp, 25 predicted proteins | sample Sediment_Towuti__FD_189021 | JGI IMG/M metagenome (GOLD analysis project Ga0233418, IMG submission 189021) | Sediment microbial communities from Lake Towuti, South Sulawesi, Indonesia - Sediment_Towuti_2014_1_MG | ecosystem: Environmental > Aquatic > Freshwater > Lake > Sediment | place... | reverse complement strand
CCATGATCAGCACCCCTGGTTCCTATCTTCAGTTCTACATCACCATCATACTTTGGCTTGATACCAAGTTGTGATGGAGTGTAAATCAGATGCTCCTTTGTGAATGATGATAGTTCATAATCATTTGTCATGTACAATGCGTAGAACGGACATGCATCTACACAAAGACCACAAAACACACATTTTCCATAATCAATTTGTGGCATTATGGATTTCTTGTTATGTTTCCATTGTTCATTGACCTTTACCATTCCAATTGCTTCAGCAATTCCCTCGCAGGCAATTGCACAAAGCTGACAGCCAGTACACTTGTCATGAAATAGAATATGTCTGCCTCTAGAACCTGCAATACCAACACCTCTTTTTGGATCAAATTGATATCCATCACCAACAAACTTTAGTTTCTTTTCTGGATATCTTAATGTGAATCTTTTGATAAGGAGATGCTTTGAACCCGATTCAATAGCTTTTATGAATCCGCCTGCAGAGTTCATACATCTAACATAAGCTCTGCCATATTTTAAGTTAAAAATGCAGCGAATAATATCAATAGTCAAAAATCGAGATTTATTCCACAAGATTTTAGACTGGGACTATTTTGTAAATAGTGCCATCAATTCCCAAAATGTAAAGGTAACCATCCGATCCTACCTGTATATCCGTTATTACACCAAAGCCTTTCCCAAATATTATATCTCGAATTTCTTGAGGGGTGTCAGCAACTTTATCATTGAGGGGTGGATTCAATTGCAATTGTTCCCTGGTTGAATCAAGTTTGAAATTGTATAGATTACCAGTTTTTACATCGCCAACAAATATTGTGTTTTCATAGTCCGGTCCCAATTTAGAGGAATTTAAGAATTTGAGGGCGGTAGGAGCAACGGTCTCCTTCCATACAAATTCTGGATCGCTATATTTTCCCTTTCCGTTAAAATAAAACAAATCTACATTAGGATCAAATCTTGATAAGGCCATACCCATCGTCTTTCTCCAACCACTATTAAATCCAGGATATACATAATTAATTTCATCCTTATCAATTCCGCCATTTTCACTATCCCACAAGTTACCTGTAACAGGATCAAAATCAAAACCAAAGCTATTGCGTATACCATATGCATAGTAGAGTATATTTGGAACTGAACTACCAAATGGTCCATCATGCACAGACTTACCTTCCTGAGTAACTCGTAGTATTCCACTTGTTCCATCTGGAGAATTACCTCCCATAATATTCTGAATGTTACCCATTCTGCCTCCGACATCTCCTACCACTAGATATACATTATTGTCAGGACCTATCACAACTTTTCCGCCGATGTGATTATTTTCATGTCCTACTATTGGCGAAGTCGCAGGCAAGTTAAGAAGTAAAAGAGGATTTACAAGTTTGTTATCTACGAGCTCATATCTATAAAGTCTGTTACCTACGACAAGTCCGGAACTATTAGCCTCTGTATAGTACAGGAATACAAATGTCTTACCTAGCTGATTCTTTGATATTGCTATTCCCAGCAGTCCCATTTCTACCTCAGTTCCTACCTTCAGCTGAAGTAATGGGTCTTTTTGTAGACTGCCATTCAGGATTCTCTGTACTTTACCTGTATTTTTCTCCAATACGAGAATATCATCTTGATCGAGAAATGCCATACTCGTTGCGGGACCTTTGATGCCATCCTTGAAGAATAACTCAACTTTCAAAGAGGGGTCAACTAAGTCCTGCCCGCTACTCTCCGGCAAGGCCCTCTTATAAAAGGCATGAGAAATATTGTTCTCACCTATGCTTAAAATAAGTACACAAGTTGAACTTAAAACCAAAATGAAAAATGCAAGAACGATGATTTGCCTTCGCATCAATAGAAAAATTTCTTGTCAATCTTTTATCTGTTTTGACAATGTAACCGTGCTAAAATAAGTATTTATTAATTTTTCTCACGATAAAATTCAATCAAGCAAAAATATCCATTTTATTCAAGATATTATTGGAATAAGAGAAACTATTCTTGTTTGAACTCAGTTCATTAATAAAGAAGTTTAATATTGGGTGTTGGAATAGATAGAAAGATAGATAATATGTCTATTCATATTTATCTTCTAATTCATGACACCTACTAGCCTTATTTCGCTATCATCATTAGATGACAAATATGTGAAGGAGAAAAGCATTACAAATTCAGAACCAGAATGGTTGATGGGAATAAGGAATAATGCATTTTCGAACTATTCTTCTCTACCACATGAAGTTTCACCACTATACAAAAAATATTCTGATGCTAATCTTCTATATCCTGATCGTGTTTATCTTTCTCAAGGGACTAAAACGTACCAACCAGAAGAATATCTTAATGAAAGAATAAAAGAGCTTGATAAGGATACGAGTATCTTAAAAATAGGTTCTTCCATTATTCATTCCAAAATTTCAGAGAAACTACAAAAACAAGGCGTTGTTATTACAGATCTTAGAAATGCGATAAAGGAATACGGAAATATTATTAAAAATAGCATACAATCAAACCAACTTGATTATTCTGAAGACAAGTTTCTTGCATTAGAATTATCTTGTTTTGACTCTGGTATTTTTGTATACATTCCAAAAAACGTGATTATAGATGATCCGATTAGAATAATTGACGTGCTTGCTCCAGATGGAACATCATCCATAACAAGAAATATTGTAATTGCTGAATCAAACTCAAAAGCTGGAATAGTCCAAGAATTATACAGTAACAAACCATCTGATGAAAAAATTCAGCAATCGCTTTTTGAGCTATTGGAATGTTATGTGGGAGCAAATGCAGAGCTAGAAGTCGTCACACTTCAGGCAATGAATGAAAAAAATTCGGTTAATTTTTCGAATAGAAAAGCGTTCATTGAAAAGGATGCAAAAATGTCATGGTATATGGGTCTTTTTGGTTCTCAACTTTCGAGATATAAAACTGATAACATTATGAAGGGAGAAGGAGCAAGTGCTGAAGATGTGGAAATAATTTTTGGTACTAATGACCAATCATTTGACGTAACATCAAACCTAATTCACCATGGACCAAATACCAGGGGCAGAGTGTTATCAAAGTCAGTAATGAAAGACAATTCCAAATCTCTTTTTAAGGGAATGATAAAAATCGACAAGGGCGGAAAATCTGCAGAGTCATTCCTTGCCGGACATGCTATACTATTAGATAAGGGCGCAAAATCAGATACCATTCCTGGGCTTGAAATTGAGACAAATGAAGTTAGGGCCACTCATTCTGCATCTGTTGCCCAAATAGATGAGAATCAAATCTTTTATCTTATGTGTAGAGGACTTAGTAACGAAGAAGCGAAAAGGGAAATTGTAAGTGGATTCTTAGAACCATTATCTCGCAAAATGGGTCCTACTATTAGAGCATGGGTAAATTATCTGATGGAAAACAAATGGCTGGGGAAACCGTTAATGCTCAAAACTGATGAAGCGATGGAGCATATTCTTGAAGTCGAAAAATCCCGATACAGAGAAACTGAAGATATATTCGAAAAACATTATAAGTATAGGTAGATGCTTTTACTATCTGTGATGGGTTATGGTCGCATGGGTCAAGGTATGTGAGTCTAAAACACTGAATAAAGGTGATATAATAGACTTTGATCATGATGAAAAGAAAATTCTGATAGCAAACATAAACAACAAGGTCTATGCAACTGATAGGATATGCACTCATGCCTATGCCGATCTTTCAACTGGATTCCTAAATGAGGATGAAAATACTGTTACCTGTCCGCTACACATGTCAAGGTTTAATCTACAAAGTGGGGTCCCCGAGAATTTACCGGCCGAAGAACCTCTCAAAACTTATAACACAAAAGTCAGAGACGGTTGGGTTCACATCTTAATCTAAATAGTTCTAATCACACAGTTTCATTTTCATGTTCTACTTTTCTTGGCCTAATGGAATAAATTAATAATCCAATTATTATGGCCATGATGATGTAGTTTATAGGGGGAGTTAAAATCATTGAAATTGTTCCTATTTTTGGAATTACATACACTACATTTCCAACATAGTTTTCCTTAAAAATTGGAAAGTCTACGCCAGGAATAGAATATGGATTTGCATCCCCCTTTGTCGTAACAACTTCTTTTCCAAAGTAAGTTCCAATTTCAGCGATCCTATGAACAATTACCTTGGGTTTGCCATCTTCTGTTGTGGCTTCAGGTGCTCTAAAGACAATAATGTCCCCAACTTTAAGATTATCAAACGAAGTTTCAAACGAGTTATTCTTGATTATAACAATATCACCAATGTTTATTTTTGGAACCATACTCCCGCTTACTACAACATAAAATGGATTAAAAGACCCAAAAAATGTGTATATAGAAAGTAGACCTCCTCCAATAATAATCACGACGCCTATCAAACTATAAATCGTGTTTCTTTTCATTTTGGATAATTCCTGTAATCTATCAGAATGACCATTAAAACTTATTGATCGGTATTGATGACATTAAAAAATATATCTAGCAAATTTGGTTTACTTGTTATGAATAATAAAGAACATGATCAAGTCGCAAGAGACGAGTCTATCCGGAACAAAGAAAATTGTCACAAATTACTCTTATTGTCTCAAAAAGTTCGTTACGTTGGCATGATAAATAATTTTGGTAAAACAATTTCAGGACAGTTACGCCCAGGACTTGTTCCCTTACTCAATGTTGAACAGGCGATCAATGAACATTTCATCGAGGCAACTCGCAATCAACTCAGGAAAGCTTTTGATTCAACATTAGGTCCAACGTTGTATACTCTTACAGTAAATGAGAAGGTCATAACGCTGACATTTCCTTTGAATTCAGGAGGATATTATTATGTAACTTTGGACAATGATATAGGAAAGGATGATCTAGCAAAATTGATAGATTCTTTGACTCAGAAAATTAATGCCTTTCCGAGTTAGAAATCGTCCTATTTAGCAAAGGCCTTTAATCTTCTCTTAAATTCGACATCTTTCAAAATTGACGGATGAGATGGGTCTACCAGTATGATTTCATACCATATGTTTTTACCGTCTTTGTATAAAAAATAAGAACCAATTACCTCCATATTCGGATACTTTTCGTTCACTCTCCTTTCTGCAACTAGTTTCATGCTGTCTGACTGCTTGATTCTAACTACACCCAAATGTTTTGGTCTTCTTCCAGATGTGGGGCGTTGTTTTCTCATACCACCTCTTCCAACCTTCGTACGGACTACGATAATTCCCTGTTTTGCCTTATATCCCAGTTTATGAGCTCTATCCAATCTACTAGGTCTCTCAATTCTGTGTATTGTCGGTTCCTTTCTCCACATCATGGCTTTATTTTTTAGTTCCTCAGAGTTGGTTTTCCACATTTTCGTCCACGTTTCAGCCATATACTGATGCATATTACAGATAACTCCAGTCAAGACCTTAATATCAGTATTTTGTTAACCAATGACGCAGAATTAGCAAGACGTAGAATAATCGGATGTTTTTATCTATCTGTAAGTAAGGTTTGAATTACTTTTTCTGCAATAACAGTTGAAGCAAGTTCCTGAGCTTCTTTGGTCTGGGCAGCAATATGAGGACTACAAATGATATTTGGAAGCTTTAATAGCTCTGTATTGGTTGGCGGTTCGATTTCAAAGACATCAAGCGCCGCGCCGGAAATTTTATTTTCAGTTAATGCAACAAATAATGACTTTTCGTCTACTATTTCTCCTCTGGATGTATTAATCAAGAAGGAAGTTGGTTTCATGTATGATAATGTCTCTGAATTTATTAGGTGCTTAGTTTTTTCCGTAAGGGGTACATGACATGTTACAAAGTCTGAATTTTCAAGCAAGGTCTTCAAATCTGTTTTAATCATGCTTACTTCTCTAATGTAATCTTGATTGATGGGGAAAATATCATATCCTATCAAGTTCATTCGAAGGCATTTTGCAATTCGTCCAATGTTTCTGCCAATGTTTCCTACTCCTATTATTCCTAGGTACTTTCCCCTCAGCTCACTACCCACAAGTTCTTTTTTTAGCCATTTGCCATTCTTCAATCCATCATTGGCTTTGGGAATGCTCCTAGATAACGCTATCATATGACCAATTACCAATTCTGACACTGCGTTCATTGCAGCTTCAGCGGCATTTAGAACCTTGACTCCTTTTAATTCAGCGTATTCTGTATCAATGTTATCTAATCCAACGCCAACCCTGGCAATAATTTTGACATTGGTGGCTGCGTCAATTACCTTTTTTGTTATTTTTGTTCTACTTCTTACTATAATGACATTGAATTGTCCAACCGCGGTCAGTAATTCATCTGGATCAATTTCAGGTTTATAGTCGACTACTAATCCTGCCTTTTTTAGAATACTTATGCCCATTTCATCTATTGCGTCGCAGACAATTACTTTTCCCTCAACCTGCATGACATATGCAAATTACAGGTCTTATAATTTGGTTGCTAAACGTAACTTATCGATAAGTAGAATTGGAAATTATTTCTGCTATTACTGAATCAACGTAGTATTTGTGCTTGTCTTGAAAATCATCCACTTCCCAAGCAAAATGACTTCCTCCGGTAGTTGTTGGTTCTGTAACTCCGATATTGTTTCCTATGTTGTTAAGTTCGGGATTAGATTCGTACACTTTTCCATCAGATTTTACATATACGTAGTTAGGAGACTTGTCAATCTGGTTTTCAGAAATGTTAAAAGTATTTTCCACCCTTAAAATCGCTTCATGAGGAGCAATTGGTAATCTTGATAGTGACGGCCGATTTTGAATATCTTGAAGACCAAAAAAAACTATTGCTGTTACCAAAATTCCAAAGGAAATTGTTAGCAAGATTCTCTTGTTTATCAATTTGGTGCTATTATGTCTTAATATGGCCAGTCATTTCGCATTTTTGCAATTTAACCATGTCTATTTGAAAAATTCAAACTTATTTTGAACCTAGAATATTTTTCTTTGAAAGAGCATTATCAAGTTCCTCTTTTGTCATCAGACCCTTTTCAAGTATCAATTCTCTTATGCTTTTGTTTGTTGCCCTTGATTCTTTGTATATCTCTGATGCCTTAAGGTATCCTATATGGGGATTGAGCAGAGTTACTAAAATGGGACTCTTATCCACAAGTGATGCAAGTTTCTGGTCATTTGCTTTTAATCCATCTATCATATTATGAGAATAAATTGGTAGAAAATTCTTTAACATATCAGTGGTTTCTAGTATGCTTTTTATCATACCTGGTAACATTACATTTAATTCAAATTGACCTGCCTGAGCAGCCAAAGCAATGGAGACATCATTTCCTACGATGATAAAACAAATCATGTTAAGGCATTCAGAAAGTGAGGGATTTACTTTACCCGGCATTATGGACGATCCAGCATGTACGGCAGGAATTGTAATTTCTGATAATCCGGCAACAGGACCTGATGCCATCAACCTGATATCATTTGACATTTTTATTAACTCGATTGCGATATTTCTTAGGACTGAGGAACACATTGTTGTCTCAAATTTGCTTTGTAGAGAAAAGAAATAGTTCTGTGATGGCTTTAAATCTAGTTCAGATATTTTGGAGAGGTATTTGATTACTAATTTATCATATCCTGCTGGAGTATTAGCACCAGTACCAACTGCTGTCCCACCAAGTCCCACGTACTCTAGATCCGAACATACATCTTCAATTTTGCTCAAACCTCTTTTAAGTGAAAAAGCATACACATCAAACTCTGTGCCCAATGTAACTGGGATTGCATCCATCAAGTGAGTTCGACCAATTTTTATAACTTCCTTGAATTCCTGAGCCTTTTTTTCAAGGGACGCTATAAGTGATTTAAGCGAATCCACAACTACTTTCATATTCATCAATAACGCAACATGCATTGCGGTTGGAAATGTATCGTTACTTGACTGTGACATGTTCACATCGTCGTTAGGGTTTATGAAGGAGTAATCGCCAATACTGCGACCGCTAATTTCAAGTGCTTTGTTTGCAATTACTTCATTCATATTCATGTTAAACGCAGTTCCGGCACCTGAATTGATAGTATCAACTATTATTTGATCATGCAATTTTCCCGAAAGTATCTCATCACAAGCCTTGACAATCGCATCTGATTTTTCACCTGGGAGAGTTTTCAGGTCTCTGTTTGCAAGAGCTGCAGAGCGTTTTATCATTGCAAATGCCTTTATCATGTTTACATGAGGTTTCTGACCAGTTACCTTGTATTGGTTTGAAGCTCTAACTGAAAATGGTCCATAATATGCATTAGATGGAACTTTAACCTCTCCTAGAGAATCCTTATCAAGACGATATGATTCCATAAATACGAAAACCAACGTTGATCTAATAAATCAATCGACTCTACAGCAAGGACTGAGTATTTGTCATAATCAATTAAGCTCAGATGTGTCGAGCCTATTTTGGTCTTATTCTACTCTCCGATAACTTTGATAAGGACTTTCTTGTTGCGACACCCATCAAATTCTCCATAAAAAATTTGTTCCCAAGGTCCAAAATCAAGCTTACCATTGGTGATGGCCACTACTGTTTCACGACCCATTACTTGACGCTTTAAATGGGCGTCAGCGTTATCTTCTCCGGTATCATTATGAAAATATTGCTTTATTGGGAAATGGGGCGCTAGATTCTCAAGCCACTTTTCAAAATCCTGATGCAAACCAGACTCATTATCATTGACAAAAATACTGGATGTTATGTGCATAGAATTGACCAGACAAATGCCTTCACTAACCTTTGACTCGTGCACAATTTTTTCAACTTCCAAAGTTATGTTCACCAATTTGAATTTCTTATCAGTATGAAAGGTCATATATTTTGTAATTGACTTCATAATACTGAAAAATGAGGTTTATTATTTAAATAATACATAGTTACGAAAATAAAAAAACTCTTATTAGATTTATTAACATTTCAAATCCCTGTAGCATGTTAACTATTCAAACTAATGCTAAACCCAAGTTACTCTTTTTGATACTGTCTATTGTAATAATGCTTTTAGTAGCAGGTTTTGGCCTAGCCAAAAACAATGTAGTATTGGCCCAACCAGAGCAATTTTCTGAATTGCAGAGCAATTCACAAAACCAGGCGATCTTACAATTTCAAACACAATTCTGTGGCTTCAATTCTACAGAAAATAGCAACTCTTTTGTTACAGAATATGCTCTCCCTCAGAAATGTGAAATGCCACTTGGTATTTTGGCAGACAATGAGTCAATATGGTATATATCAACCAAATTGGGTCATCTGGGAAAATTAAATACTGTTAATAATAGCACTCAGGAATTTACAATACCTATATGGGACAGCCGATCACGGTCTACCGATATTTCACAAACATGGGAAGTAAAAGCAGATTCTAAAGGAAACATCTGGTTTACCGATGAAAAACAAAATGGAATTTGGAGATATGAAGAAGGTAGCAATAGTTTTAGATTCTTTCCGATTCCCGAACGTCCTTCAGCATTTGGAACTATCTATCCTATTTCAATAGCTTTCGACGACGATGCTGTTTATATTGGCGGAATTAGATCAAAATCACTCTGGTTTGCAAATGTATCAGATCTGAAAAATAACTCCTCTGAAGGTATATCAAATATTTCTCTTCCAATAACTTCATTCAAAGGAATAGATCCAGATCTTGTAAGCACTGGTTCAATTGAAATAGATAAGGATCGTGATGTATTGTGGATTTCAATGCTAGCGTTTGGTGTTAAAGGGCAATTATTCAAGTTTGATATACCTACAAGAATATTTGCTTCTTATGATCTACCCCCACACCTTGATTCACCAGTAGGTATCGCTATTGATAAAAATGGAAATCCTTGGGTTACCGATCATGGAACAAGTATATTCTTTATGCTAAATTCAACAGACGGGAAAGTTACTGAATATAGTACCTCTCCTCTTTTTAGCAACTCTGCTACTGGTCTAAATGATTTCGGCTATACGTTGCCTTACTGGATAAGGATGGACTCAACCGGAAATCTATGGTTCAACGAACATGTTGGTAACAAAATTGCTAGATTCAATACCACAGATAGAACACTTGTTGAATATTGGATACCTACACAAAACAGTTTGTGGCCTCCCGGAATTTCTAATACTCTTCAATTTTCGATAGGAAAAAATAACCAAATATGGTTTACTGAATGGACTGAAAATAAATTAGGCATGTTAGATGGCTCAAAGGCTCTCCCATTTGTTGTAAATACTAGCACTAGGGAGTATACTGCAAAGAAAGGCGACACTATTGAAATCCCACTTGTCATTTCGGCCAAAGATCAAGTCAACCTCAAGATGGTAGCTTCATCGACATTCACCAAAACTGGAAATTTTGGCAATTCAACTTTCTCATTCAGCCAGGAATCATTTTCAATGAATTCCGGCCAGACAAAGAATATCACATTTTTAGTCACTCCTTCTAATGATCTTGCAATAGGAGACTATACTATAATGATTGGGGCAGAAAACAATGAAGTATCCTACCTAGATTCGATAAAAGTACATATTTCTTGACCTAATTCGACTGTTCAAGAGCTTCAATTCCCGGCATTTTATCCCCTGCCAAAAATCTCAAAGTCGCTCCTCCTCCGGTGGATAGATGAGTGACTTCACTTTCTGATACACCTGACTTTTTCAGGGCTGCAATTGTATCACCTCCACCGACTAGTGTCATTGCGCCTCTCCAAAATGCAAGAGCCATACTTTTAGCTACATTCATTGTTCCACCTGCAAATTGTCCTACTTCAAACAGTCCCATAGGTCCATTCCAAAAAATAGTCCCAAAACCAATTCCACCTATTTCTGATGAATAAATCCTAGAAGTTTCGATACCAATATCAAATCCACTCATTCCGTTTGGAATATCGCCTGTTACAGTAGAAAATGAGTTCTCCTCAGAAGAAACAATATGATCTACTGGAAGTAGTATTTTCTCACCATAAGAAGAAAGTGCATTCTTCACCCAATCAAAATGTTCCTCATCAAATAACGAATTACCAATGTTGAAGCCCTTTGCCTTAAGAAATGTATAAGCTGCTCCTCCTCCTACTAGTAGTTTGTCTGCCTTTGGCAGTAAGTTTTCCAAGGCACCAATTTTATCCTTAATCTTGGAGCCTCCTACTACCAGCGTAAATGGCTTTCTCGGGTTATATCTTATCATTGAAAGATATTCTATCTCTTTTTTTAAGCTAAAGCCTGCTAAACGGATGTCAAAATTTCTTACGGCTCCATACGTAGAAGCATGTTTTCTATGGGATGTACTGAATGCATCATTTACGTATATATCTGCCAGGGATGAAATGGATTTTGAAAACTCAGGGTCATTATTTTGCTCTTCATCATAATATCTCAGGTTCTCCAATAGTAATATATTCCCCAGACCTAGTTTCTCTATCTTGCTATTTACTTGAGTGCCTATACAATCTGCAACAAAGTCAACTTTTCGGTTCAATATTTCCTTTAATCTTGCTGCTACGGGGGCTAGAGAATTATTATTATCACGTACGGTTGGTCTGCCTAAATGTGAAGCCAATATTACTTTGGCTCCTCTTTTCACAAGATACTCAATTGTTGGAATTGCACTCCTTATCCTATAATCTTCAGCTACTGCACCATCAATGATACTTACGTTAAAGTCAACTCTGACTAGGACTTTCTTTCCATAATATTGAATATCATCAAGGTCTGATATAGATCTGAGCAACTATTTACAATTAAGGATTTTATATGATAGTAGGATAAACTTTTCTCCCTACTCTCAAAACCTGCTAAATTATTATGCTATCTTTTATCCTAAACTATGTGTAAAGATTATTGTCTGCTTTTCGGATTTCAATTGTGACTTTATCCCCCACTCTTATTCCTATATCCTCATACTCTCTGACACTTATCTTGAATGTTGGAGAATCACCAGCGCCCCCACCAGTCATCATTCTTGAAATATTTCCCATCGCCTTTGGAAGATTCTTCATCATGTCCTCTGGAGAAGAGAATGCCATAACGTTTGAGCCAAATGGATTCATTGGTTTGTCACTTTTGTAATCATTGGGATCACTAAAACCAACGTATACGTAGGGACTTCCATCCTGTGCAGCCTCTATGCGTGCAACAACAAACTCTTTCTTCATACTTGTCATATTACTTCTTATCATAGAGGATATAATTGCCTTTCTCTACCGGGCTGGATGTTTGCAAAGAAGGTTTCTTTTTTGAGAATAATTATGAATATCTTTTCCCGTGCAACCATAGGACATTAACTTTTCTCAATCCGTATTACCCGGCCATATGGGATTTCAGATCAAAACTTTTACCAAAGGTAGGAACCCTAGAGTCACTTGCAATATTTACAAATTACACATTCGTTCATTCAATGAAATCGTGTAAGTTTGAGTACTAGTTATTCTCTTTAGATTTGTTGCCCAATTGAGTTATTCTGACACTTGTCGGACATCCTAATTTACTTGACGCAACCTTAAAGCCGCGTTTAGCGAGTTCTAGATTTTCCTTTGAAACATATGCTTCAAATATTGATTGTTCTGGCTTTACCCTTGCAGCAAGACCGGTAGCCTTACCAAAAGCTCTTCTCATTCCTTCCTGTAATCTATCTGCTCCGGCAGTTGCAATCATCTTATTTTCGCGTAGAACTAAATGAGGATAAACTGTTAGTCGGGAAAAGAAACTCAGGTCACCGACCTGAGCCATTGACTTATTTGCAGCAAGCCTCGCGGCTTCTAATGCATTGTGCCTAATTTGGATTTTTTCGCTAACAATTAGTTCAAGTTTATAATCATAATTTTGTTTGGATTGACCTGATGAAAACCTTGCAATTTTTAATTGAGGTTTTCCAGAAATATATTCTCTCCTGACATATGGCATTCCCCTTGTTTCTCGATAATTAACGCCTTTCATAACTTATCACTTGTTTTAATACTTAAATCCCTCTTTCAGAGTGATTTAATCGTTATGTCTTCAGAAGCAGATCAAAACAGTGAATTCCAAAATGTCATTGAGGGATTTATGAACAAGAATTGCTTGATAAAAATCATAGATACAAGATCTCAAGATCAGCTTCGAAACAAAGGATATGGCGATAAAGAAGACAACGATTATTTTCTTGAAACATACGAAGCACTTTACCTGCTCTACCTCAAAAAACTGGTGATTAAGAATGGCAGTATAGATAACTTTGGCAGTTTACTGAAACAGGCATTAAAGCACGATAAAGAAATAGTTACCAAATTTCTAGTCTATAGAGACTTGAGAAGCAGGGGATATGTCGTAAAAGAAGGGTTTGGATTTGGTGCAGATTTCAGAGTTTACGAGAGAGGAGAGTATGAAAAGAAACGTGCAAAATTCGTAGTGTTTTGTATTAATGAGGGAATAAACATAAAGGTTGGAGAACTTTCAAAAAATGTCCGTGAAATTGAAACTATGGGAAAAAATGCTATTGCCGCTGTGGTTGAAAGACGTGGTGAAGTTATCTATTACAAGCTCACGAATATGAAATTCAACGAGAACAAGAAGCAGGAGACAACCTTGACCTTCCAGGAAAGAAAATAGTTAATAAACATGTCAGGAAAATGTTAGATTCAGAGAGTGCCCTTCAAAGAGATTTATTGTCAAGATTGCAAGATAATTTTGGCTAGATATAATGAAGACTATTTCTCCGAAGCCAGCATTGATGAATTATCCAAACTCCATTACTATTATCATATTAGAGTAGGTCATTCAATTATTGTCAGGAGAAAAACAAACAACTCAAAATCATTGTCGGGGCTATTGATGTCGTATTTTTGATTTACAAGCAAGGATAATATTTTTCCTTAATCAATATTTTCTAACTACAAGATAATGATGACAATGGTAGTCCCCCTATAACTCTTGAATAAAATCAAGTGTAGATGAAGAGATTTTACCGGACTGCAGAATCTTGTAGTATTAGTGCTCCGACCGGGATTTGAACCCGGGATCGTCGCCTTGAGAGGGCGAAATGCTTAACCGGCCTACACCATCGGAGCGATAGAAATTTGGATAATTTTCTTCATATAAAACTTATGTTAATATCTGTTGCAAACTTAATTGCTTGCTCTTTAGTGTAGTTACTTTAGGAAACAATTTGAAACTTGAATGAGGTATAATCTAAAAAATAATTACGAGCTATACAATAGGTTCACGTTACACACGATTTCATATTGTGTTGAGAATCCAGTCTGATTTATAAGGTTCTTGGGCCTATATCATAATAATGGCGTCTGTAGAAATATTTGGTAAAGAAGCGGAATTATACTCTAATCTTCCAAATGGAAGAATTCGGTGTACTGCATGTGCCAGAAAATGCGAGATTCCGGAGGGAAAAATTGGTCTCTGTGGGATTAGAGGTGTTAATAACAATAAACTATGGTTATACGTGTATGGAAAAGTAATCGCAGGGCATATCGATCCAATTGAAAAGAAGCCAGTAATTCACTATATGCCTGGTTCGTCGATTTATTCTATTGCTACAACGGGTTGCAATTGGCTATGTAAATACTGTCAAAACTATGATATTTCACAGAGGAGAAAAATAGAAGGTAGTGAAATGACGCCACCTCAAGTAATAGAGAAAGCACAATTTTATGGTGCACAAGGTATTGCGTATACCTACAATGAACCGTCAATCTTTATGGAATTTGCAAAAGACTGCGGAATAGAGGCACACAAGAAAGGAATATTCAATATTTTTGTATCTAATGGATATGACACACCTGAATCTGTTAATATGATGTCAAAATTTTTGGATTGTATTACGGTTGATTTTAAGGGCAGTGGAAATCAAGAATTCGTAAGACGTTACATTGGTATTCCCAACTCCGATCCAATCTTTTCAACACTCAAGGAAATAAAATCAAAAACTAAAATTCACATAGAGATAACAGATCTGATTGTTCCTCAAGTTGGTGACAACTTGGATTCTGCAAAACAACTTTGCAGGTTTGTATACGATGAACTTGGTCCAGACACTCCGATTCATTTTTTGAGATTTCATCCTGACTACAAGATGATGGAATTTGATTCTACACCAGTCTTAACATTAGAAAAACATTGCGAAATAGCAAAACAAGTTGGATTAAAGTATGTTTACATAGGTAATGTGCCAGGACATAAATTGGAAAACACTTATTGTCCTGAATGCGGTAATCTGGCAATTCAAAGATATGGATTTAATATTGAGGGATGGAATTTGGATGAAAGAAATTGCTGTATGCACTGCAGATACCACATCCCTATTGTTGGGTCCCTTCAGAAAAAAACAAAAAGATGGTTCCAATTTATGGAATAATTACCAAATTATCTTGCCTAACAACACCATATTACCACTCAGAAGAGACAAGTGAATTTTATACTTGCTCACTTTGTTAAATGATGTTCATTCTATCTGACAAATTCAAGCTTGTAGAAAAGAAAGCTATTAACAACCTGATTCTTATTTTTTAGGAAGGTTTTTCACAAAGGCCTATCAAACATATCATGGTAGAAATTGACGGAAGCACTTTCCATAACCCCGGATTTTATCAAAAAGCATGTAACTCCCAGAGATCAAAATTCAAAGAAGGGAGACAATGGAATAGTACTTGTTATTGGAGGCAGTAGTTTGTATCATGGTGCACCGCTGCTTGCATCCCTGAGTGCTTTACGTGCGGGCGCTGACTTGGTCTATACCGCCGTTCCTAAAATAATTGTTAATTCCATAAGATCCTATTCGCCAAATGTTATTGCATTACCTATGATGGATAGCTCACTCACAGTTGGATCTGCAAATCGGCTAATTAAATGTCTACCAAAGAAACCTCATACTGCAACCGTTGGTATGGGAATGACCATATCCAAGGTGGAGGCTCTAAATTCACTTGTCAAGAAACTTAAAGAGAATGGAACAAAACTTGTTCTTGATGCGTCTGCACTAATACCTCAAGTCCTTTCAGAAATTACAGAAACTGATACTATAATAACCCCACATCCTGGTGAATTTAAAAGGATTTTCAATGAAGATATAGGATCTAGTGAAAAAGAAATTATTTCAACGGTTTCGAAAATGGCGATACAATACAAGATTGCCATAATTCTGAAGGGGCGGTTGAATGTTATATCTGATGAGGGCGGAAAAATTGCAGTAATTAGAAGGCCTACTCCAGCCATGAACGTTGGAGGAACAGGCGATGTTCTAGCAGGACTTGTTGCGGCCCTATACTCAAGGACAAATTCATCCTTTGACGCATCTGCATTAGCAGTTTATTTCAATGGTGTGGCAGCCACTATCGCCGCAGAAAGGGTCGGATTGCATATGTTGGCCACGGATTTGATTGAAAGTATTCCATATGCAATGAAGTCATTTGACAAGATAACCTGATAGAAATCAATCTTTATCTTACAAAATGTGATGTTCTGCTCTGTTTCACAATGATATTTATTTTCCTTTTGGAAATATAGTATTGTGAATAAAATCATACCGATCCTGATTACATTGCTGTTAATGATGTATATGGGACTATTACTCCCTAATTTTGTCAACGCAGAAAAGAAACTTGAAATTTCTTCCGGGTCCTCTTTTGTTGATTCGAAAGGAAAATTGAATATCATCGGTGTTGTGACAAATCTTGGGACAACATCTGAACGGGTAACAGTCGGCTTAGATGTTCAGAAAAGAATTGACGATTCAAAAACTAGTTTACAGGACGTCACATTCAGTAAAATTATTTACCCGGGAAAGGAGTCTCCATTTAAATTCAGGATAAATGATGACTATGATGTACTGGGCAAACCTTATTTACTCCAGACAGAAAGTACAAATGATCCTTATTATAATATCATTTTGCAGAACTATTCTAATTTTCCTGTGGGCAAAAATAGGGAGTTAGTTGGGACATTGAAGAATAACGGAAGCGTTGTGGTGCAAAATATTAGTGTATTTGCATCAGTTCATGACAAGAATGGAACACAAATTGATTCTATTCAATCTAATATTATTCCAATACTGAAGCCAGGTGAGATAAAACAATTTGCGGCCAGACCTGATAACTCCATAGTAAATAATGTAAACTACTTTAGCTGTGCAGGTTTTGATCCAGATGCACCAATTAACACTCTTGATTTAGGTAACGGAAAGTTTCTACCTTATGGATTGGAAAGTGTTGCCAGAATAAGTAATTTCAATTATGATAATTCAACTGATAGCATATCATTCAATGCTGATCATTATAATCCAATGGGAGGATTCGTTACTCTGAAGATACCACAATTAGATAACAATCAAATCATAACTGTCTTTTTGGATAATTTAGGAGTGACAGATACGCAAATTAGCAAGAATGGTAAGACGATTACTACCAACATCTTTATTCCTCCAAATGAACATTCCGTTAGGATTAGCGGAATTTTGAATCAATCATGATTCATAATTCTATTTAGTAATCAAAAGAGGAACGCTATCATTTAACCATCACGCCAGATATACTTATTTCTTCTCTTCTGTTGTATTAGACGAAATATTCAACTTTGTTCCTAGTTTCAATATATATGGGGTCACAAAAGTTGTAACAATCGTAACAACTCCTAAGATTGGAAGAATGTATGAAGATACAGCACCAACATCTTGACCGCCTTTTCCAACTATTAGTGACATTTCTCCTCTGGCCGATGATAGGCCAAGACCGGTTCTAACAGCAGTGGTTGTATCATATCCAGCTTTTATTAGACAAGGTATGACAATTACCATTTTTGCAGCAAATGACGTTACTATGAGAATAAGAGCTGGAATAATAAATGATGGTATTTTCGATACATCCACAAGTGCCCCAACTGATACGAAGAATAATGCTGCAAAAACATCCCTAAGCGGTATTGTTATGACACGAGCTATTCCGGCGCTGTTTGATTCTGCTACTAATACACCGGCCAAAAATGCACCAATTACTGGTGACAATCCAAGTTCAATTGCGCCGAATGACAGTCCAAATGCAAGACCCAATATCACTATGATCAAGACTGAGTAGTCGGTTTTTCTGGCTAGCTTATCAATAAGTGGCGGTAAATATCGCGAACCCAAAATTAAAATCCCTGCAATGAAACCCACTACAATTCCAACCGACAATATAACCTGAACAAATGATACTGCTGCAGTTAAGGCAAGAGATTGTAGTATACCTAACATGGTAATGACTATAACATCTTCCACAATTAGTATTCCCATTATTAATACACTTGATTTTTCATTTATCATATTCAACTCCTCTAGTATCTTTACTGTAACTACCGTACTAGTAACTGACATGGCAAGGGCCAAGAACATTGAATCAAATTGTGAAAATCCCAGAGTTTGCCCAACGAAGAATGTTATTAGCAGTGTTCCTAGAGATTCAGCAATACCTACAATCAGTGAAATTCTCCCAACAGATTTAAGTTTTGTAATGGGAAACTCAGTACCAATTACAAACAAAAGAATGATTATTCCAAGCTCAGCTAACGTATTGATTGTGCTTACGTCATGAATTAAGCTAATTGGTGGAGTAAATGGGCCAATAACCATTCCCGCTAGTAAATACCCGATTACCATAGGTTGTTTCAATTTATGAGTAACAAATACCATTACAGCAGCTACTATCATGACAACTGCGAAATCTTGAATTAAAAATGTTGAACCTAGTTGTGTTATGAGATGAGAGAAATACAAGTTGTTACTACCCAATAATCAATATAGAATTTCAGTGATAAAATCAGCTATAGTGAGTTATCTGTATCAAGATGATAGTTCTTTAACCCATGAGTCTTTATGAATCGCAAAAGTTCGTCATGATCATCAATTTTATAATATCTTTTCATCTTTTCTAAAGTTTCATCATCATAATGAACATGTTTTTTTACTCTTGCTTTCTCCATACCTTATTAAGGTATGTAATCGCACTTAAATTTTTCAAATAATTATGATGAAAAAATAGTCTTTAGCAAAAATTATTGAATTTACTACTGTAAACTATTGTATGCACTGGGCTCTTAGGAAATCTAGCAATTCTTCTCGTTTTTCAAATCTATAATACTGCATTAATTTATCTAAATCCAATTCATCGTACGTCAAATCAAATTGCTTTTTCCTTTTAAAAGACGCTGTATGAACGCGCATTGTTTTCTTGGTACAATTAGTGATGGTATCATGATATATTAGCATTTATCTCATTTCAGAAAGATGAGAATTCCGTGAATTTATACCTCTAATTGAGAATTTTTTCTGGCTAATATCCAAAAAAGTAGAAAAATCCAATTAGTTCGAACATAATGGGATTAAATTAAGAAATACATTAGATTATCTTTTGAACTATTTATTAATATACAGCATAGTTGATATTCAAAATGATATATGACATCGGGAAAATATTTCAATAGGGCTGTAATTGCACTTGACGCACCTCACGTTGGATATGTTGTTCGTGAAACAGCAGACAAGATTGTTGTATTCGGAGACGGGAAGGAGAGATACGATATACCATTATCAGAAATACAAACTGTCAGTAAAAACGTGTTAATTGGTTTAAATTTTGATGAGATTGCAAAAAAATATTCTGTGGATAGGAACGCGCCGCTACCAACGACCAAATTTGTTGATCCTTGGAATAACAGAGAAGATGTGGATCTTGCATCTTATGAAAGTAAATTTCCCAAATCACTTTTCAATAAGGGGGTAAGAATCGAAAACGAAGACCACGTAGGATTCGTAATGAAAGAGACAGATGATAAGATAGTGATCTTTGGTGATAGAGACTACAGATTTGATGTTCCTAAAGAAAAGATAATAGCTGTAGGACGTAACGTAATACTCGGAATGGATTGGGACGAACTATTCACCTATAAAGTCGATAAGAATGCACCACTGCCAAGTGGAGACCCCATAGACAAATTGGTAGAGGAAGAAGACAAACTCTAATACTCATTTCTTTTGATTCGATATTCAATTCTTTATCAGTCCTGGATTACGGGAGTATTACAAAAATGGTATTAATAGATATTTTTGCAAACAAGAAGGTGGATTATCTTACGGTTTTTGCTTCACTGCCTGATATGGGTAGAGTTGGAGGATTGGTATCTTCATATCTGGCAAGTAACCTACAGGCCGAACATATCGCGAACATTATTTCAAGTCCCAAACCATGGGTTAATGTCAAAGATGGAGTTATAGAATCAGCGAAAGATGTTTACAAGATTTATTTTTCAGATAGTGAGAAGATTTTGATCCTTACCGGTGACTCTCAGCCTGAAGATCATAGGGAACTTCTTGATTTGTGTAATGCATTTCTTGACTTTTGTTTGTCTATTGGTAAGATAAAAAGACTTTACACTGCAGGTGGTTCACTAAACGAAATGCTCACAGGTGAACCAAGGGTGGTTGGTGTAACAACCAAACCGGAGTTACGAAAGATCCTTGAAGACGCCAATGTGAATACTCTGGGTTCTGAATTTACAACAATTACGTGGTTCAATGGTCTTATTTTAGGGATTGCTTCTGATAGACATATCGAAGCGATTGGATTTTACGGTGAAATTTCAGACAAGACTCTACCTCAACCACTTGCAGCCAAGAGCATTGTGAAGGCCTTCTCAAGAATTGAAGACAAGGCTTTATCCACAAGGCTTTTTGATGCACAATATGAAGAAGTTTTGGATCATATCGAAAGAAACAAGGGAATAAAAAGTCTAGATAAATAATGATCTAGTTTCCCGAATAGCTCTACTTTTTTTCATTTAGTGGCGTTTGAATGCCCTCTTCTCATACTTTGGATTTCCACATTGTCATTATGAGATCACAATAAAGCCTCTTGCAATGCCATTTCGAGTCGTATCTGGCAGAGTTTGGTTGAGCCCCTTGATTGATTTTACCTCAACTTCAAAATTAAATGTTCCGTTAGAGGGAAATGATATGGTTTGATTTGAAATTCCATTTGTTGCAGTAATATTATTTTGGCTCACTAATTCCTCACCATTTCCTGTTTTCACAGACAGATCATAATTCACATCAGTATTCAATCTATTGCCACTAAGCGCATCACTAAAATTAAGGCTGAGAGCATTTTCGCCAATCACTGGAGGATTTGGATTCCAAATCAGCGATGCATGTATTCCTCCTGTATCTGTCACTATGTCCTCGGATGTCTTTTGTGACTGGTTTCCTTCCGGACGAATCGTAAATTTCATCGAGTCGTTACTAATTCCTAATACTGCACTATTCTCTGACAATTTTATTATGTCATTTTTGTTCAAAAGAAAGTGGATTATTAATGCCTTTTCTGAAGTAAATGGGTCAATTGCAAGTGATCTTCCGACCACTGGTTGTCCATTTACAGTTCCACTAAATATGGTAGAATTTGAAAATTCATTGAAGGCTTTTGGAAACTTGATTTCCTCATGGACAAAAATATTTTGTGATCTTATTCTCGAAACATTCCAATCAAACGGCATATTCCATTTTGCTTCGAGGTCTTTAGGTTCGAAAGTGAAGTTCTGGATTCTGTCATAATAAGAAATTACTGTACTGTTATAGTCTTGATTTCCATAGGTTAGATTTGTTGCAAAGACATCACCAATACTGAGATAAGAATCAAATCTTGGAGCGTTTTCAGGCACAAAAATGTTCCTAACATTATCAATTCCGAAAATTTCTATACCAAAATGGTACAAACCTCCTTGAGATAATACCGGACCGGATATTGTCAATTGTCCTGTTTCACTTGTCCATCCACCCAAAAATGCTTCTGTACTTCCAAAGACCTTTATCGGACCATCTCCTGGTTCAAATTTCAACATTAAAGGTCCATCTTTAGAATAAAACAATTCACGAAGGAGCAATTTATCACCCTTGGTGATAGTCAGAAAATAGTTAACATTTGTAATATTATTTCCAGTCTTTGCATCAAATAACCTCAATTGAAAGAAAGCATTTTGCATAGTATCTGATGTCAATATGGGCGGACTAATCTTCGTGTAGAGGCTTGCTTCCCTATCACCCACGGTAGCTGGTGGTAAGTTTTCCTCAAATAAACCATCTGCAATTGCTTGCTGAAAATTTGGAATCAGAATAGTACCTGTTACAAATAGAAAGGAGAGAATTATTTTGAAATATCTTTCCATATGCAGCCTAGAAAATAATTGGTAATTTATATTATCTAACAACTCACTCAATTCAGTTATACGTTGTTCAGTTAATAATTTAAATGCAATTCATTTCATGTATAATCATATGCAGTCAGTTTGTCACAATTTGACATCCATAATTTTTTCTCTCTTTTCTGTCGTGTTGATACCATTTATTTTTAATTCCAATATTCACATATTTGGTGCAGAGCTTGGCGATGGGCACAATATGCCCATGGTTAGCCTCGGGGATCGAAACGCAATGATAGATTTCAATTCAATCCAATTACCAGCAACCAATAATGTGCAACTAGATTTTACTTTGATGGATAACAAAACTGGGAATAACATACAACATACAACATATCTTGTAACTATATCTAATGAAACTCAAAGGCTTTTCACCGAGACAGTTCATAGTCATGATGGGCATATCTTAATGGAATTTGTTCCATCTCCCCTAGAGCCCTATAAGATTAATGCAAATTTTGATACACTCTCAGCCAGTTATGTCGCCGATTACAGTGGTCCAATTAAGGTTATTGGTAATATCTTTTCGCCAGGTAATTATACGGTATCTCTTGAAGTAACGGGAGTAGATTTTGATAACCTATTCCTTCCTACTCCTCTTGAATTTGAATTCCCAGTTTCTCTTAACAGTTAGCCTTGGTAGTCAGGGTATTGATTTTGTGATAATTGAGAGCTTCGTTAGAAAAATTTTTCTATCCATTGTGAATACTTTATGGTGTGACCATAAAAGCATCAATGTCATTTCCTGATCTTGATTATGATCTTTTTAATACTGTACTTGAGTGTTGTAAGAAAAATGCTGATATAAAATATGTTGACAGGCAAAGACATAACATTGTAGGCAGATCTGTGTTCGGGACTCAAAACCAATCTGGAATCAATTTTCAAATTATTCTTAAAGAAAAACCAATAGGAGTTGAGGTATATGATTATTCAAAGCGTGGTTTGGATAGAAAGTTTGCTGACAGCCTTTTCAATTTACTATTACCAATTGTGGGGGAAGATGCCGACATAAAGTTTGAGGACCAAGATGATTGTGCTATATGTAAGAAAAAATTCAAACTAGGTCTGTCTAGGTTTATTCCATCTATAGGTTGGGCAACCCATAGCGAATTATGTGAATCATGCTACACCCTATTATCAAGTCATGAAAAGAATTATTGTTGCATCTGCCAAAAAAAACTAGGCATTCGAAAATATTCTGCAAGAATTAATTGGAACCGTAATCTCATGTTGTGTAAAGAATGTTATCTTATTCGAAGACCTCAGGTCCAAGATAAAGTTACGACAATGGGAGATACTGAATCGCTTCAAATTTTGAAATCCAAGTCAGGCACTTCAGTCCCCTCCAACGTTTTGAATAAATCTGTAATTATTGGTACTGATGATCCACTGCACATACTCAAGATGAGGTTCGCTAAAGGCGAAATAAGTAAAGAAGAGTATCAAGAAATGAAGAGGCTGTTAAAGGAAGAATGAATGATTTTCTATGAGATTCAATTAATTATTGATTTGTTCATATAATTTATTCAATTGGATTATTGCTTCGGCTCGAGTTGCAAATATTCTATCTTGTTATGGCACATTTTTTTCAAATAATTGGTTTCCTATCTTGATTAGATTAAACAAAGTGTATATTCTTTAAAATAAATATATAATTTCAACAAAATTATAATCCAAATTAGAATATTTTATTCTTATCTCAGAATAATATTTATAATGGAAAACTTTACAATCCGCTAATGAATCGTAGTTTACTACTGGCAAGCTCACTGATAGC
>Ga0233418_10000051_pt1 | contig 24482 bp, 24 predicted proteins | sample Sediment_Towuti__FD_189021 | JGI IMG/M metagenome (GOLD analysis project Ga0233418, IMG submission 189021) | Sediment microbial communities from Lake Towuti, South Sulawesi, Indonesia - Sediment_Towuti_2014_1_MG | ecosystem: Environmental > Aquatic > Freshwater > Lake > Sediment | place... | reverse complement strand
AGGCCGAGGCCGCGAACTGGCTGCCGACGCCCGACGGGCCCTTCTACGTCGCCATGCGCATCTACTGGCCGGAGGAAGCCGCTCTCGACGGCACCTGGGAGCCCCCACCCATCGTTCGCGCCTAGTCATCGAGCCGCCACGACGTGGACGAGCGGGCACCCGACTATGAGCCCGCCCGTCGGGTGTCGAGTCAGCGTCGCGAGGTGCGTCGCCAGCCTACGAGTGGTCGCCGGGCTTTCCCCAGACGTGCGCCCCACCCCAGTCGATGCCGACCACCGGCTCGTCCCCGATGACCCACGCGTCGTGGCCCGGCTCGAGCACCGACACCTCGCCGGCGGCGATCTCGTGCTCCGAACCGTCCGCCATGCGGACACCGACCCGGCCCGAGATGAGGTACTGGAAGTGCGGCGCCTCACACAGCTCGGTCCCGGCCACCGGCTTGAGGTGCTCCGACCAGCGCCAACCCGGCTGAAGCGTCATCCGCCCCACCTCACCGCCGCCGATCCTGAGGATCTCCGCGCGTCCCAGCGGGAACTCGCGCACCTCGTCGGGTGTCTCGAAGCTCTTGTGCTCGTACCCGGCCATGCCAGCCTCCTTCCGTCGAGAGTCGCCGGGAGCGCCTGCTCCAATCGTGTCGGATGACTCTAATTGCTCCGGCGCGAATCGGCATCACAGAGAGCACGAAGGCTTCCCCAGCGCAGGAGATACGGCCGGCCGCACGAAGGAAATCGGCTCATGAGCTGGCGGCACGGAGAGGTCTGGCTCGACACCGAGCTGCTCTGGTTCCGCGAGCGGGCAAGCGGGTACACCGTGGCGCTTGCAGCGAACGCGCCCTCCTTCTTCGGCCTCGGTCACCGGGGGGTCGCTGCCATCGGCGTCCCGAACGGGCTCGCGGAGTCCCGCCGGCGCAGGGCGGAGCTCCGACGCCGGCGCAGCTCCCGCCGGACGCGCGCCGCCGCGCTCGCGATCGGGCCGGCGGTGGCGCTCTCGCTCGCCGCGCCCAAGCTCGGCGGCGCGTCACGCGCAAGCGACGCCCTCTGGGAGGACCCCCCCAGCCTGACGTTTCGCCCCGGCGCGGCCGGCCCGGACCCGGTCGAGCCCCGGGTGCCGTCGCCGACGAGCGGCCGCGCCGGTGGTGCCTCGAGCGCGCCCGATCCGAAGGCGAGCCGCGACCAGCAGGCAGGTGCGACACCCCTCCCGACGATCCACTGGCATCGGGCGACGTCACACGGGCTCCCCTACGCGGGCTCTCTGACCGCCGGGACGCAGCTCCCCGTCGAGGGTGCCGACTGGGTCACCTGGAACCCGATCGAGGACAGCGTGCCCAACCTGCCGCACAGGCTGTACGGCAACGAGCACACCATCCGGGCGATCGTCTCCGTGGTCGCTGCCTACCGAGCCGCGAACCCGGACGCGCCGAGAGTGGTCGTGGGGGACATCAGCTTCCGGGGCGGTGGTCCGATGGAGCAGCACCGCTCCCACCAGAACGGGCTCGACGTCGACGTCTACTACCCCCGGCTGGATCGCTGGCTGCGCGCGCCGAGGACGACCGACCAGGTCGACCGGGGGCTTGCCCAGGATCTGCTCGACCGCTTCGTCGCCGCGGGCGCGGAGAAGGTCTTCGTCGGCTATTCCACCGGGCTCCACGGGCCGATCGGGGTCGTCTTCCCCTATCCGAATCACGAGAACCACATGCACGTCCGCTTCCCCCGGCCACGGGGCTGACTTCCGCCGGCGCCGAGAGCGGCGTCGCTCGCGTAACCCTGCTCAGCGGACGAGCATGGGCGTGCCGAGCGGCACCGCGGGCTCGCGCTACTCGGTCGCAGGGAGGTCGATCCGCGCCTCGGGCACCAGCTGCACCTGCACGTCGGTGTCGGCGAACCCCGCCTCGTCCAGTCTCGACCGAAGCTCCTCGGGCTCCGGTGCGGGCGGCTCTCCCACCGCCCGGATCACGTAGCTCCCACCCCGGTACTCGGCGCTGACGACCTCCCAGCCTGCCGGCTCGGCCCACTCGGTCGCGACGTCCGTGATCGATGCCGTGTTCAGGCGCTGGTCGACGATGCGCGCGGTCGAGCCGGCGAGCGGCACCGAGATCGCCACCACGAAGACCACGACGAGCGCGATCGCGGCGCGACGCCCGAGTGGCGGGCGGGCCGCCGCCCGCACGGCTACGGGGCGGACGTGGTAGAGGCCCATCACGATCAACCCGGTGATGAGGATGGCGCCCACGTTCGTGAGGAAGAGCAGCAGCGCTCCGAGGGACTCGTCGGGCTGACCGGCCTCGAGCGTCAGACCGACGACCGCGAGCGGGGGCACGAGCGAGATCGCGATCGCGACGCCCGGGAGCGTGTCGGAGACGTCGCTGCGCACGAGCGCGAAGGCCCCGACCGCGCCGGTCGCGATGGCGGCGACGAGGTCGACGATGCGCGGCTCGACGCGTCCGGCCACCTGCGAGCTCGTCGACGCATCGACGGGGAGGTCGACCGCGAGACCGAGGAGGTAGCCGACGAGGATGACCGACAGCGCGCCGGTGAGAACGAGCACGACCGAGATCGCGAGGTTCCGGCCGTCGCCGATGGTGACGGAGAGGACGATGCCCAGGATCGGGGTCATCAGCGGGGCGACGATCATGGCCCCGATCACCGTCGCCGTGGAATCGGCCACGATGCCCGCCGACGCGATCACCGCCGCGAGCAGCAGCAGCACCCAGAACGCGCTCAGCTTCTCGCCGCGCTCGGGCCCGTCGAACAGGAGCCGTTCCCGCATGCGGAGGACATCGGAGGTCTCGATCGACCGCAGGGCGGTCTCCCGGGTCGTGGGCAACGGTCAGTCTCGTCCGGCCGTCGGACGTCCGGGCGACAGGGGCCTACCGCCCCTGCGGATCGGATGCACCGCGCCCGCACTGCGATCCGCGCAGCGTGCTTCCCGGGTCAGCCGCTGCAGCACCTCGACCACGTCCTGATCCGGGAGGCTCTCCCCGGATCAGGACGTGGCGGGCGCCGAGCTGCCGCAGCGGGATGTCTCGAGGCTCAGCAGCCGCTCGTCATGCCTCTGGCGACTGCCAGTCGGCGGCAACAGCGAGCGCGTAGATGACGAGGATGCCGATCAAGATCGCGAACGCGCCGTACCAGGGGGCGTAGAAGAGGAGGAGGAAGCCCTCGACGATCGCCAAGACCGAGAACAGGTAGCCGACCACCCGCCCGTACTCGTTGTTCTGGAGCAGGCTGTAGCCGCCCGTCAACGCGACCGCAGCGATCACGAGATCCCAGATCCCCCACCAGAAGACGTTGCCTCCGAACAACCCCTGTGTCAGGTCGGCGATCTTGTTGCTGTCCGCCAGATACGAGATGCCGGAGATCACACGCATGGTGCCGAACGCGAACATCACGACAGCTGCGAACGTGAGCCATCCCGGCCGCTTCATGCTTTCGTACCAGGACATGGTGGCCTGCCTCCTTTGCCCAGTCGTTGTCTGTCCGGCGATCTTATGACAGCGTCGGTCTTCGAGGAAGAGCTTCCGCCCGGAACTGGGCTTCCCGTTGGTCGGGCTCAGGCGAGGTGAGGCGCAAGGAGGGACTCGAGCGCCGGCAAGGGGTGAGCTCCCACGATCCGCTGAACCTCGGCGCCGTCTCGCACCACCACGAGGAGCAGAATGCCCTGCGCGCCGACCCGCGCAGCCAACCCGGGTTCTCGTCGACGTTCACCTTGACCACTTTGAGCGTCCCCAGGCATCACCTACGCCAGCGAAGAGGCGCTCGAGATCCTCGCAGGGCTCGAGCACGTCGCGGGCCGGGATGAGCGTGCGATCGAGCTCCTCGCTGCAGCCGGCCGAATGCGGCAGCAGCTGCACTCAGCGCTCCTGAGGCCTGCTCTCGAGCGGCGCGAGCGGCTGCTCGAGGAGCTCCGCAGCATCGTCGGGGACGGCCTTTCGAGGCCGCGTGTCGACGTGGCCGCGCGCTCGACGTCACCACGCTCCGGGCGACAGCCCTTCGGCTCTCAGCTCCTGCGGCGGCCCCGCCGTTCGACGCGAGCTGACGCGACTGCCCGTACCGCCCGCTCGTGACGTGCACGGCCTTGGGAGCGACGCTCGCCGGCCGCGACCTGGGCGGGTGCTCGACGCGGGAAGGGGCTCGGCGGGGCGGCAGCTCGAGCCCGACGATCTCGGGCGGCCAGCGGAGGATGCCGATGGGCACCCAGGCCGCTCATCGCCGCCGCGCGCGCCCGGTGTTCCCCAGCGCCCCGGCGCGCCTCAGTGGAGGTAGTAGTCGACGAACTGGCCGTTGTTCCAGTGCCCCGCGAGGTTGCAGATCAGAGCGTAGTGCCCCTGCTTGAGCTTGAGGGTCAGCTTCTTGGTCTTCCCCGGCAGGATCTCCTCGATCTCACCGACTGCGCCCTTCTCGGGCGCCTCCTTGGCACCTGTCTTCGCGAGCTGTCCGGCCGCGGTGTTCGTCTTGAGCACGACGAACTCGTGGGTCAACTTGCCGGCGTTCGTCACGACGAACGTCACCTTGGGGAGCGGGCCGTGCGACTTCGACGCATTCTGGGGGACGATGTCCCACTCGACCATCTTGTACCTCACGACCGCCGGGCCGTGAGAGGACTGGGCGGACGCCGGGAGTAGCACCGCGGCGGATACCACCGCGAGAAGCGCCGCGAATCTGATTTTCCGGCTCACGAGCGGCTCCTTCAGTCGAGGATCGGAGGCGGCGGACTATAGACCATCTCCGCGATTGGCGGGGATGGGCGCAGACGGCTCGCACACGAGTACGCGGGAGAGCCGCGAGACGCCAGCGTCTCTCCCGCGGCCGGCATGCGAGAGACCTGAGCGGCGGTGGGTGTCCCGACGGAGCTCGACTGCACCGACGTCGGCCCCGCGGCAGCGTCGCGGCCCTCGGATACCGGACGGTTACCCATCGCCGTCCGCCAGCGGCGTACGATGCCGCCCCTGGCCACGATTCGAGCGAGCTGTGCAGTGCGCCAAGGCACGTCGGCGGCGATCGGAGAGCTTCAGGCGCGACGCCCTGGCGAGGAGTGAGCCCGCGACCTCGTCGAGCACCCGTTCAGCTACGAGCTCTACCCCGGGTCTGGCTCGAGGAGCTCGGCCGCCGCGAGAGATCAGCGGTCGACCTCGCGGGCGTCCCCGGCAGCCGCTCGGACGGGATCGCGGCTCTCGCGCTCGACGCGGTCTGGTTGATGGGCGTCCGGGAGCGGAGTCCGGCGGGCATCGCGCTCGCGCTCGCGAACGAGACCCTGGTCGGGAGCTTCCGCGCTGCGCTACCCGACCTGCCCACCGACGACGTGGTGGCGCGACCGCTCCCAAGGAGAAGGCGAAGGCGACGACGGCGAAAAGTACGGAGAGCAAGGAGAAGACGGCCGGCTGGTGGGGAGCCGACTTCGAGGCCGTGATCGCCGCGCGCCAGGCGGACGCCGAGGAGTTCCGCAAGGCGATCGCGCCCTCCGGCACGACGCCCGAGGCGATGCGCAGCCTCCGCCAAGCGTGCGCCGGCCTCGTGTGGAGCAAGCAGATGTACCCCTCGATGCCCGCCTCGTTCCGGTGGCCGGTCTACGGAGCGACGGAGCGGCTCCAGGAAGATCCGGCCTGGAGGGACAACCTCCTCTTCGGCGAGTACTTCCCCGGCGACAACGGCGCAGGCCCGGGTGCGATGCCCCAGACCGGCTGGACGGCGCTCGTCGCCGACCTCATCCTCGACCCGGCGGCGGCAGCCGCGCCCCTCTGGCCGTCCCCACGGGATGATCCGCAGCCGCGCCCGGTGTAGGGTCGCGTGAGTCGACGAGGAGGCTGAGATGGCGCTCGCACGGGTTGTGTCCTTCGAAGGTGTCGGCCAGGAGCGGATCGAGGAGCTCGAGCGGGAGATGCGGGAGGAAGGGCAGCCGGAGGGACTCCCGGCGACGGAAGTCATCGTGCTCCACGACCCCGAGGCCGAGCGGTCGCTCGCAATCGTCTTCTTCGACACCGAGGAGGACTACCGACGCGGCGACGAGACCTTGAACGCGGTGCCCACCGACGAAACCCCAGGACGACGCACGTCGGTCGCGAAGTACCGGGTCGCGATTCGCATGACCCCCTGACAAGACCGCGGGCAGCACGGGCAGACGAGAGATCGCGCGCGACGGCGCCTGCGCGCCGGTCGTGGCGAGCGAGGCCGCGTGCTCGTATGGCGGCGCACGCGCGACCCGTGCGTAGTTCTCCACGTCTCGTGTCGGTCGCCGCCCCGATGCTCGGGCGACGCACCGGACGCACGATCGCGGTGTGACGGAGGTACAGCCTGCTCGAGCCGAGACGCGCGTGCGTCCGATCGACGTGTTCGAGGTCGACTTCGAGTCGCCGGCCGTCGCCGGCCACCGACAGCTCCTCTCCCACCTCGGTCGAGCAGCCCTCGAGCACCTGGACACGAACCTCTTCCCGATCCGCCTCGCGGTCACGGGTCTGAGCAAGAGCGGCTATCGCTGTGAGCTCGGCGTGGTCGCAGGCCTGCCGGGCGATCGCAGACGTGCCGCCCCCTCGATCTTCGACTTCCGGCTGCGCCGAACCGAGGACACGTCCTCCTTCACGACCGTCTTCGTCGTCCCGACCGGGATCGGCTCGACGATCGGAGGCCACGCCGGCGACGCGACGCCCGCCGCTCAGCTGCTGGCGTCGGTCTCGGACACGCTCGTTACGCACCCGAACGTCGTCAACGCATCGGACGTGAACGAGCTGCCCGCAAACGCGCTCTACGTCGAGGGCAGCGTGCTCGCCCAGCTGCTGATGGGCACGGTCGGACTCGGGCCCGTCCGCGCGAACCGCGTTCTCGCCGTTGCCGACGCGCATCCCGACTCGCTCTTCTCCGACCAGCTGCTCAACGCGGTGAACGCCGCGCGCGCGTCCTTTGCCCTCACCTGCCCGCGCGTCGTCCTCCTCGACCCTCCCCTTCCCGTCGAGTCGGTCTACGCCGCCTCCGGCCGGGCCACCGGCCGCGTGCGCCAGCTCGAGCGGCTGTTCGCCGTGCTCGACCGGCACCGGCGGGAGTACGACGCCCTCGCGCTCTCGACGCAGATCCGGGTCGACCCTCGCACACGGATCGACTACTACGGGAGCCGGGGCGAGGTGCTCAACCCCTGGGGCGGCGCCGAGGCGATCCTCACCCACGCCGTCTCCGCGCTGTACGGCATCCCGGCCGCACACTCGCCGATGCTCGAGTCACGCGACGTCGCCGGCCTCGAGTTGGGTGTCGTCGACCCGCGCATGGCCGCAGAGGTGATCTCGATCACGTTCTTCGTCTCGGTCCTGAAGGGGCTGCAGCGAAGCCCTCGGCTCGTCGCCGCGCGCGGACCGGCTCGTGGCCTGCTCACGGTCGAGCAGGTCTCCTGCCTGGTCGTGCCCGACGGCGCGGTCGGCCTGCCCACGCTCGCCGCGCTCGAACAGGGCATTCCCGTGATCGCCGTCCGCGAGAACGAGAACGTCCTGGACAACGACCTCGCAGCGCTCCCGTGGGCCCACGGGAAGCTGCAGTTGGTGGACAACTACTGGGAGGCAGCGGGGGTCGTCGCGTGCCTGCGGGCCGGCATCGACCCCGGCGCAGTCCGCCGCCCCCTCCGCGAGGTGCCGGCCGAGACGTCCTTCGCGTAGTGCCCCGCACAGGCCGGCCGGCTTCGGGCCAGTCGCCGCGCGCCGGCTGGTCGCGGTCGCGCTCAGCGTCCCGTCTACTCGATCTGCTCGATCCCGGACAGGACGAGTTCGGCGACCTCCTTGCCGGCGCGGCCGTCGGCGCTCGGCACCTGCACCATCCGCGCGTGAGCGGTCAAGGCGACTCCGCTCGCGCCCTCCGCGACGATGATCTGCTGGAGGCCCCGGTGCGGGTCCTTCCAGAGCGCGATCGCACGTGAAGGGCCGTGGCCTGGCGGCTGCGAGCGCTGCGCCATCCCGAGCGCGGTCAGGGTGAGCACCGAGCATCCGGGGTCGTCGGCGAGGACGCTCGCGTACCGGGCCGGCCAGCGGGCGGCGAGCTGGGGACCGTCGAGCAGCAGGCCGACGACGAGCGTCGGCGCGATCGAGCGGACGACGTCGGTGACCGGATCCGGACGGGCGAGGTCCTCGCAGACCAGCGGACAGATCGTGAGCCCTTCGGAGACGGTGACGAAGGTGAGCGAGCGGCGCGGTACGCCGATCGCCTCCCACCAGTGGCGACGGGGGTCGAGCGCGGCGCCAAGGTGGTACTGATGTACCTGGCTCGCATCCAGGCACCAGCGGTGGTGCTTGTGCTGGGGTGGAGCCTGCCAGTCGCCTGCGCCGAAGTGGGCGTAGTTGCCGGCGAAGCTCCCGATCCGGGGGGCCGCCTGGCGAACGCCGGCGATGAGGAAGGGCACACCGGCCTCGACGAGCAGCCGCTGCAACGGCCCGACCTCGCCCTCCTCGAGCGCCCCCTCCGGGAGCACGACGAGGTCGACGTCACCGACGTGCCGGCGGGCGCGCGCGACGAGATCGAGCGCCCCCTCCGCATCGAACGGCTCCTGCGGGTCGAACTCGTAGAAGCCGTAGCGGGACTCGTCCATGTTCGCGAGCGGTCCGGCGACCGGCACGAAGTCGCTCGCGCGGATCACCCTCGGGTGCGGGATGAGGAGCAGCGTGAGCCGGTCTCCCGGTCGGCTGGCAAGCCCGGTCGGAGGGGCCACCACCCAGCGCGCGTCGACCTCGGAGCGATCGAGCGCGAGGTGGTGGGAGAGCGACCGCAGCGTGATGCCGGATGCCGGTGGGCGGAGCTTGGGCAGCACCCTGGCTCGGTCGCGTGGAAGCCGGGAGAGCGAGCCCGTGGCCGCGAGCAGCTCTCCCGCGCGCCTCTGGAACGGCGTCTCGCGGTGGATCCCGACTCCGGCGCAGGCCTCGTCCGCGAAGGCGTGCAGGTACAGCAGGTCGGCGAGGGTCTGCCAGCGCTCCGGCCGGTCGAGCTCGACGAGCGGGACGTCGGCGGCCGCGGCGAGCGAGCCATGCAGACGGACGAGTGACTCCGGCAGGGCTCCGCCCCCGTCAGCTGCGGAGGCCCAGACCTCGGCCTCACGCCGCAGCCCTGCCAGCCAGCCCGTCGTGTCGTCGGCCACGGGAGGCCAGACGCGGCCGGCAGGAGGATTGACCACGCACCGGTATGCGCCCGAATCGGCGAGGGCGGTGGCGGTGAACGCGAACGTGTCGGGCGGCCAGCGGAGGAGGTGAGCGAGGTCCCAGCCGGAGGCGAGCCGCGCACGCTCGTCGGCGAGCGTCAGCGGCTCGAGCGCAGGTCCCGTCGCAGCGGCGGCAGGCGGCTCGGCCCCGACGCTCCTCATGCGAGGGCTCCTCGACCGAGCGAGCTCTGAAGCGCGTCGATGTCATGGAGCAGCTTCGCCATCCGGAGACCGGATGCCGTCGCCCGCGCCTCCGGGAGCAGCTGCTGTGCCCGCTCCCGGTCGCCCGGCCCGTCCCGGAGCAGGAACGCCTTCGCGGTCTCGAGCTGCGTCCGTGCGACGAGCGGCGGCGACCCGAGCGCCCGGCTGCGGTCGAGCGCGTCCGCGAAGTGCTCGAGGGCGGTGTCCGGGCGGCCGCCGGCCCTGGCGAGCATTCCGAGAATCCGGGAGACCGGCCCCAGGCAGAGCACGGGCCCGCCGGTCACGCCGATCCGGTCTGCATACGGCAACAGCAGCTCGTAGAGCTCCTCCGCGTGGGTCGGATCGTCGAGGTGGGCAATCGCGCGACTCAACGCAACGATCGTCGTCGTCCACAGGACGTCGCGTGGTATCGACGAGAGCCCCTGCTCGGCGACACGCTCCACCTCGGCCAGGGCCTCCTCGCGCCGGTCGAGACCCGCCAGGGAGAGCGCCAGTGCGGCATGAAGGAGCCTGTCCGGCCATGCCGCCGGGTGGTTTCCGATCTCCTCGAGCAGCTCCTCTGCTCGACCCTGGTCGAGCCACAGGAAGAGCGCCTGTGCGAGGTGGACCTGCAGCGCCTGCTGGCCGAGGGCGTGCCCGCCGTAGGCGTACGCCTGCTGGGAGAGGGCGACCGCGTCGTCGAAGCGGCCGTCGAGGTGGGCGCGCATGGCGCGCAGCACCTGCGTGAACCAGAGGTGGTAGTGCTGCCTGAGCTCTGCCGCGATACGCTCGTACTCGGCGATCAGGTGGTCGACGACCGTGATCGAGCCACGCTCGAGGGCGTCCGTGATCAGCCAGACGAGCGCCTCCAGCTGGATGTCGCGATCGCCGAGCTCGCGGCCAATGGCCAGTATCTCCTCCGCCAGCGCTCGTCCCTCGTCGAGACGGTCAGGGCTCCAGAGAACGACGCGCCTGCTGTCGAGCGCGTAGGCGAGTGCGCCGGAGTCGCGGAGGCGTCGCGCGGTCGCCACCGCCTCGTCGCTCAGCAGGAGAGCGCGATCGGCGGCCTCCGGGATCCAGTAGAGCGCCTGCGCCAGGCGGGCGAGCAACCGCACGCGCTCCAGGGAGTCGCCGGCCGGAGCTGCGGCGAGTGCTCGCTCGAGCAGACGGACGAGCTCCAGGTCGACCCCCTGCAGCGTCTCCCAGACACCGCCGAAGGTGCTGCCACCCCCGAATCCGAGCGCCGCGTGGGCGAGCGTCGGCCACGTTCCGGTCGCAGCGCTCAGCTCCGCCGCCTCGTGGAATGCCACCCGGGCTGCCGGATAGTCGCCCGCGCGCGTCCGTGCCGTGCCGAGCAGGGCGAGCAGCTCGGCGCGCTCGCGTCGGTCGGCTCCGTCGCTCGACTCCAGCGCGGTCAGCGCCACCGTGAGCTCGCGGATCGCGTCTTCGTAGGCGAAGAGTCCGAGCGCGTGCTCGCCCGCCGTACGCCCGTGGCGCACGACCTTCCGGGCAAGGTGATCGCCGGCCCGCGCGTAGTGGTAGGCCAGCGCCGCGTGCAGCTCCCCGTCCTCGGGCCGGAGCCGTTCGAGGGCAGCCCCTACCTGCTCGTGCAGGGTCGCCCGTCGGTTGAGCGTCTGCTCCTCGTAGAGCGCGTGTTGGATCAGCGCGTGGGAGAAGCGGTAGCGACCGATCCGATCCGGTGACTCGGCAAGGAGCCGGGCGTCGACGAGCTCGTCGAGCGCGGCACCCAGCTCCTGGTCGCTTTCGAGCTGCAGCACCTCGGACAGCACGTCGCGGCTGGGCTCGCTCCCGATCACGGCCGCCGCGGCAAGCGTCTCCCGTCCCGGCCGCGTGAGCCGCTGCACCCTCCTGCCGACGAGCTCGCGGACCCGCGCAGGCACACCGATCTCCCGCACGGTCGCGGTCACGCCGGCGAGACGTTCGGGGTCGGCGCTGAGGCCGAGCTGCTCCAGGTGACGCACGACCTCCTCGAGGAAGAAGGGGTTGCCGCCGGTCTCGCCGTGCAGGCTCCGTGCGACCTCGCTCGGCGGGTTCCAACCGACGAGACTGCCGACCAGCGTCGTGATCTCCTCCTCCGCGAGCCCCGAGAGCTCGATCAGCTCGACGATGCGGTCGCGCTCCACGTCCGCCTTGACGAGCGCGAGCGGGTGGTCCCGGCCGATCTCGCTCTGCCGGTACGTGCCGAGCAGGAGCAGGGGCGCGGGCACCGGATCGCGCGCGACGTGCTTCAGGAGCAGGAGCGTGCCCTGGTCGGCCCACTGCAGGTCGTCGAGGGCGAGCACGATCGGTCGTTCCCCCGATGCGACCGCCAGCAGGTGGCCGACGGCCTCGAACAACCGGTACCGCTCGCTCTCCGGCTCCTCGACAGGCGACAGCTCGGGCACGGGGAGCCGCGAGCGAACGTCGGGCAGGAGCCGCGCGAGGAGATCCACGCTCGCTCCGACCTGCTCCCGCAGCTCCTCCAGCGGCGCGCTCCGGACGTGGTGCCGCAACGCCTGCACGAAGGGCTGATAGGGGCTCAGCACCTCCTCCGACGACCGGCCCCAGAGAACCACCGCCCCGTCTTCGTGGAGGTCGCGGACGAACTCGGCGACGAGGCGCGTCTTGCCGATCCCGGGCTCGCCGGCCACGAACGCGAGCTGCCGCTCGCCCCTCAGCGCGAGCCGCCAGATCGCTCCCAGCCGCTCCTGCTCGGCCTCGCGACCGACGAAGGGCGTCTGCGGAACGGCCCGCTCGAGCTCGGCCGGCAGCGGTGCCTGCTCGACTGCAGGCCGCTCCCACCGGACCTCGAACGCCGGCACCGGCTCATGAACGCCTGGCAGGTCGAGCAGCCCGACCGGTGAGAAGCGGGCATCCGCGCCTGCGGCCAGCGCCGCCACGACGCCGCTCGCGAGCACGCTCCCGGAGTCCGCCGCGCGTGCCAGATGCCGGGCACGTGCTGCGGCCAAGGCTTCCTGCGCGGCGGAGCCATCGTCCGAGGCGGTCTCACCGACGTCGATCCCAACGCGGACGTCGAGGCGCTCCGCCGCCCGGCGACTCTCGCGCTCGCAGCCGCGTTGGACCGCGCTCGCGAAGGAGAGCGCATCGCTCGGGCTCTCGAAGACGGCGAGCACGCCGTCGCCGACGGTCTCCAGCTCGCGCCCGCCGGCAGAAGCGATAGCGATCCGCACGACGTCGAAGTAGGCATGCCGAGCCCGCCCGCTCCGAGCCTCGCCAAGGCTCTCGAGGGTCGCGGAAGTCTCGACGAGCTCGCCGAACGCGAACGCGGCCAACCGCGTCACGTGCACCCGCAGACGGCGACTCGCCTACGCCTCCCGCGCGCCCCACGCCAAGGGAGCACGTATCGCGTCGAGCGCTTCACCTCGTCGACGTATGGGAGCCGCTCGAGAGCGATCGTGGGCATGCAGCCCACCGAACGATCGTCAGGTCGCCCCATTCGTCGCCGCCGACGGGATCGCCAGCCCGATCGCCGGACGAAGCGCGCGGGCACCCTCGCTCGCCCGGAGCCGCACCAGCCGAGACACGCACGCGCCCCGCACACTTCGACACGCAAAGTCTACGTCAGCGTGGTGCGTTCGTGAACAGGACCCGCGGACACGCATGCCGGTCACCGGGCTCGTCTCGCGCGCGTCGGCGATTCGCGACGCCGGCTTCGGCGCAATGCGGAAACTGCGTCAAGCGCGACACTATGCTGCTGGCGATGCAAAGAGGGCTTGCCTGCCTTGCGACCGCTGTGGCCATCGCAGTCGGGCTCGCGCCGGCCGGGTCGAGCGCTCCCGCGGCCCGGCGCTGCCAGCCGACCCAAGGCGAGGTCGCGGGCCCCTTCGAGCGGGGCGGTCTCGCCGCGCCACGTCGCGGGAAGATCGGCACGGGCCACCTCCTGCAGGGGCGCATCCTCCGGGCGCCCGACTGCGCTCCGGTCTCGGGGGCTCTCGTCGTTCTGTGGCAGGCAGGGCCGAGCGGCTACGACGCGCGCGGGCGAGGCAGCGTCCGCAGCGACCGCTCAGGGAGGTTTCGCTTCCAGGGCCCCGTTCCCGCCTCCTACACGGGCCGGCAGCCGCACATCCACATCGCCGTCTCGCACCCCGGATACGAGGAGCTCCTGACGCGGTACGTCGTCCGGCAGGGTGCGACGACGGGTCGGATCACGCTCGTCCTCACTCCACTGCTGTAGGCCCGCGTCTCCGGCCGAGCGCGAGCAGGTTGTGCGATTGACCTCGAAGCGAGACGCGCTTAGGCTGGCGGCGTCACGGCACAAGGAGGAGAGATGGAGCGGAACGAGGAACGGAGGGGCGCTCCGTACACGCGGCGGACGTTCCTGGAGCGCGCGGGCGTCGCAGGGGTGGCGGTCGCCGGAGGGACGCTCTGGACGACGGCGGTGGCAGCGGCGCGCGCCCAGCGGGTCGCGAAGGTCGATACCCCGATCCGCCACCTCGTGATCGCGTGCCAGGAGAACCGCTCCTTCGACCACTACTTCGGCTATGCGCCGCAAGTGCAGGAGAAGGGGTACGGGCCCCCGGCCGGCTACTTCCAGCCCGACTCGAGCGGCGTCGAGCACTACCCATTCGAGTTCACGAGCGTCACGACGCCCGACCCACCCCACGAATGGAGCTCCGTGCACGAGCAGTACGCGGGCGGCGCCATGGATGGGTTCTGGCAGTCGTGCCAGGACGCGATCGGCGACGGCGACGCGGCGATGGGCTACTACACGGCGCGCGAGTTGCCCTTCTACTACAGCCTGCTCGACGACTCGGCGCTGTGCGCGAACTACTTCTGCTCGCTGCTCGGGCCCACGTGGCCGAACCGCTTCTACTTCGCGGCCGGTACGTCCGGAGGCATCACGACGAACGGCATCTGGGGGTACGGCGTCTTCGACTACCCGATCATCCTCGACCTGCTCGACGAGGCCGGCGTCACCTGGGGCGTCTACAACATGAACTGGGACTCCGTCCCCTACGGCAACACGGACAACGTGTTCGTCTTCTGGAAGCGCTACGCGCACGATCGGCGCACGCTGGGGAGCAAGGGCTCCTTCCTGAACGACGCGCGCAAGGGGCGACTCCCGCAGGTGTCGTGGCTGATCTCGAGCTACGCGCACGGGAAGGACGAGCACCCGCCGGCGGACGTGTCGGTGGGGATGAACCTGCAGGCGGACTGCATCGAGGCCGTGCGGAACAGCCCGCTCTGGGAGAGCACGGCGTACCTCCTCACCTACGACGAGCACGGCGGCTACTTCGACCACGTCGCGCCGCCGCAGGTGGACGCGTACGGGCTGAGCATCCGCGTGCCGCTCTGGATCGTCTCGCCGTGGGCGAAGAAGGGGCCTGTCCTCTCGAGTTTGCCCGCCGAGCACACCTCGACGGTCAAGCTCATCGAGGCGCTCCACGGCCTGCCGACGCTCGCCTCGCGCAACCATCGCTTCGATGCGGGAACGCCGACCGGAGGCGACTACGAGGCTGGTGGCGCGCCCGCGCCGCCGCGCGACGGACGCGAGGACATCGGCAACCTGCTCGACCTCTTCGAGTTCTGACCCGTCGGCCGGCGCGGCCTCGGGCGGCCCTCGCCCGCCGGGATGCTCGGGGCCACAGCCCTCGGGCCGCGCGCGGCGGGGAGCGTCACGGCCCGTCGACGGCCCTCCGCACGCGCGCTCGCGCAGGGCGCGGGTCGGCCGCCTGAGGTGCTCGGGTGAGGGATGAGGAATGCGTCGGCTTCCTCCAGTGGGCGCTCCCGCGACTGGGGCTGAGCTGGCCGGGCTTTCGCAACGTACGCCGCCAGGTGTGCCGCAGGATCTCCCGAAGGCTGGACGAGCTCGGCCTCGCCGATCCCGCCGCGTACCGCTCCCATCTGGAGGAGCACCCCGGCGAGTGGGCCCACCTCGACGGGCTCTGCCGGATCACGATCTCGCGCTTCTGGCGGGACCGGGCCGTCTTCGACTCCCTGCGTGACCTCGTGCTCCCTGCCCTCGGCCCTGCCGTGAGGTGCTGGAGCGCGGGCTGCGCGTCCGGCGAGGAGCCCTACTCGCTCGTCCTGGCCGCCGCCGACGCAGGAGTCGCGATCGAGGTGCTCGCGACGGACGTCGATCCCGCGCTCCTCGAGCGTGCCCGGAGAGCCCGCTACCCGGAGAGCAGCCTGCGGGATCTGCCCGGAGACGTTCGGGCACGCGCGTTCGAGAACGGGTGCCTGAGGCTCGAGCACCGTGAGCCCGTCTCCTTCCGGCTCCACGACGTCCGCGCGGATCCGCCTCCGGGGCAGTTCGACCTCGTCCTCTGCCGGAACCTCGCCTTCACCTACTTCGGCGAGGACGCGCAGCGCTCGGTCGCCGCGAGCCTGCGCGCGTCGCTGCGCCCCGGAGGAGCGCTCGTCGTCGGCAGCCACGAGGAGCCGCCGGAAGGGCTCTTCGAGCCGTGGCTCCCCCGCCACGGCGTCTGGCGCCGCGGCCCCTCGTAGCCGCGTGTGACTGCGCATCGAGCGAAGCGGCGGCGGTCGGTCCAGGCAGCAGCAGTGAACGCGCCCGGAACGGGCTCGCCGCAGCCCCTAGTCTGCGCCCGGGACCGTCTCGGTCAGCTCGTCGAGGCTCGGCAGCCTGATCTCGACGACGAGATCCTGAGCCGCCTCGCCGCTCGAGTACGTCCTCGTGATCGAGGCGGGACCGGCGCCCCGCGCCGTCACCCTGATCCGATCCGGGAACCACGCGATCTCGACGGGCCCGTACGCGGAGGCGCTGTCCTCGCCCGGCACGACCTCGATCTCCCCGGCCGGCGTCGAGCGCACCCTCGCGACGCAGGTCTCGCTTGCGTCCAACTCGAGCGTGGTCATGTCACCACCATCTCCTTCTCCGCCCCGTGTGACTCGAGATTCTCGAACAGCTCCCAGCGCTCGTCGACGTGCGCCTGGATGACGTCGATCTGCTCGGGCGTGAGGTGCTTGAAGCGCCCCTGGGTCGCGAGGAACTCGCGCACGGGCACCGGGTGCTTGGGACGGAACGTGATCTTCCAGCGCTTCTCGTCGTAGGCGACGAGCGGGAAGTACTTCGACTCGACGGCGAGCCGCGCGACCTCGACGGACTGATCCGTCGGGTAGCGCCAGCCGGGCGGGCACGCGCCGAGAACGTGCAGGAAGCGGAAGCCGCAGAGCTCGGTCGCCCGCGCCACCTTCGCCCTGAAGTCCTTGAGCATCGGCAGCGACCCGGCGGCGAGCGTCGCGACGTACGGGATCCCGTGCGCGGCCATGATCCGCGCCATGTCCTTCTTCAGGCCGGACCGCGGCGCGGTCGACGGCGTCGTCGTCGTCCACGCTCCTTCCGGGGTCGCGCCGGACTTCTGCACGCCCGTGTTCATGTACGCCTCGTTGTCGTTCAAGACGTAGAGGAGGTCCTCGTTCCGCTCGGCCGCGGCCGACACGCCCGAGAACCCGATGTCGCAGGTCCCGCCGTCGCCGCCCCACACGACGACCTGCGTGTCGTGGTCGCCGCGCAGGCGCAGGGCGGCCTTGATCCCGGACGCCTCCGGCGCCCCGGATGCGAACGGCGTCAGGTGGACGGCGACGCCGAACGCGTTCACGGGGTAGATGCCGGCGATGATCGTCCAGCAGGAGGAGGGGATGACGAGCACGATCTTCGACCCGGGCGACGCCGCAGCGATCCCGTCGAGCACGTGGCGGACGTTGATCGCGGGCGCGCACCCCGCGCAGGCGGCATGGCCGGGGTGCAGGAGCTTCTCCTCCGTCACGATCTGGTCGAGCCACTGCGCCATCGCCGCTACACCCCCTCCGGGATCGTCACCGGCGTGAAGGCTCGGGGCGTGTCGCTCCCCCGCGTGTGCTCGAGCACCCAGCGGAGCGTCTTCGGCGTGACGTCCACCCCGCCGAGGCCGCCGATGTAATTCCGCGCCGCGGTCACGTGCTGCAGGTCGACCGCTGCGAGCACGTCCGCTCCGAGCGGGCCGAGGGAGCCGAACGCAGGCGCGCGGTCGACGATCGAGACGTACGAGGCGCGGGCCAGCGCCTCGGTGAGCGCCTCCGCCGGGAAGGGCCTGAACGCGTGCACCCGCACGAGCAGGACGTCCTCGCCCTCCTCGAGGAGCTCGAGCGCCGACTCGCCGATCGTCCCGATCGTGATCAGCGCCGACTCCGCATCGGGGTTGCCGGCGATGTCGAGCGGCCCCACCTTGCGACGCCCGAAGTACGCCGTGAACTCCTGCGCCACGCTCTCGACGAGCGGACCCACCTCGCCCATCGCCTCCTCGACGTGGTGCATGAATCCCGCGTAGTCGGCGCCCTCGGGCAGCGCCGAGAACGTGCGCGGCTTGTCGGGATCGAGCACCCAGTCCTCGGGAGCGCGCATGGGCGGCAGGAACGCGTCCACCGTCTCCTGCTCGGGGACGTCCACCACCTCGGCGGTGTGCGAGAGGATGAACCCCTCCGAGCACACCATCACCGGCAGCATCGCCGTCTCCGCGATCCGGTACGCGCAGAGGACGGTGTCGAGCACCTCCTGGGCCGACCCGCAGTAGAGCTGCACCCAGCCCGTGTCCCGCTGGCTCATGCTGTCCGAGAGCTCGGGCTCGATGCTCCAGGGGGCGAAGATCGCCCGGTTGACGTTGACGACGACGAGCGGGATGCGCTCCCGCGACGCGCGATGGAGCTGCTCGTGCGAGTAGAGGAGCCCCTGAGACGACGTCGCCGTGAACGTCCTGACACCGACCCGCGAGGCGGCGACGGCGTAGCCGAACATCGAGTGCTCGCTCTCGAGGTTGGCGTACGCGATGTCGTCCCGACCGGCCGTGAGCTCGGCGAGGCGCTCGACGATGATCGTCTGCGGCGTGATCGGGTAGCAGGCGATCACCTGCGCCCGCGCGAGCATGACGGCGTGCGCAGCCGCCTCGTTGGCGGTCAGCACGGTGCGGCCGTGCGGAAGCACGAGGGTCATGCCCGCACCTCCTCCATCCTCACCGCGTCGTGGACCGGGCAGACGATCTCGCAGATGCCGCAGCCCTTGCAGTGCAGGTAGTCGATGACGATGGCGCTGTCGTCCCGATCGATCGCGCCCTCCGGGCAGAAGAGCGCACACAGCGCACAGCCCGTGCAGTGATCGGTGAGCACCGGGCGGTCGAGCGACCACGAGCCCGTCTGGATCGCGATCGAGTCGAGCGTGCTCGACTGGTAGAGCGGCGTGATCGCGATCTTCGCAGCGACCTCGGTCACCGGCTCGAGCTTCGCGTCAGCGGCGAGCGAGCGCTGTCTCGTGCACCGCTCGTAGCCCTCTCTCGCGGCGACGACGTTCTTCGCCGCGGTCGCGGCCCCCATTCGGGCCGAGATCGCCTGCTCGAGGAAGCCGAGCCCGTCCGGAAGGAGCAGTCGCACGCATGCGCCGAGGAGGGCCATGTTCCCCATCGGGCGCCCCTCGGCGGAGAGGATCCCGTGATCCCGCGCGATGTGCGAAGCAGGCACGCGTGCGATGTCGAACGGGCCGGCCAGCCCGAAGCGCTCCTCGCGGTTGAGCACGACGAGCCCGCCGGGCCTGACCTTGTGGAGGGTCTGCGGAAGGGGAGGCGACGGCGTGATGACCGCGAGGACGTCACACTCGCGGATCTTGTAGCGGCGGTGGATGGGTGACTCGTCCCAGCGCAGGAAGGCGGAGATCGGCGCGCCGCGCCGCTCGGCCTTGAACTCCGGGAAGCTCTGCGCCCAGAACCCCGCGCGCGCGAACGTATCGGCCAGGAGCTGCGACGCAAGGACGACCCCTTCGCCGCCCCGGCCGACGACGAGCATCTCCTTCACTCACGGGCTCCTTTCAGCGGATCCGGGTCGTACCGAGCGCCCCTATCGTCGTCCGCGACCGGTGGGCGCGCCATCCGGGGTTCCCCGTATCCCGATGGAGGCAAGCTGCGGAGCGCGAGTGGGGGAAACGGCGCCGACGAGCGGCACGAGAGGGCACGAGCGCGTCGAGGCTTCGATCTCCTGCGGCGCCGCGGCCGCGTCCGCGATGCGATCTGCTCATACCCCCGTGACGGGTACTCCCGGGCGGCCTCGGGTGCCCCTCGCTCGACGCGTCACACCCCCTTCCTCGTGCTCGCGAGGAGGGGCAGCGAGCACTTCCGCGTACGTCGATCCGGCCGCGCCCGGTAGCGAGCACACGACGAAGCTCGCACTCGAGGTCGCGTCGAACGGTCGTCCCGAGCCGTTTGTCGAAGACCCCGAAAGAACGGGAGGAAGGCGCCGCCGTAGGCGGCCACCGCCTGGATCCGATCGGAGCCGCCGGTGCGCGTGAACGTGCTCTCCGAGATCGCATCCTCGATCTTCATGGTGGTCGCCGTGCGGCTCCTCCAGAACGAAGGGGCGTCGGCAGGGTTCGAGGTCGTCCTCACGACGCGATCTCGACCACCTTGATCTCCTCCCTGTGGGTGTTCCCCGCCGCGCTCAAGCTCCGCGACGCGTTCCCCGACGTCCACCGTCCGTACCGCGTCCCGGGCGGCGCGTGGGGAATGTGGGCCGCGACCGAGCTGATCACGTTCCGGGTCGCGGTCGGCTCGTGGGTCGCCGTCTTCCCGGGCACGCTGGAGCGGCTGTTCGGCCTCGAATACGACTTCGTCGACACGTGGGACGTCTCCCAGGTGAAGTTCTCCACGCCCTCGCTCGGCACCCTCGCCGTCGCGCTCCTCGGCTATGCCACCGGTGCGGCAGTCCGGCGCCAGGACGGGGGGCTGCGTCTCGAGCGCACGCTGACGAGCGCCTCGGCCGTGGTGCAGGCGCCTGCTCGGCGAGGTGGCCCGCACGCGTGGGCCGAGCCTCAGCGAATCGCAGGCGACGCCTCGAGCGCGGCGAGGAGCGGCCGCAGGAGCTGCGCGAGCGTCGCCTGCTCGTCGGCGCTCAACGTCGAGATCGCAGATCGCTCGGCCTCGAGGTAAGGGCCTACCGACTCGTCGACGAGCGCACGGCCCGCCTCCGTAAGGGAGACGAGCACGCCGCGACCGTCGCGCTCGTCCCTGGAGCGAGCGACGAGCCCCCTCTCCTCGAGCGCGACGACGCGCTTCGTCACCCCGCCCGACGAGATCAGCAGCGCCCCCCCGAGCTGACCGGGGCTCAGCCCGTCGGTACGCCCCGAGCGGCGGAGGGCGGTGAGAACGGCGAGCTCTCCGAGCGAGAGGCCGCAGGAGCGACAGGCGACCTCGAGCCGGCGCTGCAGGAGCTCGGCGACGCGCAGGAGCCTCCCCGCGACGGCAATCGACGACGTGTCGAGGTCCGGGCGCTCGACGGCCCAGCGCTCGATCACCCAGTCCACGACGTCCCTGTCGCCGCCGATCGGAAGCCCGGACACAGGCGCATGATAATCTCCTTCCAGTCTCTTACCAGTAAGAAAGGGAGTCGGCATGAGAATCGGAGTGCTGGGAACGGGCATGGTCGGCAAGGCGATCGCGACGAGGCTCGGCTCGCTCGGCCACGACGTGTGCATGGGGTCGCGCACGGCCGACAACGCCGAGGCGACCGTATGGGCCGCGGAGTCGGGAGGTCGCCACGGGACGTTCGCGGACGCGGCGGCGTTCGGCGAGCTCGCGTTCAACTGCACGGCAGGCGCCGTCTCGCTCGACGTTCTCGCGGCCGCGGGCGCCGAGTCGCTGGACGGGAAGATCCTCGTCGACGTCTCGAACCCCCTCGACTTCTCGGCGGGGATGCCCCCGAGCCTCACCGTCTGCAACACGGACAGCCTCGGCGAGCAGATTCAGCGGTCCTTCCCCGGCGTTCGCGTGGTGAAGGCGCTGAACACGATGAACTGCCACGTGATGGTCGACCCGGCCCGCGTCCCGGGCGAGCACGACGTCTTCGTGTGCGGGAACGACTCCGACGCGAAGCAGCAGGTGTCCGGCGTCCTCGAGAGCTTCGGCTGGCCGGCCGGCCGCATCGTCGACCTCGGCGGCATCGAGGCGGCCCGAGGAACGGAGATGTACCTGCCTCTCTGGCTCACGCTCCTCGGCGCGCTCGGAACCCCCGACTTCAACGTCCGGATCGTGCGATGACCGACCGCCCGCTCGCCGGTCGCGTCGCGCTCGTGACGGGTGCGAACCGTGGGATCGGCCTGGCCGTCGCCGGCGAGCTCGGCCGGTTGGGCGCCCGCGTTCTCGTCGGTGCGAGGGACGCGGCGAGGGCCGAGGAGGCCGCCGCCTCGCTTCGGAGAGAGGGTCTGGACGCGCGCGCCCTGACGATCGACGTCGTCGATCCCGCGAGCGTCGACGGTGCCGCCCGCGAGGTCGGGGCGACGGAGGGGCGCCTCGACGTGCTCGTCAACAACGCGGGCGTCCTCGAAGCCGGACGGGCGCTGGAGCCAGACGCCGCGACGATCGCTCGGGCCCTCGACGTCAACCTCCTCGGACCGTGGCGCACGACCGCGGCGTTCGCACCGCTCCTGCGGCGAAGCAGGCACGGACGCGTCGTGAACGTCTCGAGCGGCGGAGGATCGATCACGGAGCTCCCCGAGAAGGTGTCGCCGGGCGGCGGCGGGAGCTACGCGCCCTACCGGGTGTCGAAGGCGGCGTTGAACGCGCTCACCCGGTTACAGGCCCTCGAGCTCCAGCCGGACGGCGTGCTCGTGAACGCCGCGTGCCCCGGCTGGGTGCGGACCGACATGGGCGGCGCGAGCGCGACGCGCTCGCCTGCGGAGGGTGCATCGTCCGTCGTCGGCCTCGTGCTCCTGTCCGACGACGGGCCGACGGGGGGATTCTTCCGAGACACGAAGCCCGTGCCCTGGTAGCGAGGCGGCCTCGGGACGCCGTGCTCGCGCGGCGTCGCGGGAGAGCCGTCCGTGAACGTGCGGGAATGCTCGGACCGCGCACCGCGTCTTCGCGGATGCCGTCGGCGCCGAATCGGGTCAGACTCGAAGCGAGATGGCCGCCGGAGAGGACAGCGCCGTTCTTCGCGTCGAGCGGCTGACGAAGCGCTTCGGCGACGTGGTCGCCGTCGACGACCTCTCGTTCACCGTCGGCCGCAACACCGTCACCGGCTTCCTGGGGCCGAACGGGGCGGGGAAGACGACGACGCTCCGCGTGCTCCTCGGGCTCGCGGCTCCGAGCGCCGGCTCGGCGACCGTTCTCGGCGTCCCCTACCGCCGGCTCGCGGACGCGCCCCGGAGGGTCGGCGCCGTGCTCGAGGTGACGGACTTCAACCCGGGGAGGACGGGCCGCGACCACCTGCGGACACTGGCGCTGGCCGGCGGAATAGGGGTGCAACGCGTCGACGAGGTCCTCTCGCTCGTCGAGCTCTCGGCGGCCGCGCGCAAGCGCGTCAAGGGCTACTCGCTCGGGATGCGTCAGCGTCTCGGTCTCGCAGCGGCGCTCCTGGGCGAGCCCGAAGTGCTCCTGCTCGACGAGCCCGCGAACGGTCTCGACCCCGAAGGCGTCCGCTGGCTCCGTGACTTCCTCCGTGAGTTCGTGCGCGACGGGCGAACGGTCTTCGTCTCGAGCCACGTCCTCGCGGAAGTCGCCCAGACGGTCGACCGCGTCGTGATCATCAACAAGGGGCGGCTGGTGGTGGCGACCTCCCTCCCCGAGCTGACGCGCGGCTCGACCCAGACCGTCCGAGTCCGCACACCCGACGTGACGCGGCTGCAGGAGGTGCTCGTCCGAGCCGGACTCGACGCCACGCCCCTGGGCGACGGAGGCCTGTCGATTGCCCGGACCACGTCTGCTCGGGTCGGCGAGCTGGCGGCGGCCGGAGGGATCGTGCTCCACGAACTGATCGGCGAGGACGCCTCGCTCGAAGAGGCCTTTCTCTCCATCACGCGTGGGGAGGAAGAATGATCGGCCCCCTTCGCTCCGAGCTCCTGAAGCTGCGTACGACGCGGACGACGCTCGGGCTCCTGCTCGGCGCGATGGGCCTGGTCGGGCTCACCACGGTGGTCCCGCTCGTCCTCGCAGACACCGAGGCAGCGCCCGACCTCTCCCTCTACGACGAGGGAACCCAGCGCGCGATCTTCCTCGCTCCGGCCGCGGCGACACTGTTTGCGTCGTTCGTCGGCCTGCTCTCGTTCACGAGCGAGTTCCGGCACGGCACCATCCGACCTACCTTCGTCCTCGTGCCGGGCCGAACGCAGGTCGTCGCGGCGAAGCTCGTCGCCGCGATGCTCGCGGGAGCGTTCGTCGGCGTCGCGGCGGTGGCGGTGACGTACGGGCTGGCCATTCCCTGGATCGACGCGAAGGGCTTCACGCTCTGGCTCGGCCGGGAGGAGCTGATCGAGATCGCCGTCGGCGTCGTCGGCGCATGCGTCTTGTGGGCGGCGATCGGGCTCGGGATCGGCGCCGTCGCCCGGAACCAGGTCGGAGCGATCGTGGCCGTGATCGTGTGGTCGGTGGTCGAGTCGATTCTCGGCGGCGTCGTGCCGAGGGTCGCACGCTTCGGCCCCGGCCAGGCGGGCGATGCGCTGAGCGGGTCGACGGACCGGGATCTCCTTGCTCCGCTCGGCGGGCTCGCCGTGCTCGCGGTGTGGGCGGTCGCATTCACGATCGCCGGCGTGCTCTCGACGAGCCGACGCGACGTCCCCTGACGTCGGTCGCGAGAGCTGCTCGCCAGGCCTCGTCTAGAGCCCGAGCGCCTGGGCCGCGTGCTCGAACTGGTCCTCGCGGACGTACACGACGTAGCCGAACGCACCGCGCCCATCCGTGACGCCGGCTGACGCATACACGTCGACGCCCGAGCGGAAGAGCTGCTCGTGGACGTTCGCGAGGGCACCGAGCTCGTCGTCCCCCTGCACGAGGAACGCGTGGTACGGCCCGTCGAGGGGAAGCTGCGCCGCGGTCGCCTCGGCGGCGAGCTTGTTCGAGTCCTCCGGGAAGAGGGCAAACTGGGCCAGGTTCGGCCCGCTCGGAACCGCGGTGAACGCGAGGAGGTTGACGCCGAGCTCCGCGAGCTGGGCGAGAACCCGGTACGCAGCGCCGGACTCGTCGCGGATGGTCGCGTAGTAGTAGTCGACACGGCGGATCGTGTGGGCCATGGCGCTGCCTCCACCCTACCGCGACGCGAAGGGCGCGCGGCGCGTCACCGAGCTTTCGCCGTCCCGCGAGAGCGGGGCCCCGACGGGGCGGCACGCGCTGCAGGCCATCCCGTCCGAGGCCGAGCCGAGCGGCGGCGAGCGCGCGGCG
>Ga0233418_10000047_pt1 | contig 24862 bp, 29 predicted proteins | sample Sediment_Towuti__FD_189021 | JGI IMG/M metagenome (GOLD analysis project Ga0233418, IMG submission 189021) | Sediment microbial communities from Lake Towuti, South Sulawesi, Indonesia - Sediment_Towuti_2014_1_MG | ecosystem: Environmental > Aquatic > Freshwater > Lake > Sediment | place... | reverse complement strand
TGAATCTCCAGTTACTTTATCGAAAATACTTTGGAAAAGTTCCATTCTTGCAATAATATTTGCTATTCCTGCATTAGTAATTTTTCTTGGAATATTCTATGGTACTGGAAATCTTATTACTGGGGCAGTTCTTGGGTTTGGGGTACACTTTGCAACTTTAGCGTTCTCAAGTAGAATCTCAAAATGGCTAGTGAAATTACAGGCATAATAACTAAGGTGAGTGTTGAAGCTGAACTGATATGATGGGAGATAGGGACTATAGGCAACTAATTAAAAATGCAATTGAATCCATAGGCAAGGATCTTGAACCAAAGATCGATCCTAAAGAAAATAAGATAATTTACCTTCATGAAGTTGTTAGATGCTTAAGGAGATCGTATTATGATAGAATAGATCCTATTAATCTAGAAATAACTAGTTTTAATAATTTGTTAAGTGGTTTGCTTCAAAAAATGGAATATGGAGGTAAAGAAGGAGAATTTCTAATTGAAGACATTAAACTGAGAGGAAAAGCAGACATGATTGTTGATGATGCAGTTATTATTTTTAGGTCTACTTTAGATATTCCAGAGAATCCATTTTCTTCTGATCTCCTATTCCTAAATGCATGCATGTGGATATTCAAAAAAGTTGAAGGAGTGGTAGTTTACATGACACCAGATGGAAGAGAATCCTCATTTTCCCTCAGTAAAGACAACAAGATGTTTGAAGAAATGGTTAGGCGTGTTAGAGTTCTAAATGAATTGCTTGGAGAAAAAAAAGTTCCCATTTTAGAGCCTTCAAGTGAATGCTCATCTTGCCAATATTATCAAAGATGTTATATCACACAAAAGATTGGAAAACAAATCAATATTCAAGATCTTTTTGGCCTAAAGAAATCTAGTAAAAAGAATGAGTAAGTAGTTAATGTAACTACTCTAAAGGCTCATGATGCCCTTTTCCACGAAGAGCAAATGTTACAACTGCTAATGCAATTGCAACTCCGATTGCTGAACCATAGACTGCCATGCTTGCTTCTGCCATTTGGAAAAAGCAAGTTCTTGGAACATATATAACTTTGCCCAACTTTTTTTATTTTAAACAAATAATCATAATTTTTTATTTTTATGATACAAGAACTTTGTTCGTAAAATGTTAAGATTATTCTTTCAATTCTTTGAGAGTTATTTCAAGATCTACTATTTCATCATTGAATAGCTCAATCATTTCTTTTAAAAGAAGTTTTTGTTGCTCAGACTCTCTCTTTTCTGCCTTTATTCGACTAACAATCTTTTCGAGGCTGGCTATTTTTTCATTTAATAAGGTTGTAAGTGTAAGCAAAAATGATTCGTATTGTTTTAATTCGATAGATAATGAAGTATCAGACGCTTTTAATGATTCTACATCATCACCATCAATAAATTCAGTCAGCCTTCCACGTAAAACTCGTAGCTTAGTTTCAGTCATTGAAAGTTTTTCTAGATTTTTTGATATTACTGGAGAATCTGAGGAGATTTTTCTGTCTTGGGAATCTATAATCTCCATTCTTTCAAGTTCATCACTCATGTAGGTTGCCATTTTTTTTACCAAAAGCCCTTGCTGAGTAGCTTCATTCTGTTGTTGTTTTACCTCTTCTCTAGTTTTCTCTAGTTTATCAATTTCATCACTTAAAGATTGAGTTAATCCTAGGAGATATTCTGTACTCTGAATTAAGTTTCTTATAGAATAAGAGCCAACTAGTTTAGTCATTTATTAAATCACTAGTAATTTTCTCAAAAAATACTAGAAAACCTAATGTCTGTTCAGCCTGAACGAACTTTAATCTATTCAGAAGACTAGGGAAATTCAAAGGTAATTTGGTTCTCACCTCCAGCAGTCATAGAGCTAAGATTGAAGGAGGCTTCTACTGTAATTTTCCATTTTGGTGTATTACTCGTTAATGCATCCCATAATTCAGGAAGATTTCCAGTATTTTGTATAGTGATTTTATCTTTGAGGATAGTTGGTGTTTCACTTAGTATAGTAAAATAATTTGAGCTAGTAACCATTCCTGTAGGAGTTTCACCTATTTGACTGGTTTTAATTCTAACATCATTTTCATAGATATCATATTTAATAAAGTTAAGAATAATCGATTTATAATTTGGATTAGAGATTTTGAATTCTACCTCAATAGTTGCAGCTTTCTCATTTACCTCTAAAATAGAAATGTCACCTAATTCAATAAGAAGTGGTAGCACTTCCCTTGATGTTTCTGATGGAGATACAGTATTTCCTATATAGAGGTCATTAATTATAGATGTCCCAGAAAATCCTATGATTGCAATAATTATTACAAATGAAGCTACAACTCCACCTATAACAAACTTAGGATTCAATTAATTCATTTAATTTTTACATATCTTAAATGTTGAGCGTATAATAACAAAAAATGCTTATAGTAATAAAGTAAAAGAAAAATATGCAATATTTCCAAGCGGTAAAAATTGGAAAGGAAAGAGCAGCAAAAGCACAAATGATTCTTTTTGACTTGGCTGGTTATGCAATGTTAACTATAACTACGAAAAAAAAAGATGGAAAATTTTTACCAGTTGGAGAAGAATTGCATGTAGCAGTTATTCATACGGAAGATGGCTATGTGACAATTCTAGTTGATGAGGATGGTTTTACTAAAGCACAATCAAAAGCACTTGAAAAAATGGATGCTTTCAAGATTTTTAAAAAAGCCAAAGATGCTGGGATTTTAGAATATGGTGGAAAAGATATTGAGATTTGGGCAAAAAGATACCCTACAGTTAAAGATGTAGTTGAATAGCTATGAAATTATTATTTCAGTTCCAACAGCATTTCCTTTAATCGCCTTTTCTAAATTTTTAATATCGGCTTTGAGGACACTGGTCTTAATTTTTGAGCGTTCTATTATCTTTAATGCGACTAGATCCATGAGATCATAGCCGCCTGCAATAGAATCCTGGTGGACTAGTAAACTGCGAAGTTTTTTAAGTTCAATTCGTTTGAATTTTTTTGCTCTTTTGTTTTTGTTTGGATCTGAATCATAAATTCCATCAACATCTGTTGCGTTCAAAAATTCTGAGGCATTGACTTTTTCTGCAATTAATGCTGCAGTTCCATTAGTACTTTGACCTGGATGTAATCCACCAGCTATAACAATTTGACCACTATCAACTGCATGTCTTACTTCTTGTAAAGTGGTTGGTGGATGAGGATATGCCCTATTTTTGAGGGCATAAATTAGAAGTTTAGCGTTCAATCTAGAAACCTCTATTCCTAATTCATCTAATGTGGATTCGTCTGCTCCAGAGGATCGTGCATGGGAGATGTAGTGCCTAGCGATATTTCCTCCACCAGCTATAATGATTGGCTGACATATTTTACTGATTTTTACAAAAAATGTGGCATAATCTTTTAACAATTTTGTATTATTTATTCCAAAGACATTACCAGATAATTTGATTACAATTCTTCTTCTCAAGACTTTTAGCCACCAAGGATTGATTTTGCAGCAATTTCAACTTTTTTTCTATTTTTACGCAGAGTATAAACTCGAAGTATATTCATGAAACCTGACATTGTTGAAACCAAGGGAAGTTGAGATATTGGAATCTCTTTAGCAGAAATTTTATTATTATATTTAGATATTAAGATTAAGGATTTTGATTCCTTCTTTGAAGGAGATAAAGGAATCGAAGGAGTAATAGAACTGTCTACAAAAATTTCATTTTCATCAATTCTTGATTTTTTTGAGAGCTCATTTTTTAATTGAGATATTTTCAAATTAGAAATTTGATCTTTTTTAGTAAGGATTCTTTCAAAGACGCATTTGAAAAGCTCACGATTTTGATAGTCTTTGGCAAATTTCTGGGCACGTTTTAATTCTGAAGTATGAGTAGGCAATGAAACTAACTTTGCTAGCATGTAATCGTCAGTGAGTTCTATGTAGTCATCTAAACTCATTGAAGAAAGACCTAATTCGTCATAGGCCAAACGAATTGATTCTAATAGCATCACCTCAGCAGAACGGACAGTTTTATGAAAATAGACAGCTTTGAACATTTGATACCTAGAGTGCATCATAGATTCAAATGAATACAAAGCTGATTTTTCTAAGGCAAGTTTTTTCTTGTATACATCTAGAGATTGGGTAATTCTTTTATGATCTATTTTTGCATGTTCTGCTCCAGTAAAATACCCATCTCGGAGTAAATAGTCCATAATATCAGCACTTAATGCACCTGATATTATTTCATTCATAAATTGAAGTTTAGAATCTCCAAATGCAAGACTGGTAATAAATTTTTTATTAAAACCAGATTCTGAAATAAGATCACCAATATCTGTTTTTAAAATTAAATCTCTACCTAATAGTTCATGTGAGTTTTTTCTTTTTCTTTGAGCAACTTCTTCAAAAAGATGAGAGAATGGTCCATGTCCAATATCATGTAGCAGTGCTGCTATTCGAATATTTGCTATGTCATCAGCGTTGAATATTCCTTTTTCTTCTAATGCTTGTGCAGCTTGACTAGCAATATGCATTACACCGAGAGAGTGTTCAAATCTTGTATGTTGCGCACCAGGATATGTTAAATGTGCTCCAGAAAGTTGTTTAATCCTTCGAAGTCGTTGAAAAATTGGATTATCGATTATTTTAATTTCTGTACCGAATGCTCTAACAAAGCCATGAATAGGATCTATTATGTCAAGGTGTTTTTGTTTCATAGTGATAATTTATTTAAAATTAATTTAATGATTGATTTATGAACATCTTCTTTTGAACGTGATGCATCAACGAGTTTCCAATTTTTTTTCTTTGCGATTATACGATATGTGTTAGAAACTTTTTGTGAAAAGTTTTTATTTTTTTCAAATTTATCTCTCTTGGATTTTTTACGATGAAACGATTCTTTTGGGTTAACGTCTAAAACTATCACAATATCTGATTTAGGAAGACCGGAATCTAGATTCGCTAACCAATCAGCATCAAGTCCATTTACCAAACCATAAACCAAGTTTGATTGGTAATAACGATTCATAATTATAATAGAATTATTTTTTATTGCTTTTTTGATTTCATCTAGTTTTTCCCATCTATTTGCTGCTAAGAGACAATGAATTACCTGAGGTGAAAATTTACGTTTACCACTAAGATATTCTTTAATTTCTTTACCTATTGGTGTAGAATAATCAGGAAAACTAAAGATTTTAGTTTTTAATTTTCTTAATCTTAATGCCTTTTCTAATAGTGCTGATTGTGTTTTTTTTCCTGCTTGATCCCCTCCTTCAATTACAATAATCATAGATGTAATCATGTAAATTTGAGCAATTAAAAATCTATCAAAATTTATAACCAAATTCAATCATTTTAAAAAAATGGGTTTTGCAAGAGATATGGCAAAAGAAGTTATTCGAGAAATTGGCAACAAATCAAGGGAATTTTATGAGTTTGTACTTCCTCCAGTAGATATGCATCTGGAAAATAATACCTTAGTATTAACAATTGACGTTCCTGGTTTTAAAAAAGAGGATATTAAATTAACAATTCATGGAAATATTTTATCCATTAAAGCTGAAAAAAAAATTAACATAAGTAAAAAAGATGAAATTATTTGTAATCAAAGACCAAATATCATAGATAAAAAAATTAGATTGCCAGTCAAGATAAAAGAAGGTGAAGAAAAAGTAAACTCTGCAAAATATACAGAGGGAGTACTTACAATTCAAATTCCTATGATAACTAGTGGTAAATCAATTTCTATTGATTAACTAATTTTTTCTAAATATAACAAAAATTCCCATTATAATTAATGCACTTATCATGCCAACTGTTCCTATCATTTCATTATTAGGAAATAGAAAGGCTGATCCCACAAAAATGGCTGAAGATAGAATGCTTCCTGAAAGTAAAACATTTGATTTTGGTTTTGCATTAAGTTGAAGAGATTTATTTTCATCAAGAAATTTTTTTAATTCTGGTGCAATGGAAATAGTTGCATCAATGGATTTTGCGAATCTGTTAAATGAATATTTTAGCTCTTCAATGTAGGCGTCTTTGATTAGATTTTCCTCTTCAAGTATTTTTTTAAGAACATTTACAAATTTAAAATCGACTTTGTGAGTCTTGTAAATTCCTTCAATGATTGAAGTCATTCTCATGTAGAGAGCAAGATTCTTGGGAAGCATAAAAGGAAATCTGCTCATTGTTTTGTTTGCAAGCTCTAGTAAAGCTTGAACCTCCATTTCGCTTGGTTTTCTTCCATGCATTCCACTAATTGTCATCTCTATTGCTCTCTCGATTACAGAACGATTGAAATCAGGCATTAACATTCCAAGGTCATTCATTGCGTTTACAGTTCTTGAAGAATCTTTTTCTACTAAAGCTAGATACAGTCTAATTAATCGCAATCTAGTTTCATTGTCTAACCTACCTACCATTCCATAATCATAGAGAATCAGAGAGCCGTCATCTGCAACAGAAATGTTACCTGGATGTGGATCAGCATGAAAAATCGAATTTCGAAGTAACATTGTGAAGAAGACTTTATGGACATCAATTACCAATTTTTGACGGTCAATTCCTTTTGCTTCTAAAGCCTCTACATTTGTGATTTTAATGCCTGGAACATATTCCATAGTAAGAACATTTTTTGAGGAATAATCATCATAGACTGAAGGAACTATAACATTTTCATAGTGACTGATGTTTTCTTTGATTTTTTTTAGATTGGAAGATTCAAGAGTATAATCCATTTCTTCATGTATTGTTTCAATAAATTGTGCTAACATTCCATTTGCTGAGAATCTAAGATTAGGATCAACAAATTTTAGAACAACTGGGAGAATTTTTTTTAGAACTTTTAGATCCTCTTCGACAGTTCTTTCGATATTGGGTCGTTTAACTTTTACAACAACTGCTTGCCCATTTATTTGGGCATTGTATACTTGTCCAAGAGAGGCTCCAGATATTGCATTTTGATTAATTGAATCAAATTTTTGGTTAATTGGTCCTACTTCTTTTTCAATTATTGGTTTGACTTTTTCAAATGGTGCAGCGGGAACATCATCTTGTAGCTTTGCAAGCTCTTCTAAGTATGGTTGTGGTAGTATGTCAGCCCTTGATGATAACCATTGACCCAGTTTGATATAGACAGGACCTAAAGATATGAAGGTGTTAAGAATTCTTTTAGCGTTTTTCCGATATTTTTCTTCATCAATATTTTTGCCTTCAGTCTTTATCCATTCTCTTCTATCTTTTCTTAATGCTAGAATTATCGGTAAAATTTTGAAGATTACTTTGATAGTTCGTATGGTAGACATCAAACTTCATCGATTGTTTTTGATCCTCTTAGAAATGGAATAACCTAGATATCCAAAAACTAATGAACTGATTAATCCAAATAGTGTAGAAGATTGTTTTGCATAAATTGAGTTTTTTTGATTTTTGTAAATGTAAGAAGCAACTTTAGCTCCACCTATTGCAGCAGAGGCTATGCCAACTAGTATTTCTGGTGCATCTAAAACTAAATGCGCAAGAGGATCTTTCCTAGGATCGATTTTATCCATATGAACTAGGAATTTATCATCGTATTCACGTATATGCAAATTTCCATATCGATATTGTTTATTTGCATCATTTTTTTGGCCAAGAAAGGTTTCCTCAGCTTTATCTAACATAAATGGGCGTAATTCTTTTGGAACTTCAATGTCTTCTTTATCCATATTCTGAAACTTCGTGTATTAGATATAATCTTTCTATAATTTTAAGAAGGATTTGAATTAGTTAGTTTTGGTAGATTCGTTTTTTCTCTTCTTAATTTGAGAAAATGAAACTACACCAATTATTGCAATTATTCCTAGAATAATAAATTGAGAATATGCCATAAAATCAAAACTAGATTCGTTAACCTCTTTTATTATTTTAGGAATGAAAACTGTTGTATCATATGTTTTAAAAGTTTCATCTCTTAAGGAGTCTTTGTATCTTACAGTAATTCGTATATCATGTTCACCGTATTTAGGTTCACCGTCAAATTCAACTGGAATGTTAAATGGAACAGGAGAATCAAGTTCAATTTCATCAATGTATTGAGTAGTTTTTTTTATATTAGAGTCACCTAATGGTTCTAGAGTTACAAAACCAAATAATGCATCCTCATTTCCTTCATTAATAATTTCACCAATAATTGTTGGTTTTCCAGATAAGTCAATAACATCTACATCGTAAATAGAGACATCAATTAATCCTTTAACGTAAAAATCAACAATCCGTGATAAGGTATGTTGGTCTCCATGTGCATTAAAATATGTTATTTGCATCGGAGTACGAAGAGTTTGTGAGCCCATAGCTCCTGGAACATATACATCGAATTCAAGTGATTTTGTTGTACCAGGAGCTATTTGGCCAACTTCCCAATTGCTATTTAGAATTACAACATTTTCTACTTTAGTTGCTGATTGTTCCGTTGATGAAATAGTAGTCTGTGCATTTTGTAATTCAACATCAACACCTGAAACAGGTGCTGTACCGTTATTTGATATCTCAATTATAACATGATTCTTTTTTAGTGAATAAAGAAATGGGTCTAAAGCTCGCATATTGATAACACTTTTACCAGTTACTTTGAAATTAAAATCAAAAAATGCATTTCTTATTCCAGATTCTCTTAGTCTTGAATAATCAATTTTGGCTGAACCTGGATATTGTTGAATTTCGGCCTGTTCACTGATATCAACAAAGAATGTAATTTTAAAAATTTCGCCTGCAAGAGCGGTAGAATCAAAATCAGCCTCAATTAATGGGCCAGAGCCACTTGTTGGAGAAAAACCCAAAGGTAATGAAAGTTGTCCTTTAACCCCTGTAATATCCTGCGTTCCTACATTTGCTAGTACAATTGTAAAAGGTACATTTTTGTCTCCTGGATTCACTTCAATCTTTTCTTTATCAGTACCAAAATATGCGTCTAAATACTTTACATCGCCAAATTTTCTTTCAAATGGTGAACCAGCAGAACTTACCTGGGCTAAAGCACTTTCAGCTATAGTGGAACCCATTAAAATGGTTCCAATGATTACAAAGAAAATAATTTCTAACTTCATGCTGTAATTTCCAACCTCTGAGATTCTTCTCCTTCAAATGATCGTCCATCTTTGATTGTAATTACTCGATCAACATCCCCAAATTGATGTCTGTCATGAGTTACAACAATGAAGGTTTGTCCTAATTTTTTACACATTAATTTCATCAGTTGAACAATATTTTGTGCCGAAATGGAATCTAGATTACCTGTGGGCTCATCAGCAAGAACAATTGTTGGGTGATTCACCAATCCTCTCGCTATAGCTACACGTTGAGCTTGTCCTCCAGATATTTTATTTGCACGTTTTTGCAATTGATCTTCTAAGCCAACCAGCTTTAACAGTTCAATAGCGTCCTGTTTAGCAGAATCATTAGTTCCTAGAATTTGTCTAGGTAACATTACATTTTCAAGAACGGTTAGATCAGGTAAAAGATTTGAAAATTGAAAAATAAATCCTAACTTTTTATTCCTAAATGAAGAGATCTTACTATCATTAAGTTTAGTAGTTTCAATTCCATCGATTAAGATCTTTCCGCTTGATGGTTTATCTAAGAGTCCAATCATATTCAATAAAGTAGACTTTCCTGAACCAGAACTCCCTACAATCAAAAGAAACTCTCCTTTGTTAACGGTAATAGAGATATCTCTTAAGGCGTGTACTTCGGTATCTCCTTTACCATAATACTTGTTAAGATTATACATTTCAAGAACTTTATCAGACAGTTCTCATCGCCTCAATAGGTAGTAATTTTGTTGCACGATAAGATGGATATAGAGAAGCAACTATAGCAAGACCAAATGATGTTAATGCTGTTTGAATAACCTTATCCCATTGGATAGTTACTTCTAAAGGAAGACTGTTATTAAATGACATTTTTGTTTCTTTTGCATAAATTGTATATCCTAATCCTGCAGCTGTCCCTACTGTTGCACCTATTGCACCGATTATAATTCCTTGAAATAAGAAAATTATTAGGATGTCTTTTCTTTTTGCCCCTATAGCACGCATTACACCAATTTCTCTTGTCTTACCATTAACTAGCATCATTTGTATGGTAACAATTGCAAATGCGGATGACATCATTCCAAAGTATCCTATCATATTTATCATAGCAATTCCAGACCGAAAGCCTGCAAGCTGTTGCTCAGCTACTTCTTCAAGTGTCTCAGCTTTGAATTCATCATTTGAAAAAGCTTGTAAGAATAAATTTTTTAGTTCTGTAGATTTTGATGGATCATTTAGTTTAACCATTATTGAACCAGTAAAACCATCTCTATTCATCATGTCACGCAATGTATCAATATGGATAACTGCACTGTAATCAAACCCATTCCCTCCTGGAGAATTTGCAATTCCCGTTACTATGAATCTCCTTATTTGATCTTGACCATATCTATCAACAATCTTTAATTTTAAATCATCTCCTACTTGAGCTCCTCCAAGATCACGTGCAACGCTAGATCCAAGTACAATAGAATTTCTTGCAAAAACATATTGTCCATCAGTAACTGTTGTATGTGCTGTGGATGCTCTGATATCTCTTAAAGGATCTACCCCCACAATTGGTATTCTTGTTTCTTCAATTTTTTTACCAAATTTTGTTATGTTAATTGCTGCTGACGAATCAAGCCGCGGTGTAGCTGCATAAACATATGGAATTCTTTCAAACCAATTTACCAATGAAGCATCAGATTTGTCAATGTAATCATCCTCATCTGTTACTTGTAGATTACCAAACCTGTAATCTGTTAGATCACGAACAATTGCATCAAATAATCCTTGAAAAATTACAAAGTTTACGTGAATTACTAAAATTCCTACTGTAACAGCAAGAACCGCACCCATAAGACTGCCTTTTTTATTAAACAGCATTCTTTTTGCTAATTGTAACCTGTATTCCACATAATCTATAAAAATCGTCTGATATTTAATGTATTGTAGGTATAATACTAATATAATAGACATTTTTATTAATAATAGGTATAGAATTTATGTTTAATGAGGTGTAATGAGATAAATTGGACAAATTAGATATGAAAATTCTGAGCCTACTTTTAGATAATTGTAGAGAATCAGATAGGCAAATTGGAAAAAAAATTGGAATTTCTGGAAGTGCAGTAAAATCAAGAATTCAAAAAATGATAAAAAATGGAGTAATTGAAAAATTTTCTCTAAAAATAGAACCTCCTGCATTAGGATTTAATTTATTTTATATCGTGGTAGCTGGACAGACCCAAGAATCTATTTTACAACAAGTAAATTTGATTGGCAAACCATTTCTGGTTGTACCATGTGTTGGTGGAATCACTGTATGTGGAATTGTAGTTTCTGAAAATGTTGATCAAAAAATAGCACTAACAAAAAGTTTGTTAAAGGATATCAGAGTTCTTAGTATTTTTCAGACAGAAAATCCAGGGATACCATCAAATTTAACGAAAACAGATCTTGAGATAATTGATAAACTAATAAAAGATCCTCGTTCAAAAATAGAGGAAATTGCAAAGTTAACAAAACTTTCAAGTAAAACAGTTACTAGATCATTAGAAAAATTTCAAAGAGATGATACCATACTGTTTACTTTAATTTATGATCCTATCAAGTTGAAAGGATACATTCCATATGCCATAGTAGTTGAAATTAAAAATGATTTTAAAAATACATTAAATCATTTAAATAAAAAATTCTCGGATTCATTCTTACAAAAACCATTTGTGGCAAAAAATCAAATTGTATTATTTATGTATAGTGATGACATTTTTGAATTAGATTTACTTACACAACAAGTAAGAGAAATAAATGGAGTCGCTACTGCAGATCTTTTTATACCAAAAAAAATTAACTTGCCTACAAATTGGATTACTGATACAATAAAATCATCAAAAATTTCAAAGAAGCTTCATTTACTCTATCAAACACATTAATTAATACGAATAGATAACAAAAACTGTTACTTGAAGAAAAAAATGATCTATGATGGAAAGGTTTTAAGATTAAATCTTTATGAATTGTCAATAAGAGGAAGAAAAGTAAAACGAGAAATAATTGAACATAGAGGAGCAGCTGCTATGCTTGGAATTGATAAAGATAACAAAGTAATCTTAGTAAAACAACATCGATTTCCACGTGGTGATGTTCTTGAGATTCCAGCTGGAACACTAGAAAAGGGTGAAAATCCAAAAAAATGTGCTTTTCGTGAATTTCAAGAAGAAACTGGATATAAAGCAAAGACAATGACGCCTTTGATTACATATTATCCATCAATTGGTTACAATACGGAAGCAATTCATTGTTTTTTAGCATCTGGAATATCTAAATCAGGACATTTGAAATTAGATGATGATGAGATAATATCAGTAATGAAAATTGATCTAAAAAAGCTAATTAAAATGATATTATCAGGTAAGATTCTTGATTCAAAAACAATTTGTGCTGTATTAACATATGCAGCAAAAAAACAATTATTGTAATATTTTTTGATTATAAATTGGTTTGATAAGATCTAGAATATCTGCCCAAGATTTTGCTATTCTCTCGAACATATATACAATATCTAAAAAATCTATCGGAATTTGTTTTTTATGTTCTAATGATGATCTAAGCTCAGAAATTTTTTTAAGATAATCTTTGTAGAGATTTATTGCATCAATTGCAAGCAATCTATTATTTGTAATAAATGCATCAATAGATTTTTTATATATATTTTCAGTATTTTTTGTAATAGTGTATATTTTTTTTAGATCATTTTTAGATACTAATGTACGACTAAGAAGAGTAGCCAGCTCAACTATAGTGTCTCCTGCAATTTCTAATAGATTTGCGGCTATTCTATAGTCAAGAACATCAATATTTTCCATATTAAAAACACTTGCAAGTCTTCTGTCAACCATTGTACTTCGGATTAATCTAACTAACAAGAAATACTGCCTATTAATTTCATCATCTCTGTTTGGCATTGTTTGAAGATTTGTTTTATCATCTAATACTAGTCCATCTAAGGTTTCGTTAAACATACCAATTGCAATAGTACTCATTCGTTTCAAAATTTTTTTAGGATCTAATGTAGTCGCATCAAGTAAAAATTGAATGTTAATGTTAGAAGATTCTTCTTCAACAATCTCTACTCCAACTAATCTTCGCATTGACTCACGAATTTTTTCACGATCTTCTATTGGAATAGTTGGTTTTCCTTTAATTCTAATAATATCATATCCAAGCAAGTATGCACCAGTGATATTAGCAACAATGTTTTCTTCCTTTGGAAGGGGATAAGAAATCACAACTTCTTTTGATGATTTACTCTCTTTGGTAGCAGAAATAGATATACTGTTTTGGCCTGTTTCAATCTCTACTTCAGAACTTTTACCAAGATTGTTAGAGTCAATCCATTCCTTAGGAAGTGATACTAGAATACTACTTCCAATCTTTTGTAGGCGTCGAATGAATTTAGTCAATTTATATTAATTTAGTTAATTTAAGCCATATTCTTATATTTTATCATAAATTTAAATTCAAAACAGCATGGAAGGGGTTGCATTTTGTCCAGCACATATAACCGGTTTTTTTAAGGCAGAGCTTGACAATACAAAAAAAACCGATGAGCTAGGTTCTCAAGGAGCTGGTTTTTCTATTCAAAAAGGAGTAAAAACTACAGTTAAGGTTAGAAAAAAATCTGAATATGATATTTCTAATTTTCATCTAAACATTAAAGGTTATCAAACAGATAACACGCAAGTTTCTGAATATATTATTCAAAAGTTTCTTAATTTAATTGAGGAAAAAATTTTTGTTGATGTTGATCATGAAATCAATGTTCCAGTAGGATATGGTTTAGGTTGCAGTGGTGCAGTTGCATTATCACTTGGATTAGCCTTAAACCAAGCACTCAAAATGAATCTTACAAAAGAAGAAGTAGGAGGTATTGCTCATGAAGCTGAGATAAAGTGTCAGACAGGACTTGGAGATGTTTTAGCTTCATATCATGGTGGTTTTGAAATTAGAGTAAAGAGTGGAGCACCAGGAATAGGAATAGTTAAAAAAATAAAAACTGGTTTAGTTTCAGTAATTATTATCTGTTTTTCACCAATTTCAACTAAGAGATTTCTTCGTGATAGATTATCTTCAATTAATGGACTTGGTGGGAGAATGGTTACTAAGCTTGAAGAATCTAAAAACATTATTGAATTTCAAGATATGTCTCTAGAATTTGCAAAATATGTTGATATTATTACTCCAAAAATGCATTTTGTAATTAAAGATCTAAATGACAATGGAATCAAGTGTGGTGTTGCTTTGTTTGGTGAAACAATTTTTTCAATTGTACCACATGGTCTTGAAAAAAAGGTCTTTGACATATTGGAGAAATATAAAGAGGGAATCATTATTCAATCTAAAATTGATAATCTTGGTGCAAGATTAGCTCTTCAATAAATTTTTTATGAGTTATATTATGTCATTAATTCCTAAAAGCCATCCACGTGTAAAATCTCTTTTAATTAGAGAGAAACTTGTTCATGGTTTTGATCAAGGTTTAGTGGCTAAAGAAGGTCTTATGGCTCATGGTAGAGGGGAAGCTTTTGATTATCTACTTGGAGAAAAAACATCAAAAAATGCAAAAAATGCAATCAAAGCTGCCGCGGCAGTACTTCTACAGGCTTCTTATCCAGTAATTTCAGTTAACGGTAATATAGCTGCATTATGTCCAATGGAAATTGTCAGGCTAGCAAAAATAATCAATGCTAAAATCGAAGTAAATTTGTTTTATACTAATAAAAAAAGAAAGCAAAATATCGCGAAGATTTTAAAAAAATGTGGTGCAAGAGAAGTTTTAGGACTAGATCCAAAATGTTCAAGAAATATTTCTGGACTTGAAAGCTCTAGAAGAATTGTTGATGTGGATGGAATTTACAAAGCGGATGTTGTACTTGTTCCACTTGAAGATGGAGATCGTACTCTAGCTCTAAAAAAAAGTGGAAAAAAAGTAATCACGTTTGATCTTAATCCACTTTCAAGAACTGCAGTTACTGCAGATATTACAATTGTTGATAATGTGATTCGTGGGATAAATCAACTGATTAAAGAATGTAAAACGAAATCAACTAAAAATGATACAAATAAAAAAATTATTAGATTCAACAATAAAAAAAATCTGGCTACTACAATTCTGGAAATAAAAAAAAATCTTTTACGGAGATCTCTTAATGCATAAAACTCCAAGAGATATTATAGCAAAAAAAATTGCTGGACAGAAAATTTCTGTTATTACTGCATATGATTACTCTCTAGCATCACTATGCGATAGAGCAGGAGTGGATATTCTTCTTGTTGGAGACAGTGCAGGAATGGTCATGTTAGGATATGAAAATACAATTCCAGTAACTATGGAGCAGATGGAGCTATTTACTGAAGCAGTTAGTCGCGCAAGACAGAATGCTCTAATTGTAGGAGATCTTCCCTTTATGTCATACCAAGCAAATGTTTCTGATGCAATAACTAATGCTGGGAGATTGATAAAAGCTGGAGCTGATGCTGTCAAGCTAGAAGGAGGACAAGAGATGGCAGACACCATCAAAGCAATTGTAGAAACTGGAATTCCTGTAATGGGTCATATTGGATTACAACCACAAACTACAATGTTATCTCAAGGATATAGAGTGCAAGGAAGGACAAAAGATACAGCTAAAAAATTAATTGAAGACGCTAAAGCACTTGAAAAAGCAGGTGTGTTTAGTATTGCACTAGAAATGGTAAGCCATGAGGTTGCAAAGATAATCTCAGAAAGTATCAATATTCCTACAATTGGGATTGGTTCTGGCAAAAACTGTGATGGACAGGTACTTGTAATTCATGATATGCTAGGCATGTATAATAAACTAAAACCAAAATTTGTCAAAAGATATCTTTCATTATCTAAAGACATTACAAAAGCAGTAGAAGCATACAGAAAAGATGTGGAATCTGGGAGATTTCCAACAAAAGAAAATTGGTTTTCGATGGATGCATCTGAGCTAGAAAAGCTGCGAGATGAAATTGGCTAGAATTCCAAAACATCCTTCACTAGATATTGTGGGGTCAGATGGAGCTGAGCTCAGTGGCAAAAAGATTGTTTTATGTATTGCAGGAAGTGTTGCAGCCTACAAGTCAATTGAGCTAGCACGATTGCTAATGAGGCATGGTGCTAATGTTACATGTGTTGCAAGCGATGCTGCTACGAAACTAATCCAGCCTGCTTATTTTAAATGGGCTACAGGAAATCCCGTAATTACAAAGCTAACAGGAGACTTGGAACATATTGCAATAGCAGATTATAAAAAGTCAGATCTGATTATAGTTTATCCATCAACTGCAAATACCCTTGGTAAACTAGCAAATGGAATTGATGATACACCAATAGCTACAGTACTTACTGTAGGATTTGGCTCTAAGATTCCTATAGTAATGTGTTTGGCTATGCATGCTTCAATGTATGATAATGCTGCTGTGAAGAAAAATATTACATTTTTAAAGAAAAAAATTTATTTTGTCTCTCCTAATATAATAGAGGGAAAAGCAAAAGCTGCAGAACCAGAAGATGTTTTAGAGTTTGTTTTACGAAAGTTTGGATTTTCTTCAGTTCTAAAAGGCAAAAGAGTTTTAATTACGGCTGGACCAACTATAGAATTTCTTGATCCTATTCGTGTAGTTACTAATCAGAGTACTGGAAAAACAGGAGTTTTATTAGCTAATGAACTGGTATCAGCTGGGGCCAAAGTAACTATGGTGTATGGTCCTGGAAGAGAAAAACCGCCTTATGGTGTAAGGCTTGTTTCAGTAAAAACTGCAAAAGAGATGCTTTTGGCTGTAAGAAATGAAATGAAAAAGAAATTTGATATTGTTATAATGGCAGCTGCTCCATCTGACTATACTCCTGAAAAGCCAAGTAGCCTCAAAATTAAGAGTACTAGTAAGAAAATGACTGTAACGCTAAATAGAGTTCCAAAAATTATTGATCAAGTAAAAAAGATACAAAAGGATGTTTTTCTAGTTGGATTCAAGGCTTTAGCTAGAGTAACTAAAAAAGAGTTAGAAAAAGAAGCTAGAATGAAAATGCGAGAGTGTGGAGCTGATTTGATAATTGCTAACGATATAGGCACTTTAAGATATAGGAAAAATCCAGAAAATAATGAGATTTTCATAGTAGATTCTAAGAGAACAATAGATTCTGGATGGAAGAAAAAAGAAAAAATTGTTAAACTAATTAGAAAGGAAATTGAAAACAGGATTGAAAAAACTTGAGAGCTTCTAAACGTTTCCCAAAGATAGGAACATTTGATGCTGCAAGTTTTTGGAAAAACGCATATGCACATCAACGAGGAAATTTACTTCGAGCAGCACAGGTTCCAGACGATCAGATCAAAATTCTAGTAAACAAGCAATATAGTGAACTTCCTGCACCTCTTCGATTTGAAATTGAAACAAGTGGAATAGGAAAGAATTTGAAACTTTAGTTAAGGTATCAATAAGGTATCATATTATGGAATGTATCCATGATAATGATATTTACATGAAAGAATTTTATTTTTTATTATCAAACAGGAGATTAAACTGTGATAATGTATTTGAGTATAATTGCATCATTAGCTGAGCGTATCTATCAAAAGACTCCATAGATGAAAGTCGCATTTTGATATATGCATTCAATAATTGAGTTGATGTATCAATTTGTGAAGAAACAATATCTTTGAAAATTTTTGCACAATTATCATATAATTTGAGTGTATGTTGATCAATGTCTAGTTTATCAAAGAATTCTTTTTCTGCAATGTAACATGTACCAAAGATTTCATCAAATGTATGAAGATAAGCGGTGTATAGATCAGAGTACTGTTGTAAGTATATTGGAACTTGAGATTCTACTTTTTTAATTATACTTGATGTATTTGATTTCATTATATCACATATTGAGATTTTAGTTTCAGATGATTCTGGTTTGGACTTTTTTGTTTGAGAAAGTTCTTTTGAAGACTCTGGAGATAATGGTTTTTGAATAATTGAGGTCATTTTTATGATAAAATTCATTTGTGAATATAAAAACGGTTGTAGAAAACTTTTGAAAAAATGACTTGTATTACTAACTTAAAGTTGAAAATTTTTAATTCTAAGGTTATTTTAAAAATTTGTATGGATCGAGGAAAATTATCTAAATGAAGATTCAGAATTGGGCTCTTACCATCATAATAATAGTAATTTCTATAGGAATTTCGATTTTTCTTTGGTCTATAGGAATTTATTTTTTCTTTTTGCCAATTATTTTTTTACCATTTTTAAGATATTTCAAGTTTAAATCTATACAATTAAAACAAAATATCTGCTCAGTTTGTGGCATGTCTTCTGAAGGGAATTATTGTCCTAGATGTGGCACCAAACTCATGTAGATGCAACAAATTCCTAAAGTAATATTGAAGTTAAGAATATCAATTAGACTTTTTTGAATTATTCATATTACTATTAGATCTTTTGTGAATTTATGAAGCAGTATTGGTTTATCTTGAACAATTAATGAATCTTCAATTCTTACACCAAATTTTTTTGGAATATAGATTCCAGGTTCCACAGTAATTGCCATGTTCTTTTGGAGCGTTGAGGTACTTTTTTGACTAATATTTGGTAGCTCATGAACTTCTAGTCCAATTCCATGTCCAGTGGAATGAATAAAGTATTTTCCAAAATCTTTCTTCTGGATATACTCTCTACACACATCATCTACTGATTTGCAAGATGCTCTTGGTTTTGTTGCTTTGATACCTAGTTTTTGTGATTCTTTAACTATTTCATAGACTGCTTTTGCATTTTTTGAGATAGTACCTAGCCCAAATGTTCTTGTAGCATCTGTTACATATCCTTTATAGCGTAATGTCAAGTCTACAACAATTAGATCACCATTTACAAATTTTCTATTTGTAACTTGGGCATGTGGAAGTGCACCATTTGGTCCTCCTGCGATAATTAATGGGTTTAGGGTTGATTTGTAGCCAGTACCAAACATTTCATGTTCCATTGCATATGACATCAAAATTGTTTGGAGCTCAGATTCAGATTGTCCTTTTTTGATCTTTTTTGTACAAAGTTCATACATTTCGTCAATTATTTTGGAAGCTTTTTTAAGAATGTTAATTTCCTCAGAGTCTTTGATTATTCTAGAGTTGTAAAATGGTTCAGTTGAGTGTTTGATACCTTTAACAGATTTTTTTAGGGATTCCATTGTAGTATAGGATTGACAGTCAGTGCAAACTTTTTTGTTATTTATTTTAGAAACTAGTTTAGAGACCAAACCTTCTCCCCTCTCGGAAGTAATTATCTCACAGTTTTTAGATTCAGATTTTGCTCTTCCTACTTCGAGTTCAGGTGAGATAATTGTGGTTTTTCCATCCTTCTCCAAAAGCCCAATAGCCTCACCCCAAAATCCAGTCATATAATAAAGATTTTCTGGTTCAAAAGCTACTAAGGTATCACATCCAATTTCTTGTGAAAATTTGAGAAGATTTTTTCTGCGATTATGCATTATGCAAAATGTTATCTTTCTAAATTTATGTTTGTTGCAAAGTTTGTATAGTGGAAATTGATTTTGCTATCTGTGTTAGAAAATAAGAAAAAAAAGGTGGTTGCATTATTGTCAGGCGGTCTTGATAGTCAGCTTGCAGTAAAGATGATGCAAAAACAAGGCTTTGAAGTGTCTGCTGTTGCAATAAAGACACCATTTTGTGATTTTGATTGTGGTAGAGGTTGTGGATTTGAAATTAGAGAAAGAGCAGATACGTTAGGAATAGATCTAAAAACAGTTTATCTTGGAGATGAATACATTGAGATGTTAAAGAATCCAAAACATGGTTTTGGTTCTGGTATGAACCCTTGTATTGATTGTCGTGCAATGATGTTCAAAGCTGCAAAAAAACAGATGGATGAAATTGGAGCAGAGTTTATAATTTCAGGCGAAGTTTTAGGACAAAGACCAATGAGTCAACATGGTCCAGCTTTACGAACAATCGAAAAAGAATCAGAACTAGAAGGAATCATTGTTAGACCTCTATCTGCGGCACTATTACCAAAGACAGAACCAGAAAAAAATGGTTTGATAAGACGAGAGAATCTTGGAATGATAAAAGGTCGTTCAAGAAAAATTCAGCTACAGCTAGCAAAAGAGTATGGAATTGAAAATCCTCCCAATGCTGGTGGTGGTTGTTTATTGACTGATCCATCCTTTTCGTTAAGAGCAAAGGATCTATTCTATCATATTGAAAAGCCAACTACAAATGATATTGATTTGTTAAAAATTGGTAGACATTTTAGATTAGATGGTTCAACAAAGTTAGTTGTGGGAAGAGATCATAATGAAAATGAAATGATCAGGTCTCTCGCACTTTCAAATGATATATTATTAGAAGCTCGAGATCATGTTGGACCAATTTCTATCTTACGAGGAAAAAATAGTGATGACCATGTGAATTTTGCAGCACAAATCACATTACGTTATTCAGATTCACCAAAAGTAGAATCAACGATTGTAGTTATTGAAAAAAATGGCATAAAGAGCGAGATTCTGGCAGAGCATGCAGATGAGTCAGCCTACGTTAAATTTAGAATTTAGGCGTAAATGACTAGTGTGTGAACAGCCATTGACATGCAAGACTTTTTGAAGGAGTAGTCCGCATCTGACGCTAGATGCAAAAACAAGAAAGCCCAACCTATCTTAAGGCAATTACGATAAGAGACCCTAGTGATATCCATACAATCAAAGAGGATATCAAAAAGAATATGATATTGATTTTAAGAGTTACTCCTCTAGCACAAAAAGATGTAGAAAAATTACGCAAAGTAGTTGAGGAGCTTTATACAATTGCAAAAAATTCAAATGCAGATATTGCAAGATTGGGCGAAGAAAGAATTATTGTAACACCGCCTGGTGTGAAGATTTGGAAACCCGAGTACGATTTAAAATAACTTGATTGCTTCTTGAACCTGTGGATAGTGAGCTGGAACTCTAAACATTCGACGAATTGCCATTGACAGATTTTCAGATTTTCTTCGTTCTCCATGATTAACTAAAACTCTTCTAAGCTTTGGTCTTAGTTTATGTACAAAAGAAATTAATTGATTATAATCACTATGACCACTAAAACCATCTAATCTTTCAATACCACAATTAATGTTTACAACTTCAACTTTACCTTCTCTACCTATTAGTGAAACTTGTCTAGCACCATCAAGAACTCTTCGTCCAAGTGTTCCATTAACCTGATAAGATACAAACAAGATTTTGTTCTTTTTATCAGGAGCAATATTTTTGAAGTATTCTAGTACAGGACCACCTTCTAACATTCCTGATGTTGCAATAATTATTCCAGGTGAGCCTTCACGTAATGGTTCTTCTCTTGCATCAGGATGTTCTACATTTGTGAAATATTCAGAGTCAAATGGGTTATCATCAGTTTCTAAAATTTTCTGTCTTAATTCTCGGGCAAGATATTCAGGATATGCTTCGTGGATCGCTGATGCTTCTGCGATCATACCTTCATAGAAAACTGGAGCTTCAACTAATTCACCTGATTTCATATACTGATCGATGACCATCATAATTTCTTGTGCTCTTCCAACAGCTGGAATTGGGATGAGAACTTTACCACCATCCTTTAAGACGGTATTAACTGCATTAATGAAAGCAGATTCTACTTCTGGTCTACTTGGTTGTATGTCTTCTTTTGCACCGTAGGTGCTTTCAATTAGTAATGTTTCAACTCTTGGAAAATTCCAACTTGCACTTTCAAATAGAATACTTTTTGCAAATTTGAGATCTCCAGAATAAACAAAATTATGATCGCCATTTCCAATATGAAAATGACAAAGAGCTGAGCCAAGTATGTGTCCTGCATTTGCTAAAACAAGTTTAATGTCAGGAGAAATATCAGTAACTGTACCATATGGGATTGTAATTGCCTGTTTCATGATTTGCTTTACATCTCGATCTGAATAAATTGGAGTTCTTCCTTGGGCTGCGGCCACTTTAACAGCATCTAGCTGAATTAAATTCATCATTGGAAGGGTGGGCTCGGTACAATAGATAGGACCCTTGTAACCATATTTACATAAAACTGGTAAAAACCCAGTATGATCTAGATGTGCATGACTAATAACAACTGCGTCAAGATCATCCAAAGTTATGTTAGGCCAATCAAGTCGTGGAAATGATTCCATTGGGTTTCTAGCACCTGGGTTAATCCCACAGTCAATGAGAATTTTGCTATCTGGAGTTGTTAAAAGCATACAAGAACGTCCTACTTGGCCAAATCCCCCTAGAGTCATTAAGGAAACCTCTGATTTTTGAGCTAATCTTGGACGGAAGATTTTCTCACCAACCTGTTTGAGTTGTCTTCCTCGGTCAGCAGATGATACCTTCAGATTATAGTTTATTGCTTGAATGGTGCTTGATGGATTAGTAGTTGCTTTGCGAACACGCAGCTTCCACCCAGTTTTTTCTGTTACATCTGCTTGGCTAAAGTCTTGGGCATTTTTTTGTAATAACCATGGCCTTTTTACTTCTACAGACACCTCACCTGTAGCAGTATCAAAGAAGGTACCTTGAAGATTAGCTTCCTGTGGAATACATTGATTAAGAATTTGTCTAGCATCTTCTTCTAATTTTCGTATTGATTCATCGGTTCTAACAACAATTCTTTTCTTAATGACATTAACAAGATTTGAAATGATTTCGTTGTGTTCCATCAAGTATTTAGGAGATGTTGTATAAAGTGCAATTCTGGGACCTTCGTAATCAATTTTTGTTACATTTGCTTCTTTGGGAATACTTTGCAGTATTGTGGCCATAATACTTTGGCTTGGAGGTAATTCTTTCTGTTGTTGTTTTCTTTGCATTAAATCACTAAAGATTAATGATGGCTTTCTTTTGCTCTTTAGATAAGAGATGAAATCCATCTTTATCAATTATGGCGACGTTGATTCCATCGCCTGTTCCAATATTTCTGGTAATAGCAGCCTTTACAGCACGTAATGCTACAACCTTTGCATCTTCTACACTTAGATCAGCACGATATTCTTCTTCTAAAAGACCATAAGCAACAGGAGAACCGCTTCCTGTTGTTACGTAAGTTTTTTCTTCTACAGAACCAAACATGTCAATATTGTACAAAGCAGGGCCAGTCTTATCGTAACAACCAACAAGAATATCAGCAATAAATGGATAACCGCGGTTTTGATGAAAAATAAGTGAAGTAAGTCTAGTTAAAGATCTAATAGGAATTGGTTCATTTTTTTGAATTCTGTGTAGATTTGCATGATAGCGTAGTATATCAGTGATATTTTGTGCATCAGCTACTCCGCCTGCCATGGTCATTCCAGCATGATCATCAATTTTTTGAATTTTCATAGTATTATTATTTGCAATAAAATAGCCTGCGCTTGCTCTCATATCTGCGCATAGTACTACTCCATCTTTAGCTTTAATGCCTACTGTGGTAGTTCCATGTAGTATTTTTTCTTCAACGTTATTCGACAAAAAGACACCTATTAGAGATACTTCAAATGCACAACACCCTTTTAAATAACTTTTTGTTGCTGGTGAAAGTGATAAGAAATGACAAAAAAGAGAAATATCATCCAGTCACACACTATGGAGCTGCCTAGGCTAATAGTGATAGGAGAAAAAAATATAGGTCAATTTGGGGAGTTTCTTAGAACTCTTGCTAGTCCAAAAAAGGTATCTCTGATTTCAGGATTTCAAGTAAAAAAAATTATTCAGAAAAAAATTGAAGATTCTCTTGCTTCTTCAAAAATTCGATTTATTTGGCATATGGCAAAAAGCAATGAGATTAAATCTATTAATGAAATTCAAAAAGCTGTTGTAAAAGATGATAGTGATTTCATAGTTGGTATTGGAGGGGGCAGATCTGTAGATACTGCAAAAATGATTGCATTTAATCTAAACAAGTCTTTTGCAAGTCTTCCAACAGCAGCTTCTCATGATGGAATTGCAAGTCCATTTGTATCTGTACGTGCTGACAAACCGCATTCGATTGTTGCCAAAGCACCACTTGGTGTGTTTGTAGATATTGATATCATAAAGAAAGCACCCAAGAGATTGCTTGCTAGTGGATGTGGTGATTTGGTAGCGAAGGTGATTTCAGTTAGAGATTGGGAGCTTGGACGAGATAAAACTGGCGAGTATTTTGGGAGATATGCAGCAAATTTGGCATCAATGAGTGCAAAAATTTTGGTTGAAAACTCTCATGTTTATGCAAAAAAAGGATTGGATGTAAGAGTAATTGTTGAAGCATTAATCAGTGCAGGGGTAGCGTCATGTATTGCAGGAAGCAGCAGACCCTGTTCTGGTGCTGAGCATTTATTTTCACATGCTCTAGATAAAATTGCTCCAGGAATTGGTCTTCACGGTGAAAAATGTGGTATTGGTTCAATTCTGATGGCAAAGCTGCAAGGTCAGGATTGGAAAAAAATTTCTAGAACCTTGAAAAATGTAGGAGCACCTACTACAGCAAAAGAAATTGGTCTAATGCCAGATGATTTATCTAAAGCTTTGACAATTGCTCAAGATTTGAGACCTGAGAGATATACTATTCTAAAAGAAGTTAAGATGAATCCAAAAAAGGCAATTGCGCTTGCAAAAAGTACTAAAGTTCTATAGTTTAAGTGACTTTTTGGGTAACTGGTTTTTCTGTTTTTGAAGATGTGGATTCTGTCTTCTTTTGTGTTTCTGAGGATTTGTTAATGTGCGTTTCTAAAAAGTTAA
>Ga0233418_10000046_pt1 | contig 24872 bp, 25 predicted proteins | sample Sediment_Towuti__FD_189021 | JGI IMG/M metagenome (GOLD analysis project Ga0233418, IMG submission 189021) | Sediment microbial communities from Lake Towuti, South Sulawesi, Indonesia - Sediment_Towuti_2014_1_MG | ecosystem: Environmental > Aquatic > Freshwater > Lake > Sediment | place... | reverse complement strand
GGAGATGTCTCATCCGACGACGTACTGGCACCGGCTCGAGGACGGGCGCGCCCAGTGTGACGTCTGCCCGCGCGAGTGCCGGCTGCACGAGGGGCAACGCGGGTTCTGCTTCGTACGGGCGTGCGAGGACGGCGAGATCGTCCTCACGACGTACGGGCGCTCGAGCGGCTTCTGCGTCGACCCGATCGAGAAGAAGCCGCTGAACCACTTCCTGCCCGGGACGCCCGTGCTCTCCTTCGGAACCGCCGGCTGCAACCTCGGCTGCAAGTTCTGCCAGAACTGGGACATCTCCAAATCGCGCGAGATCGACACGCTCGCCGACGCCGCGTCGCCCGAGGCGCTGGCCGAGGCGGCAGAGCGTCTCGGCTGCCGGAGCGTCGCGTTCACGTACAACGATCCGGTCATCTTCCTCGAGTACGCGGTGGACGTGGCCGACGCCTGCCGCGCGCGCGGGGTGAAGTCGGTCGCCGTGACGGCCGGCTACATCAGTCCGGGCGCGCGCGAGGAGCTCTTCTCGCACATGGACGCCGCGAACGTCGACCTGAAGGCCTTCACGGAAGGCTTCTACGCGAAGACCTGCGCCGGCCACCTCGGGCCCGTCCTGGACACGCTCGAGTACCTCGTCCACGAGACGGCCGTCTGGACGGAGGTCACGACGCTGCTGATCCCCGGCCTGAACGACTCGGACGAGGAGATCGACGCCGAGACGCGCTGGTACGCCGAGCGTCTCGGCCCGGACGTGCCGCTCCACTTCACGGCCTTCCACCCCGACTGGAAGATGCGCGACCGCCCGCCGACGCCGTCCACGACGCTCACGCGCGCCCGCGAGATCGCGCTCCGGAACGGTCTCCGCTACGTGTACACAGGCAACGTCCACGACCGCGCCGGGCAGAGCACGTACTGCCACGCGTGCGGAGCGCTCCTCATCGAGCGCGACTGGTACGACCTCGGAGCCTGGAACCTGGCGGACGGGCGCTGCTCGAGCTGCGGCGAGCCATGCGCCGGCGTGTTCGAGGAGCGCCCGGGGACGTGGGGCTCCCGGCGCCTCCCCGTCCGCCTGGCGGCGTGATCAGGCGGCCCGCAGCGGCCGGACTCTTCTATCCCGCCGACCCCGAGGCGCTCGGGGCCCGCGTGGACGCGCTGCTCGACGAGGCGGGACGGCGTCCGGACGGCGGCGTGCTCGGGCTCGTCGCGCCGCACGCGGGTTACGACTACTCGGGCCCAGTGGCCGCGTCGGCATTCGCGATCGCACCCGACGTGACGGACGTCGTCCTGCTCGGGCCTTCGCACTTCGTGCCGCTGAGCGGCCTCGCCGTGTCGGGCGCCGATACCTGGGCGACCCCGCTCGGCGACGTGCCCGTCAGCGAACGGCTGCGCACGGCCGCGCTCGAGGCAGGCGCCGTGGTCGACGACGAGCCCCACGCACCCGACCACGCGCTCGAGGTCGAGCTGCCGTTTCTGCAGCGCACGTGCTCCCAGGCGCTCGAGATCCTCCCGGTTGCCGTCGGGCGCACGGCTCCGGAGGGCGTGGCGCGCCTCCTCGAGGCGCTCGACGCGTTCGTCGTCGTCTCGACAGACTTGAGCCACTACCTCGCCGACGGCGCCGCGAGGAGAATCGACCGCGAGACGGCCGAGGCGGTGGTCGGCCGTGATCCCGACGCGATCGGAGAGCGGGCGGCCTGCGGCGTCTTCGCGCTCAGGGGCCTCGTCGAGCACGCACGGCGGCACGACCTCGACGTCGAGTTGCTCGACCTGCGTACATCGGCCGACACGACCGGGGACCACACCCGCGTGGTCGGCTACGGGGCGTTCGCGGTTCGAGGCGTCGCATAGCCCCGTATGCCGTCGACGAGGATCGCGAGGAAGCGGTCGGCGAGCTCGTCGGTGTCGCGGCCCGGGACGAGCCAGGTGTAGGCCCAGTTGGCGGCCGAGAGCACGAGCAGCACGGCCGCGCCCGCGTCGAGATCGGTCCGGAGGTCGCCCGACTCGACGCCCTCGCGGAAGATCGTCCGCCACCGCTCCTCGTAACGCCGCCGCTCGGCCACGATCTGCGCGCGGTAGTCGTCCTCGAGGTAGCGCCACTCGCGCGTGAAGACCGTCGCCACGTCGAGCTGCTCCGAGACGACCCGCAGGTGACCGCGGAGCGCGAGCCGGATCCGCTCGATCGCGGGCGCGTTCTCCGGCACTGCGTCGAGCGCCGCGTGGAAGGCCGCCGCCCCCTCGCGCATCGTCTCGAAGAGGAGTTCCTGCTTCGAGCCGGTCAGCGAGTAGAGCGACCCCTTCTGCACGCCGAGCGCCTCGGCGAGGTCGCCCATGGACGTGCCGTGGAACCCGCGTTCGGCGAAGAGCCGCGCCGCCTCGCGCGTGAGCTCCTCCTTCCTCGTGGCCATATACTCGATGCTAACGACCGTTCGGTAGGGTTGGAAGATGGACACGCGGGCGCAGGAGTTCCTCGAGTACGTCCAGTCGGGGGGCCAGGTCGAGACGGCCGACTGGATGCCCGACGAGTACCGCGCGCGGCTGATCAAGTTCATCGAGATGCACGGGAACTCCGAGCTCATGGGAGTCCTGCCCGAGCGCGACTGGATCCTGCGCGCACCGACTCTCCAGCGCAAGCTCGCTCTCACCGCCAAGATCCAGGACGAGGTTGGGCACGCGCAGCTCATCTACCGCGTCGTCGAAGATCTCGGCAAGCCGCGGAGCGCCTGCCTCGACGACCTCGTCTCGGGCAAGGCGAAGTTCCACAACGTCTTCCACTACCCGACGAAGACCTGGGGCGACGTGGGCGTCATCGCGTGGCTCGTCGACGCAGCGGCGATCGTCTCCCAGAAGGCGCTCCTCAAGTGCTCGTACGCGCCGTACGCGCGGATCATGAAGAAGATCTGCTGGGAGGAGTCGTTCCACATCCTCCACGGCCGCGACGTAATCCTCGCCATGGTCACAGGCACGCGGGAGCAGTTCGAGCTCGTGCAGGAGGCGCTCGGGCGCTGGTGGGAGCCGCTCATGCACTTCCACGGGAACCCGATCCCTGCCGACGAGGACCCGATGTACGTCTGGCGGATCAAGAGCCAGGGGAACGACGAGGCGAGGCAGCAGTTCCTCGACGGCTACGTGCCTCAGATCCGCGAGCTCGGGCTCGAGATCCCCGACCCCGCGCTGCGCAAGGACGAGGAGACCGGGCGCTGGCTCTACACGGAGCCGGACTGGGACAAGCTACGTGCGGTCGTGAGCGGCCACGGCCCTGCGTCGGCCGAGCGCCTCGCGTTCCGGCGGCTGTCGCGGGAGGACGTCGCCTGGGTCGAGCGGGTCGTGCTGGCGGAGGCCGCCTAAGGCGGATCTCCGACTTCGTCGGCGATCCGCCTAGTCAGGAGCGACGTGATCTACGAAGTCTTTCGGCAGGAGCGCAAAGGTCAGCCGTTCCAGCACGCGGGGTCGGTCGTCGCCCCGGACGAGCGGTTCGCCGAGATCTACGCGCGAGAGCAGTACGGCCGCAGGCAGGAGTCCGTCGCGCTCTGGCTCGTGCCCCGCGAGGCCGTCCACGAGATCGACGAGTTCCCGGACGAGTTCGACCTCAAGTACCGGCGCGTGGACGGCTACTCGATCAAGGCGCGCCTGCACGAGGCGCGCGAGAAGGCGCTCTCGTCGGAGCCGAGAGCGCCTAATCAGCCATGAACGCAGGAGTGGAGCTTCTCCTGACAATCGCCGACGACGAGCTCGTGCTCGGGTGGCGGAACTCGGAGTGGACCGGGATCGCGCCCTTCCTCGAGGAGGACGTCGCCTTCTCCTCGATCGCGCAGAACGAGATTGGGCACGCGCGGGCGCTGTACGAGCTCGCGGCAGCAGAGCTCGGGACGACCGCGGACGAGCTCGCGTTCGACCGCAGGCCCGAGGAGTACCGCTGCGCGCCTCTCGTCCAGCTCCGACGACTCGAGTGGGCGCGAACGATCGCGCGGCACTGGCTGTACGAGACCGCGGACGAGATCCGGCTCGGCGCGCTCAAGGCCTCGGACGACCCCGCGATCGCGGGCATCGCGGCGAAGATGGATCGCGAGGAGGCCTATCACCGCATGCACGCGGAGATGTGGGTCGACCGTCTGCTCGCGTCCGAGGAGGGGCGTGCACGGCTGAACGAGGCCGTGGACGAGCTCTGGCCGTACGCTCTGGGCGTGCTCGACGACGAGCTCCGGCCGGAGTTGCGGCGACGAGCCGAGGAGCGGCTAGGCCGCCGGCTGCCGGGCGTCGAGCCCGTCCCTCGCGGCGTGCACGAGGCTGAGCTCGCGGAGCTGTGGGAGGAGATGACGATGGTGCGGCGCTCTGCGCCGGCCGGCGCCCGATGGTAAGTCACTTCTCGCAAGGGAGAAGTGGCCAGAGAGGCATGAGGTGAGTTCCGATCCTCTAACCAGACCTCGGCCGCCGTTGGTGGACGAGGTCTGGCAAGCGCTGGGCGAGATCCCCGACCCCGAGATCCCAGACGTCTCGCTCGTCGACCTCGGGGTCATCAAGGACGTCGCGGTCGAGGGACGGCGCGTTCGCGTCGAGTTCACGCCCACGTTCATGGGCTGTCCCGCCCTCGAGCGCATGCGGTCGGAGATGGAAGCCGCGATCGAGAGTGTGGGCGGAACGCCGGAGATCGAGGTCGTCCTCGACGACTCGTGGTCGACGGACCGGATCACGCCCGCGGGGCGGGAGAAGCTCCGTGCTGCAGGCTTCGCGCCCCCGGCGCCGCGACCGGCCGGGAAGCTGGAGCTCGTCCAGCTGCAGCGCGGCTTCCGCTGCCCGTACTGCGGTTCGACGGACACGAAGCTCGAGAACCTCTTCGGACCGACCCCCTGCCGCTCGATCCGCTACTGCGAGAGCTGCCGCCAGCCGTTCGAGCAGTTCAAGACCATCTGAGCCGATGGCGACCTACGCGTACCTCCGTGCCGGGAACCAGCCGCCGCCGCTGGAGGGCTACGACCTCTTCTCGGAGGACCGGCCGCTCGTCGAGGCGCTTCGGCGCGAGGGCGGCGCCGCTCGGGAGGAGGAGTGCGCCGCGTTCGGACGGCTCTGCGGCGGCGAGCCGCTCGAGCTCGGACGGCTCGCGAACGAGCACCCGCCCGTGCTCCACGCGTTCGACCGCTTCGGCGAGCGGGTCGACGAGGTCGAGTTCCACCCCGCGTGGCACGAGCTCATGCGGATAGGCGTCGAGCACGGCCTGCACGCGTTCCCGTGGGAGGACGCAGCTCCCGCGCCGCACGTCGCACGGGCGACGCGCTTCATGCTCCTCGCACAGGCCGAGGCGGGCGTCGGCTGCCCGCTCTCCATGACCTACGCCGCCGTCCCTGCGCTCCGCGAGGACGAGAGCCTGGCCGCCCAGTGGACGCCGCTGCTCGCGAGCCGGACGTACGAGCCCGGTCTGCGACCGCTCGCCGAGAAGGCGGGCGCGCTGATGGGGATGTCGCTGACCGAGCGCCAGGGAGGCTCGGACGTACGCGCGAACGAGGCGCGCGCCGAGCCGCTCGCCGACGGCGGCTACGCCCTCACCGGCGAGAAGTGGTTCTGCTCCGCGCCGATGTGCGACGGCTTCCTCGTGCTCGCGCAGGCGCCGGGCGGGCTCACGTGCTTCGTGCTCCCCCGCGTGCTCCCGGACGGAACGCGGAACGGCTTCCGCCTCCGCCGGCTCAAGGACAAGCTCGGCAACCGCTCGAACGCCTCGGCGGAGATCGAGCTCGAGGATGCGTGGGCGGCGCGCCTGGGCGAGGAGGCTAGAGGCGTCGCGACGATCATCGAGATGGTCGTCCACACGCGACTCGACTGCGTCCTCGGCTCGACCGCGCTCGCGCGGCGTGCTGTCGCCGAGGCGACGCACCACGCCGCGTATCGACTCGCGTTCGGCAGTCGACTCGTTGAGCAGCCGCTGCAGCTGAACGTCCTCGCCGATCTCTGCCTCGACTCGGAGGCCGCCACTGCGACCGCCCTCCGCCTCGCCCGCGCCGTGGACGAGCAGGACGACGACTTCAGGCGCCTCGCGACCACGGTCGCCAAGTTCTGGATCTGCAAGATCACGCCGTCGCTCGTGGCCGAGGCGCTCGAGTGCGTCGGCGGCAACGCCTACGTGGAGGAGTCGCCGCTGCCACGCCTGTTCCGCGAGAGCCCGCTCAACTCGCTCTGGGAAGGAGCCGGCAACGTCAACGCGCTCGACCTCTGGCGCGCCGTCGCCAGGGAGCCGGAGAGCGTCGAGGCGTTGCTTGCGGAGATCGAGCTGGCGGGTGGCGCGGATCCCCGGCTGGACGCGGCGCTCGGCCGGTTGCGCCTCGAGCTCGCGGACGGCGAGGAGGCGGAATATCGTGCCCGGCGGGTCGCAGGGCTCGCCGCGCTCTGCCTGCAGGGGTCGCTCCTCGTCCGGCACTCGCCGCACGGGGTGGCCGACGCGTTCTGCGCGACCCGGCTCGGAGCAGAGGGCGGGAGGATCTACGGCATGCTTCCGCGTGGGCTGGACTGCGCTGCGATCGTCGAGCGCCACCGCCCGCGGATCGCGGCGTGACGCCTGCGCGATAGACACGCGCAAGCGGGGGTGATATATCAGCGGCGCGCACATGACCGAGACGGCCGAGACCAGCGCGCCCGCACCGCATGGCGTCGATCGCACGGCTCCGCCCGTCATCCGCGCCACAGGGGTCTGGAAGGTGTTCGGGCCGCACGCCGAGCGGCTCGTCGGGTCGCCGGACGCCTCGCTTCCGCGCGCGGAGCTGCGCGAGAAGACCGGCTGCGTCGTCGCCGTGCGCGACGTCTCGTTCGAGGTGTGGCCGGGCGAGGTCTTCGTGGTCATGGGGCTCTCCGGCTCGGGCAAGTCGACGCTCGTGCGAACGCTCATCCGCCTCATCGAGCCCACGGCGGGCAAGATCGACATCGTCGGCCGAGACGTCATGGCCGCGAGCAAGAACCAGCTGCGCGAGCTGAGGCGTCGCTCGGTCTCGATGGTGTTTCAACACTTCGGACTGCTGGCGCACCGGCGCGTGATCGACAACGTGGCCTTCGGTCTCGAAGTGAGGGGGGTCGGGAAGAGCGATCGCCATGCGCGGGCGCATGAGGTGCTCGGCCTCGTCGGCCTCCAAGACGTCGCGAACCAGTTCCCGGACCAGCTCTCGGGCGGGATGCAACAGCGGGTCGGGGTGGCCCGCGCGTTCGCTGCAAATCCCGAGGTGATGCTCTACGACGAGCCGTTCAGCGCGCTCGACCCGCTCATCAGACGCGACATGCAGGACGAAGTCATGCGCCTCCAGCGGGAGATCGGCACGACGACGATGTTCATCACCCACGACCTGCCCGAGGCGCTGCGCCTCGGAGACCGGATCGCGATCATGCGCGACGGCGGCATCGTCCAGCTCGGAACGGCCGAGGAGATCGTCGGCGCGCCGGCCGACGACTACGTCGAGAACTTCACGCGCGACATCCCGCGCAGCCATGTCTTGACGCTGCGCTGGATCATGCGCGACCCAGGCCCCGACGACTTCACGGACGGGCCGCAGCTCGACGTCAAAACGACGATGCGGAAAGCGGTGCCCGTGCTCGCCGCCAGTGAGAAGCCCGTCTGCTGTATCGAAGACGAGCGGATCGTCGGGATCGTCGATCGCGACGCGGTCCTGACCGCCATCGCCAAGGAGCGGGACGACTAGCGTGACCACGGTCGCGGCCGACCGAATCGCTCCGACGCCTGTCGCCGCCCACCGCCCGTGGTGGCGCGGCAAGCTCGTCCAGGTCGCGGTCGTCGTGGCGCTGATGTACGTGGCCTACCGGATCTGGGCTGTCGAGTACCCCTGGCCGGAGCGGCTGGAATGGAATGCTCTCACTGGCCATCTCGACGCCTTCCAGGTCTGGCTGATCGACCAGCGAAACGCCGAGGACCCGAGCTTCGTATTCGCGGCCTTCGACGCCATTGCGACCTTCCTCGACAACATCGTGAACTGGTTCGAGCGGCTGCTCCTCTGGCTGACGTGGGTGGGCACGAGCGTCGCCGGCACCCTGCTCGCTCTGCGGTTCGGAGGCTGGCGCGCTGCTGCGTGGGTTTCGGCGGCGTTCGCAACCTTCGCCCTGACCGGGCTCTGGGCGGAGAGCATGCAGACGCTTGCCCTGATGTTGGCGGCAGTCGGCCTCTCCCTGCTCATCGGAATCCCACTCGGCGTCGTCGCCGGGCTCTCGAATCGTTTCTCGAAGGCGATCAGCCCGGTGCTCGACGCAATGCAGATCGTGCCTACCTTCGCCTACCTGATCCCGGTCGTGGTCCTGTTCTCGGTGGGGCCGGGCGCTGCAGTCGTGGCCACGATGATCTATGCCATCCCGCCGGCCATCCGGATCACGGCGCTCGGCATCCGTCGCGTTGCGGTGAATACCGTCGAGGCGGCGGCCTCGATGGGGGCGACTCGGGGTCAGCTGCTGACGAAGGTGCAGCTTCCGCTCTCGCGACGAACGACCCTGCTCGGAGCCAACCAGACGATCATGTTCGCCCTCTCCATGGTGGTCATCGCCGGGCTGATCGGGGGCGGCGGCCTCGGAGACGTCGTCACCAGCGGGCTGTACACGAGCCCAGCGCTTGCGGTCCTCGCGGGCGTCGCGATCGTCGTCATGGCGATGGCGCTCGACCGTTCGACCGAGGCTGTTGCCGAGCGGACCGATCCGACACACAGGCATCTCACCGAGCGACGCCGACGGAAGCTGAGACTCGTCACGCTCGCGACCGTCGGCGGCGCCGGTCTCGCGGTTCTGATCGCAAAGACTGTTGACGCAGCAGCGATCTACCCGGCGACTGCCACCGCGCAGGAGTGGCTGGTCGAACGCGTCGACGCAGCACTCGAGTACATCCAGGATCCCACCACGTTCCTGTTCTCGATCACGGAGCGGTTCGGAACATTCGTCGTCGTCCACCTGCTGCAGCCTCTACTGCAGTTCCTGGTCGAGGCCCCCTGGTTCACGACGCTGGCCGGGGTGACAGCGATTGCATTCGTCGTCAGCGGCGTGCGACCGGCTCTGACGACGTTCGCAATGTTCGTCGCGATCGGGGTGATCGGCATGTGGGAGCCGGCGATGGAGACGTTCTCGCAGGTCCTCGTCGCAACCGGAGTCGCGGTCCTGATCGGCGTCGCCCTCGGCGTCGCCGCCGCGGAGAGCAACGCTGTCTCGAAGGTCATGCGGCCCGTCAACGATGTGTTCCAGACGCTGCCGCAGCTCGTCTACATCATCCCGTTCGTCTACCTCACACCGATCTCGTATGTCCCAGGGATCCTGGCAAGCGTCCTGTACGCATTCCCAGCGGTCGTGAGGCTTGTCGAGCGTGGCGTGCGAGATGTCGCACCGGACTCGGTCGAGGCCGCTCGGGCATACGGTGCCACTCGCCTACAGGTACTAGTCAAGGTCAAGATCCCGCTCGCGGGCGACGCGGTCATGCTCGGCGTCAACCAGGGGATCGTCATGGTGCTCGGCGTCGTCGTGATCGCGGGACTTGTCGGATCGGGCGGGCTCGGATACCTCGTCGCGCAGGGACTGCAGCGCGGACAGTTTGGGCTGGGTCTCCTGGCGTCGCTTGCGATCCTGGCGCTCGGCATCGCACTCGACCGCGTCACGCAGGCAACCCGCCGGGCCGGGCGAGAGACAATCGGGTGAGAACACGCAGGCACAACAACAAGGAGGGATCGATGTCAGCAAACGTTGGGAGTCGCCTCTCGCTTCTGCTCGGGGCGTCGCTGGCGACCATGATCGCGCTGGCCCTGTCGGGCAGCGCGTTCGGCTCAGCTGCGCAGTCGTGCGGCACGGTCACGTTGAACGAGTACGGCTGGGCCGGGTCGACAGCCAACACCTACGTCGCGAAGTACGTGCTCGAGAAGCGGCTCGGGTGCACGGTGAAGATCACGAAGATCGTCGAGGTCCCGAGCTATCAGGCGATGGCGGACGGCAAGATCGACGCCGTTCTCGAGGACTGGGGATACCCCGACCAGTACAAGCAGTACGTCACCAGGCAGAAGACCGTCGTCGACGCCGGGTCGAACGGCCTGCTGGGCCACATCGGCTGGTTCATCCCAGGCTACCTCCTGAAGCAGTACCCGCAATTCAAGACGTGGAGAGGCCTGAAGGGCAAGGAGAGTGTCTTCAAGACTCCCGAGTCCGGCTCGCAGGGGACCTTCATCGGCGGCGATCCCTCGTTCCAGCAAAAGGACAAGGAGCTGATCGAGGCGCTCGGGCTCGACTTCAAGCACGTGACGGCGGGCGGGTACGCGGCCCAGGTCGCCCGGGCGACGCAGCTGATCAAGCAGCGCAAGCCCGTGATCATGTACTGGTGGACGCCCGAGTACCTGAACGCGCAGCTCAAGCTCGTCGAGGTGCAGCTGCCCCCGCGTTTCAAAGGCTGCAACGACGTGGGCGGCTCAGGCGGTGACGTCAAGCAGTACAGGTGCAAGTACGCGTCCGTTCCCCTGAAGAAGCTCTTCAGCAAGGAGTTCGTCCAGAGCGGCTCTCCGGCCGTGAAGGTGTTGCGGAAGCTCAAGTGGCCGAGCAACGATGCTCAGAACCTCGTCGGCAAGTGGATCGCCGGCGACGGGATGAAGCCGGACAAGGCCGCGGAACGGTGGGTGAAGGCAAACGCCGCGATCGTCAACGCGTGGCTCAAGTGAGCTGAGGACACGGGGCGGGGACGGCGCTGCCGTCCCCGCCACGGTCTCGCGACGATGGCAACTCCAGCCCTCCACATCCACCAGCCTGAAGCGGCGGAGGCGCGGTCACTCTCCGACCAGGCGTACTACCGCATCCGCGAGCTGATCGTGACGCTCGAGCTGCCTCCGGGCTCCCCGGTCAGCGAGCGGGAGCTGATGGAGCTGCTCGGCGTCGGGCGGACGCCGATCCGCGAGGCGCTGCGCGCGCTCGCGCGCGAACGCCTCGTCGAGGTCTACCCGCGACGCGTGATGTTCGTCTCGCGTGTCGACGTCCGCGACCTCGCCGGCCTGTCCGAGGTGAGGAACGCACTCGAGCCGCACGCGGCACGCCTTGCGGCGGAGCGGGCGACGGAGCGTGACAGGGCCCACATCGAGCTCTTGCTCGAAGAGCTCGCTGCTGTCGGTGCCGAGCCGAGCGAGCGTGTGCTCATCGACCTCGACCAACGCATCCACCGCCACATCTACGACTGCACGCACAACCCCTTCCTCGCGACGACGCTCAACGAGTACTACGTCCTCACGCTCCGCATCTGGTTCCTCGCCCTCGACCGGGTCGCCCGGCTCGGAGATGCGGTGCGCGAGCACCGCCGGCTGCTGGAGGCGATTCGGGACGGCGATGCCGATCGTGCCGAGGAGACGATGCGCCGGCACGTGCGAGGCTTCGAGGACGCCGTGCGCCGCGTCCTCTGATCGCTTTGTATATTTCTGATCCGCAAACTCATATATCAGCAGGAGCCGCCTGAATGAGCACCCTCCCCGGCAGCGCCAAGGCAGTCGTGATCGGCTGCGGCATCGTGGGCAACTCGGTCGCCTACCACCTCACCGATCAGGGCTGGTCGGACGTCGTCCTGCTCGACAAGGGGCCGCTTCCGAACCCTGGCGGCTCGACCGGGCACGCGTCGAACTTCATCTTCCCCGTCGACCACTCGAAGGAGATGGCGCAGCTCACGTTCGAGAGCGTCCGCCAGTACGAGGAGATGGGGGTCTTCACCGAGTCGGGCGGCATCGAGGTCGCGAGAACCGAAGAGCGGATGCAGGAGCTCACGCGCCGCGTCGCGTCCGCGAAGTCATGGGGGATCGAGCCGGTATCGCTGCTCACGCCGGGCGAGGTCAAGGAGCTCGTTCCCTACATCGACGAGACCGTGATCATCGGCGGCTTCTACACGCCGTCCGTCGGCGTCGTCGACTCGCTTCAGGCGGGGACGATCATGCGCGAGCGAGGGCAGGAGTCCGGCAGGCTCGCGGTCTTCGCGAACACCGAGGTGCTCGGGATCGACGTGGAGCATGGACGTGTGCGCCGCGTGCGCACGGCCGCCGGGGAGATCGAGGCCGACGTCGTCGTCATCGCCTGCGGCGTCTGGAGCCCGAAGCTCGCGCGCATGGCGGGCGCCTCGATCCCGCTCACTCCGGCGGTACATCAGATGATCGACGTCGGCCCGGTGCCGCGCTTCGAGAAGGCGTCCGCCGCGATCGAGTTCCCGATCGTGCGCGACATGGATACGAACATGTACGAGCGACAGGACGGGACGTCGCTCGAGATCGGCTCCTATGCGCACCGCGCGATCCTGTACGAGCCCGAGGACCTGCCGTCGGTCGAGGAGGCCGCGCTCACACCGACCGAGTTCCCGTTCACGCAGGAGGACTTCACGCTCCAGATGGAGCAGGCGCTCGAGCTGATGCCCGAGATCGTCGGCGACGAGTCGGTCGGGATCAAGTACGCGATCAACGGCATCCTCTCCCTCACCCCCGACGGGATGCCGATCCTCGGCGAGCTGCCCGAGGTCAAGGGCCTGTGGTCGGCCGCGGCCGTCTGGGTGAAGGAAGGGCCCGGAGTGGGCAAGTCGCTCGCGGAGTGGATGGTCCACGGCGAGTCGCACATCGACCTCCACTCCTCCGATGCGGCCCGGTTCTGGGAGCACCAGAAGACGAGCGCGCACGTCAAGGCGCGGACGGCCGAGGGCTTCAACAAGACGTACGGCATCGTCCATCCGCTCGAGCAGTGGGAATCGAACCGCGAGGTGCGCCTGTCGCCGTACTACGAGCGGGAGAAGGCACTCGGCGCCGTCTTCTTCGAGGCGGCGGGCTGGGAGCGGCCGCAGTGGTACGAGTCGAACGCGCTGCTGCTCGACGAGTACGGCGACCGGGTGGGGAGGCGCGAGGCCGAATGGGATGCGCGCTGGTGGTCGCCGATCGTCAACGCCGAGCACCTCGCGATGCGCGACCGCGCCGGGATCTTCGACCTCTCGGCGTTCGCGATCTTCGACGTCTCGGGGCCGGGAGCGCTCGATGCGCTGCAGACCGTCTCCATGCGCCAGGTGGACGTGAGGCTCGGGCGCGTCGTCTACACGCCCTGGCTGTCGCCCGGCGGGGGGTTCAAGGCCGACCTCACGATCATGCGGCTCGGCCCCGAGCACTTCCGCGTGGTGACCGGTGGCGCGCACGGCATGGCCGACCGCAAGTGGCTCTCCGACCGCCTCCCGCTGGACGGGTCGGCGCAGCTCGCCGACCTCACCTCCGCATGGTCGACCGTCGGCCTGTGGGGCCCGCGGGCGCGCGACATCCTCGCCTCCGTGACGAGCGACGACGTCTCGCACGAGGGGTTCCCGTTCGCGAGCTGCCGGACGATCGAGATCGGCCCGCTCAGGATCCTCGCCTCCCGGATCTCGTACGTCGGCGACCTCGGCTGGGAGCTGTACGTCCCGATCGAGCAGGGCGCGCGGCTCTGGGACCTTCTCCGCGAGGCGGGCGAGCCGCACGGGCTGGTGCCGTGCGGAATCGGCGTCTACGGGACGACGGGCCGGCTCGAGAAGTGCTACCGCGCGTACGGCACCGAGCTCGAGAGCGAGTACACCGTGGTCGAGGCGGACATGGCCTGGGGGAGCGTCAAGGAGCAGGACTTCGTCGGCAAGGAGGCGTACGTCCGGCACCGGGCGGAAGAGCCTGTTGCCCTCCTCTGCACGCTCACGATGGACGACCAGGCCTCGTCCACCGGCGTGAAGCGCTTCCCGCTCGGGCGCGAGCCCATCCTGACCCGCGGCGGCGACCCGCTCGTGGACGCGAAGGGCCGGCGCTCGTACGTGACGAGCGCCGGAGCCGCGCCCTCGCTCGGGCGCTACGTGCTCATGTCGTACCTGCCGACCGATCGCGCTGAGGCCGGCGCCGAGCTCGCGGTCGAGTACATGGGCGAGCGCTATCCCGTGACCGTGGATGTCGTCGGCTCGACCCCGATCTTCGATCCGGAGAACGTCAGGATCCGCTCGTGAGAGTTCTCGTCTGAGTGAAGCGGGTGCCAATGACGGGCGGGAAGATCGTCCTCACCGAAGACGCGCAGGCGATCGAGACCCGGCACCTCGGCTTCACGATCAGCCCGCACGAGGAGTGCGGGGTGGAGGAGGCGGTCCGGCTGATCGAGGCCCACGGCGGCGAGTCGGTCGTGCTCACGCTCGGCCCTTCCGAGGCCCAGGAGCAGCTCCGCGACGCGATGGCGCTCGGGATCGACCGGGCGATCCACCTCGTCTCGGAGGAGGAGTGGGACCCGGAGGGCACGGCCGGCGTGATCCTCGAGGCGCTGCGGGTGGACGAGACCGCGAACGGCCCCTTCGACCTGGTCTTCTTCGGTAACGAGTCGGCGGACGCCGGCAACTACCAGGTGGGGATCCGCGTCGCGCACGCGCTCGGGCGGCCGGTGGCCACGGGGCTCAAGGGCGTTGCGGTCGAGAACGGCTCCGTCCGCTGCGAGCAGGAAGCGCCCGGCGGCCGTGACGTCTACATGCTGCCTCTGCCTGCCGTGGTGACGGTGCTCGAGGGCCTGAACCTCCCGCGGTACCCCTCGGTTCCGGCGAAGCTCCGCGCGCAGCGCAAGCCGCTCGACGCGAGCTCGCCCGTCCGCCCCGAGCCTCGGCTGGAGAAGCTGCGGCTCGTCGTGCCCGAAGGTCAGCGCAAGGAGGCGATGATCCTCGGCGAGGGTCGCGCGGCGGCGCCCGCCGTGATCGAGGTCCTGCAGAGGATCGGCGTCGCATGACGGTCCTCGTCGTCGTCGAGCGTCAACCCGACGGGATCGACGAGCGGTCGCTGCAGGCGGTCACCTTCGCCAGGCGCCTCGCGGGCGACGAGCCTCTGCACGCGCTCGCAATCGCGGCGAGCGATGGCATCGAGGAGGTGCTCGGCGAGCATGGCGTCGCGACGCTGCACGTCGCCGAGCACGACGTGTACCGCGCCTTCGCTCCGTACGCGGTCTCCGCCGCGGCCGTCGAGGCCGCCGAGCGCATCAAGGCGTCGGCCGTCCTTGCGGCGGGAAGCGAGCGCGGAAACGAGGTGCTCGCCCACGTCGCCGCGCGGCTGGACCTGCCGTTCGCGGCCAACTGCCTGGACGTAGGCGCGGGCGATCCGCTCCCTGTCACGCGGATCCGCTGGGGCGGGAGCCTCCTCGAGGAGGCTCTGCTCCACGGCTCGCCCAAGCTCGTGACCGTGCTGCCGCACGCCGTCGCCGCCGAGCCCGCGCCTGCCGGCCCGGCGGCGGTCGAGCGCTTCACTCCGACGCTGACCGAGACGGATCTCGCCGTCCAGGTCGTGGAACGCGTCGAAACCGCCGCCGGCGGCGTGTCGCTCGCCGAGGCGAAGGTGGTCGTGTCCGGGGGCAGGGGCGCCGGATCGGCGGCTGGCTTCGCGATCATCGAAGAGCTGGCCGGCCTGCTCGGGGCCGCCGTCGGGTGCTCGCGCGCGGTGACGATGGCCGGCTGGCGGCCCCACACCGACCAGGTGGGGCAGACGGGGACGAAGATCGCACCCGATCTCTACATCGCCTGCGGCATCTCCGGGGCGACCCAGCACATGGCCGGCTGCAAGGGGGCGAAGGCCATCCTCGCCGTGAACACCGATGCGGAGGCTCCGATTTTCGCGAGCGCGGACTACGCGGTGATCGGCGACCTGCACGAGGTCGTGCCCGCGATCTCGGCCGAGCTCAGGAAGGCGCAGATTCAGAAAGCAGAGCCGGGCTGAGCGCTACGGCGAGCGTTCTGTCCGCGGTCGCGCTCGCCGTCGCGATCGCGATCGCCGGTGGGCTCTTCGCACGCCAAGCGCTTTTCCTGACGAGGCTCGTCCGGCTGGGCAAGCCGGCGTCGCGCACGGCGGACGTGAGCGTGCGGCTCCGCAACGAGGCGACGATCGTGCTGGGGCAGCGCAAGCTCCTCCAGCGCGCCGTGCCGGGGATGATGCACGCGTTCATCTTCTGGGGCTTCCTCGTTCTCTTTCCGACGATCCTCATGGCGATGGCCGCGATCGTCGACCGGGAGGCGTCCCCACCCGTGCTCGGCTGGCTCGAGAGCCAGGGCTGGTACGCGCTCCTCGTCGACCTCTTCTGCGTGCTCGTGCTCCTCGGCGTCGGGACGGCGTTCTGGATCCGAAAGGTGCAGCGCCCGGGACGGTTCGAGGGCAGCCACCTCGGGGAGGCCGACCTCATCCTCGCCCTCATCGCCGGGATCGTGACGACGCTCCTGCTCTGGCACGCCACGTTGATCGCCCTCGGCCTGAACCCCTGGCCGGCCGACTGGTCGCCGGTGTCGGACGCGCTGTCCGGGCTCTTCGCCGACGACACGACGACGGAGGCGCTCGAGCGCGTCTTCGTCTGGGCGCACGTGCTGATCATCCTCGGCTTCCTCGCCTACCTGCCCCACTCGAAGCACCTCCATATCGCAACCGCGGCGATCAACGTCTTCTTCGGACGGACGCGCGCGCGGGGGCGGCTCGAGCCGCTCGACTTCGAGGCCGAGGACGAGGCGGCGCTGCGGTTCGGGGCAGGGACGGTCGCCGACCTGACGTGGAAGCAGATGCTCGACGCGATGTCGTGCACGGAGTGCGGCCGCTGCCAGGACGTCTGCCCGGCGTACGCGACCGGGAAGGCGCTCTCGCCGAAGCTCCTGATCATGGGGATCCGGGACCAGCTGTTCGCGGACGGGCCGGCGGCCCTCGCGCGCGGCGAGCTCCCGGCGCTCGTGCCGAGCGCGGCCACCGACGAGGTCGTGTGGGACTGCGTCACATGCGGCGCGTGCGTGCACGAGTGCCCGGTCTCCATCGAGCATGTCGACCACATCGTCGACCTCCGCCGCCACCTCGTGATGGTGTAGGCGCGGCTGCCCGCGGACACGGAGACGATGCTCCGCGACGTCGAGCGCGGCTCGAACCCGTGGGGGAAGCCGCAGACCGAGCGCGCGGACTGGGCGGACGGCCTCGGGGTACGCGTCCTCGAGCCCGGTGACCCGGCGCCGGAGCTTCTGTACTGGGTCGGCTGCGCCGGGGCGTTCGACGAGCGGGCTCGCGCGGCGGCGGTCTCGACCGCGAAGCTGCTGCTCGCCGCCGGCATCGACGTCGCGATCCTCGGCCCCCGCGAGTCGTGTACCGGCGACCCCGCACGGCGGGCCGGGAACGAGTACGTCTTCCAGGCCCTCGCGCAGGCGAACGTGGAGACGCTGAACGAGGCTGGGGTGACGCGGGTCGTCGCGAGCTGCCCGCACTGCTTCAACACCCTCGCGAACGAGTACCCGGACTTCGGCGGGCACTACGAGGTCCGACACCACTCCGAGGTGCTGGCCGAGCTCGTCCGGGACGGCCGCCTCTTACCGGCCGCGGGCGACGAGACGATCACGTACCACGACTCCTGCTACCTCGCCCGCCACAACGACGTCCTGGCCGCGCCGCGCGAGCTCGTGGGTCGGATCGGCCGCCCGCTGGACATGGCCCGAAGCGGCAAGCGGACGTTTTGCTGCGGGGCGGGTGGCGCGCACATGTGGATGGAGGAGCGCGGGAACCAGATCAACGAGGAGCGGGCGCGGGAGGCGGCCGCGACCGGCGCCGGCACGCTCGCCGTCGCGTGCCCCTTCTGCACGGTCATGCTGGACGACGGCGTGCAGCAGACGGGGAGCGCGATGCGGGTCGCCGACGTCTCGACGCTGCTCGCCGAGGCGCTCGAGCAGGCCTAGGGAGAGCTCACTCGCGCAGCGGAGTGTCACCCCGCCTGGGTTGTAGTCGTCGCCACCGAGAGAGTGGACACGACCGTCCGCAGCGGTTTTCGCAGGAGCCGCATCGGGTTATTGCGGATGCGTCGGCCGCCGTATTGTGCGATCTTCATGTCAAAGCTTCGGAAGGAGTGGGGGATGGACGGACGGACGATTCGCGACGTGGCGGCCGCGGTCGCCGCCGGTGCTGGTGTGCTGCTGCTCGCCGATCTCGTTCTTGGGTGGTACTCGGTGACTGTGACGGCTGGTGGAGTCGTGAACGTGGAGGCCACGTCGAGCGGATGGACGAATATCGGCGCCGTGGCCGGCCTCGTCACGATCGCGATGCTCGTGTACATGATCCGGCCCATGCGCCATGCCGGGCGGATCGACCTGGTGCAGGCAGGTGTCACCGGGGCGCTAGGTGTTGCCGTTCTCGGCTTCACCGTCGCCGCTGCGTTCACCGGCACGGCGTCGATCACAGCGCCGGCGACGGCGGTCGAGGTTGGCTCAAGGCTCTGGCCAGCCTACGCTGGCATCGGGCTCAGCGCGATCGTTGCCGCAGGGACGCTCACGGCGCTCGTAGAGGTCCTACGCGGCTTCACGGCGCCGTCGCGCGCGATAACTGCCACAAGGTAGGCACCAAGGACGCCAACTCAGGGGGCATTCCCGAGCACTGGGGCATCGCAGTGACCTCCCCGGTGAATGCGTCGCTCAGGCTCCTTCATGCGGGCGCTCTTCGACGTTGCGGCGATTGATGCCGGCGTTGGACCCGGGGAGGGCGCCGAGATAGCAAGGACGCGATCGGCCCATGTCTCACCGAACTTCAGCCACTCGCACGCCGTTGGGATCGCGCGAACGTCTCGCACCTACGCCCTCATTCGGGAGCAGTCGAGTTCGTTCGCGAGGACTACGAGGGAGAGGTGCGCGAGGAAGATGTCCCGCTGCGATTAGCCTAGGACCGTCGTGTTCGGCACTCCCTCGATCTCCGACGCCCCGAGCGCCGCGAGCGGCCCGCTCGTCCTCGCCGACATCAGCGGCTACACGTCGTTCCTCCATTCGGTGACGTTCGCCCATCGCAACGACGCGTTCGCGGGCATCACGGTGCCCGAGGCCTACGCGATTCTCTCGACCTTGCTGGACGGGATCGTCGGGCGCCTCGTGCCGCCGTTCACCCTGTCGAAGCTCGAGGGGGACGCGGTGTTCGCGTACGCGGACGGGACCACGTCGCTGCCGCGAGGGCACGATGTGCTCGCCTGCTTCGAGGCGTGTTACGCGGACTTTCGTCGACGCGTCGCGGACGCCCGTGCCACGTACACGTGCTGGTGTGACGCGTGCTCTCGGATCGACGTCCTCGATCTCAAGTTCGTGCTCCACGCTGGCGCCTTCGTGATCTAGGACATCGCGGGGCGCCGCGAGCTCGTCGGGCCCGAGGTGGTCGTCGCGCACCGCCTCCTCAAGTCACGGGCGGCCAAGCTGATCGGGCACAACGCGTACGCGCTCGTCACCGACGCGGCAGTCACGGCACTCGGCATCCCTGACGAGGACGCGGTCGAGCTCGTCGAGTCGTACGACGGTCACTCCGTGAATGCGCACGTCTTCGCGCTGCGGGACGACTGAGCCCGCGCGGTCGCGGCATTACGGTTGCCGGGCCCGAGCGCGGCGCCGTCATGCAGAAGGTTCGCGAGCTGGTCGAGTTCGCTCGCGGGCAGGGGTACGCGGTAGACGAGCTCGTCCAGATGATCGAGGACGTCGCCTAACCGAAGGCGCGCTCAAGGGACATTCCCGCACGCTCACGCAGGCGAGAGATGCCTGGTCAGCCGAGTGCCACTGGGCGCGGTTCGACGTGCCTCGAACCCGACGACGCCCGAGCGCACCTCTTGGTACTAGCCGACCTGCTCGTCGTAGCAGACGAGCTCCAGCGTATTCCCCTCTGGGTCATGGAAGTACAGCGAGCGGACCTGTAGCCAGGGGTGCTCGGTCGACCGAACGTCGAGCCCGAGTCCTTGGAGCCGCGTCAGCTCGGATTCATAGTCCTCGAGGTCGATGTTCAGGGCGATGTGATGCAGCGTCGACTGATTCGAGCTGAGCGTCTCGGACTTCCGTTGCAGGAACGTCCGCTCGCCGGCGTCGAAGAGCGCGAGGTTCTGCGAATGCCCCCCGTATCCCTCGGCGATCTCGAAGAACACGTAACTCTCTTCTCGCCGAAGCACCTTGAGCCCGACGACGTCCTCGTAGAACGCGCACATGGCTGCCAGGTCATTGACGCGAATGGACACCTCGCCGAGTCCTCTGATCCGGCGATCCGATCCGTTCACCAATACCTCCTTCTGGCCTCTCGCAGAGCTTGCGCGAGTCTAAGGCGCATGGCGGCTGCGCGGCGGCGCCTCAGCTAGCCCTTCGCGCAGCAGGCAGAGCACCACGAGATAGGCTCTCCGCACCCGGCTCCCGGGCAACGACGTTCCACGCGAAGGAGGAGCGGTGCCCACGATCTTTGGCTACCACGACGTGAAGGACACGGACCACTGGCTCGCCTCACCCAAGCGCGAGGAGTTCTTCGGCCCCCTCGGCGTTACGAACATCCGCACGTTCGTCGACCCGGAGAACCGCACTCGCGTCGGCGTGATGATGGATGTCCCCGACATGGACGCCCTGGTGGCCGCTATGGAAACGCAGGACGCGGCCGACGCGATGGAGTACGACGGCGTACTCCCCGAAACGCTCGTAATCCTCGTCGAGGCCTGACCTAGCTCGGCCCGCCGAGCTGAGCGCCGTCCAAAGCCGCCGCTTCCGCGCGGCGGCCTGCGCAAGCTCGCGCTCGAGGACCGGTCCGAGCTTCAAGCGAGCCTGTTCGAGGGCTGTCTCGGACTCCCAGCCAGCGTCGCGCACGTGCTCGTCGGCGTAGTTGGCGAGTTCCTCCTCGAAGAACAGCTCGCGGTAGGCGGGAGTCAACGGAACAAGGCGCACATGCTGCACCGCGCCTTTCTAGCGCCGTGCGTCTGACCGAGTCCTAGGCACCGACCACACTCAAGCGACATTCCCGCACGCTCGGGCAGAGGAGCGTCATCTAGTCGCTCGAGGGCTGCGTACCGCGGCATCGAACAAGTCGTCAAGCCGCCTGTACCCTTCCGCCCCGATGTCGGCCCACGGCGACAAGTACGTCCTGGACGCAGGCAGGTCCGGCCACGCGCGGCTCAGAGTCATCAGCGAGATCCATGACGATCACACACGCGCGCTGCTACTCGGAGCAGGACTCGAGGCCGGCCGTCGGTTCGTGGAGTTCGGCTGCGGCCTCGGCTACGTCACCCGCTGGGCGACCTCCGTGGGCGCCGAGGCGCTCGGCCTGGACCTCAGCGCAGATCAGATCGAGGAGGCCCGGCAACTCGCCGACGGCGAGACCGAGTTCCGTGTCGCGAGCGTGTACGACCCCGACCTGCCCCCGGAGAGCGTCGACATCGCATACTCGCGCTGGCTGCTGATTCACCTGAACGAGCCGGTCGTCGCCATGCGCAGCATCTCCGCAGCGCTCAAGCCCGGCGGCGTGATGGTCTGCGAGGAGGCAGACCTGAGCGCGATCTACACGGAGCCGCCGTCGGGCTACACCGAGTTCCTGGAGATTGCCCTCGCAAGTGGCGTCGAGCGCGGCGTCGACTACACCGGCGGTCGCCGCCTGCACCGTTGGGCGATCGAGGCAGGGTTCGAGGTGCTCCGTGCTGACGCCTATCACCCGCACTACCTCACCGGCGAGCACAAGGGATTCTGGGGCTGGACGTTCCGCGAGGCCGGGGCCAACCTCGTCGCGGAGGGCGCGATGACCGAGGCCAGGTACAACGAGCTCTCCGAAGGTATGCGCATGGCCGACGACGACCAGTCGACCCTGGTCGCTCACGCGCGCATGCATCAGCTCGTTGCGCGCAAGCCGCTGTCAGCGCTCTGAGGGAATCCAGCTGCAGCGTGCAGGGAAAGTGAATCTCTCGCGCCACGTCCGCTCAAGCGACACTCCCGATCACTGGGGCAGCCGGAGTGCCTGTCGCCTGAACTATGCCTCGAACTCCCTCGCGGCGGTCTCGCTCTCGGGAGCGTCGATCGGCTCCGTCTCGCGGAGCAGGACCCGGTGAATGAAGGCGGTCCGGGTCTCGCGGGGCAGACGGGGCTCGTGGAACTACACCTAGCGCAGATCGTCGATGACGTAGTGGCCCGGCGTGTCGAAGTGCGCGTCCTCGGGGCGGAGGCGCATCGAAACGCCGACCAGCTCGATGCGAAAGCCGCGGGCGAGCAGGCGGCAATAGGCATCGAGCCGACCGGTGTTGACCCCGGCGACGAGACGGCCGAGCCCGGACTCGGTCGCGAACGTCTCGCACGCGTCGAGCAGTCGCTCGAACCGCTCCGCTGCGCCGCCGCCTGGACGAACCGCCGCGAACTTGACGTAGCACGTGCCGCTGCCCGCCTCGCTTCCGGCCCCGCAGTGGCATACCGCCATCCCCTCGAGCACGCCCTCGTGGCGCACCACGATCGTGTCACCGATGCCCTGTGAGCTCGCCGCGACGATCTCACGCTCGAGATCAAGCCCGCAGAAGACCTCGTCGGTGAGCCCGCGGATCTCGTTCAGGACGTGACCCTGTCGGTCCGAGGTCTCGGTGGAGAAGAGCGTGTATGCGCGCTGCAGCGGCGGCTCGGGCGCCTTCGCCATCACGACCGTGAGCGTGCCGGGCCAGAATCCGTGCTTCTGGTACAGGCCCAGATGCCTCGGGCTGGACGCGAAGGTGAAGAGCGCAGCCTGCCGGACGTCCCACGACGCGAACGCCTCCAGCACGGGCCGGAGCAGCCGACTCCCGATGCCCCGATCCCAGAGATCGGGACGGACGCTGAGCGGGCCGAGGAAGCCGAACGAGCCCCACCGCGCCGCGAACACCGATCCGACCACCTCGCCGTCGAGCTCGGCCGCCCAGGCGCAATCCGGAGCCGCGCGGTACCTCGTGCGCACCGTCTCGCTGTCCCCGAAGGCCGTGCTCGGGTCGGGGAGACCGCGAACCGTCCCGAAGGCCAGGCGCAGGACCCGATCCGTCGCGTCGAGGTCGTCGGCCCGCAGTGCGCGGACGAGCACCGTGCTCTCGCGGGCCTGGGGCCTCGGCTCGAGAGGCATTCGGAAACCCTCGCACACGCCAGAGTCGAGAATCCTCTCGAGGAGGTGGGTCGACGGCGCGTCAGGCGCCCGCGACCCGTGCGGTCACCGCCGCCGACGAAGTGCAGCTCCTGACCGCACAGCTCGTCGTCGAGGACGGGAATCGCGGGACGCTCGGAGGAGAGTCGGTCTCACGAGCGGGACAGGACGACGTGCGCGAATGCCGCATCGAGCGCTCCGACGCCGAGGTTCGCGCACACGACGCGGCGCGCTCGCATCGTCTGCTCGAGCCCTTCCCCGACGCTCGCGTCCGGGTCCGGCCACGAGCGGAAGTAGCCGTGCTCGCGATACGCCTCGAACTGCGCGACGTCGTCGGTGAGAAAGAGGTCGCACGCGGCCACGGCAGCCGCGGACACGTAGAAGTCGAAATCGATCGGGAGGAGCAGCACGCCGTCCTCTAGCCACGACTCGTCGAGCGGCGACGGCGCGTCGCGGAGGATCGGCCCCGCGGTCACCACGACGTCGGCGCCGGCGACCGCGGCTCGAGGATCGTCGGCCACGATCGGTCCCTCGCACACGTCGCGCGCTCGCTCGTTGACGGGGTCGTACGCGCGGATCTCGCACGACGGATTCAGGGCGCGCAGCACCGCGCAGTGGTAGCGCCCCTGCTCGCCACAGCCGAGCACGGCGGCGGTACTCCAGCCCGCCGGCGCGAACGCCTGCACGCATGCTCCCGAGGCCGCCGCCGTCCGCGCTGCGGTGATTTCGGCCGCGTCCAGGACGGCGAGCGGTACGCCCGTCGCAGCGTCGTTCACCACGATCACCCCGTTGATGAACGAGAGACCGCGCGCAGGGTTGTCCGGGTAGCCGGAGACCCACTTCATCGCGACAACGTCGAGCTCGCGGAGGTACGCCGGCATGGCGTGCAGGAAGGCGTCGGGCCGCGGATGCACGCCGATCTTCGGCGGCATCTCGACCTCCCCGCGCGCCATCGACCGGTACACGCGCTCCACCAGCTCGACCTGCTCGAGGACGGGCGGGAGCGACGCGGCCACCGTCTCGCGATCGAGTGACCGATAGAAGGTCACGGGAGGGGCGCGCTCTCGTCACGCGCGAGCAGTCCGCCGATCGCGCGCGCTGCGTCGACCACTGCCTCGGCGACCATGGCCTCGTGGCCAGGCGGTGGGAATCGGTACGCGGGGCCGTGCACGTGGATCGCCGCAATCGCCTTCCCGCGCGCGTCGCGCACGGGCGCGGCGACCGAGTCGATGCCCTCGGCGAACTCCTCGAGCCCCCACGCGTACCCACGGACGCTTACCTCCGCAAGGCGCTCACGAAGACGCTCGGGATCGGTCAGCGTGTTGCGCGTGAGCGCAGCGAGGTCGCCGGCGAGATACGCGGCGAGGGCGTCCTCGGGCCACTCCGCGAGCAGCACGAGGCCCGACGGGACGGCGTGCATCGGCGCGCGCGTTCCCGTCCAGTCGCGTACCTGCACCGGGTGGTCCGACTCCACCTGGTCGACGTAGAGGATCTCGTTCCCGTCCGGGAGGCCGAGACCGGCGTCCTCGCCGAGCTCGGCCACAAGGCCGGCGAGGAATGGCCGCGCGATCGCGACCAGGCTCCGCTCCGGAGAGGCGGCCGCCGACAGCGCCGTGACTCCCGGCCCGATCCGCCACCGGGCCCCGTCGAAGCGTTCGACGGCCCGCACGTCCTCGAGCGTGGCGAGGAGCCTGGCCACGGTCGACTTCGGCAGCCCCACGCGATCGGCGATCGCGGTGACGCCGGCAGGGCGGCGGGCCACCTCGTCGAGGATCGCGAACGCGCGCTCGAGCGATTGCACCACTGCAGCAGATCTCCTAGAATTCCACTATACAGCACCGTTCCGCATTACGGAACAACAGCGATGGCCGACGACGACCTCGACCTGAAGACCCTCCCGGACGACGAGCTCGTCGTGCAGATGCACGACGACCTCTACGACGGCCTTGCCGCGGAGATCGTCGAGGGGACGGAGATCCTCCTCGAGCGGGGCTGGGCCGCCGACAAGGTGCTGAACGAGGCCCTCGTCGAGGGCATGCGCAT
>Ga0233418_10000043_pt1 | contig 26204 bp, 26 predicted proteins | sample Sediment_Towuti__FD_189021 | JGI IMG/M metagenome (GOLD analysis project Ga0233418, IMG submission 189021) | Sediment microbial communities from Lake Towuti, South Sulawesi, Indonesia - Sediment_Towuti_2014_1_MG | ecosystem: Environmental > Aquatic > Freshwater > Lake > Sediment | place... | reverse complement strand
GCTCCGTCTCTCCGATGCTTACGACGTCTCCGGGAGCGACCTCGCGGGCGCCGATCACCCGCTCGCCGTTCACGTACGTCCCGTTCGTCGACCCGAGGTCCTCGATCCAGACGCCGTCGGGGCGGGGGTCGACGCGGGCATGGCGAGCCGAGGCGTACTCGTCGTCGAGATGGATTCCGCTGCCCGCGTCCCGTCCGATGACCGTGGGGCGCGCGACCTCGATCGAGGCTCCTGCACGTGGGCCGGTACCCGCGACGACCACGAACCGAGCCGGCCGGCGGAGCTCTGCACGGAGCTCGGCGGCCTCCGCGGCGCCGAGGACGATGCTCTCCTGCGGGGCCTCCGCCATGCCCTTCGTCGCGGTCCTGACCACGAGGACGATGAAGACGTAGAGCAGGACGACGAAGGCGATCTTCAAGATCAGGAGCGTCTCTTCGGCTGCGAGCGCGTCGAGCGTCACGGTCGTGGTGACCGGCCGAACACGACCTCGGTCGAGCCGACGGTGATCCGGTCGCCGTCGTGGAGCGGCGCCCGCTCGACCCGCTCCTCGTTGAGGAACGTCCCGTTCGTCGATCGCAGGTCGACGACCCAGTATCCGTCGCCGTCCCTGGCGACCTCCGCGTGGCTGCGGGAGACGTTGGCGTCGTCGATGCGGACGCCCGCCTCGCGCGAGCGGCCGAGGACGACCCGGGGAGTCGTGACCGCGTGCGTCCTCCCGCCGACGGTCAACGTCACGATCTCCTCCCACTGCTCGGACAGCTCCTCGGCCTTCGGCGGCGCGTGGTAGATCACCGTCGGCGCGGGCGCCTCGGCGGAGAGCAACGCCGGTGGCGGCTCGTCGGCGGAGCGCTCGTCTGCGGCGACCCGCGTCGCGATCCCGAACTCCCCGACGGCGAGGTCGTCGTCGGTCGTGACGAGGACGCGCGGAGGCGTGGGAAGCGCGTAGCCCTCCCGCTGCGCGTGCTTGGCGAGGTACTCCTCGAGCTCCGCGACGAGCGCGGTCTCGTACCCGGAGAACTGCCGCCGATCCGCGGACGAGAGGTAGACCGTGTACTCGTTTGGGACGTACACGCGCGACACCGAGACGGTGCGGTGATCGTCCATCTCCTTCACGAGCTTGCGGGCGAGCTCGATCGGCTGCACGTGCGTCCGGAACGCGCGCCCGAAGACGCCTTCGAAGAGGCCTTCGATCTTCGATTCGATGGTCCGGAGCAAGGGCATGTACGGGGGATCTGCTCGGCGAGTGTAGAGGCCGGCCCGGTGCCTACGCCCGGCGGGCGAAGGCGACGACGGCGACCGAGAGCCACGCCGCTGCGGTCACGAGCGCGGGGACGGTTCCGGCGTTCGCCAGCACGGCGCCGGCGGTGATCGCGAGCCCGAGCGCTGTGACGAGGTGGGGAGACGCTCGTCGCGCGAGCGGAAGGAGCACGGCCGCCGCCGCCGCGACGCCGGCGGCGAGCAGGACGGCCGGCTCGGCGGCCAGGGCGAGACGCAGCGAGGACGCGATCTCGGCGACCGAGTCGAGGGGGCGGATCCCGAGCGGCTCCGCGGGCCGGCCCGTGACCGGGAGCTCCGCGCCCGACGCTCCCGCGACGAGAACGGCGGTCAGCACGGCGGCAGCGGCCTGCGCCCCACGCCGAAGCGCTCCCCGAGCCGGCTGGACGGCGAGCGGGACGAGCCCGAGCAGCCCCAGCGGCGCCAGCAGCGGTCCGGAGACGAAGAGGAGGCCCATCCGCGCGTCGCGCCAGGTGAGCGCGAGCCAGCCGAGTGCGAGCAGGCCGTACAGGAGCGCCGCGCTCGCGGCGAGGTTCCCGAGCGGGAAGACCGGCGCGGCCAGGGCGACGGCGAGGCCGAGCCGCGGGTCGATCCACGCTGCGACCGCGGCCGCGACGGCAAGAGCGGCGACGAGTCCGGGCGGCCAGAAGGGGAGCAGGGTCGCGCCGATGAGGGCGGCCGTCGCTGCGAGCGCGACCGGGACGAGACGGCGTGCGAGCGCGCGCGCCCCGGCCGGCGACTGGGACGCGTCGATCCCGGATCGCCCCGCGCCCCCGCGCTCGCCTTTGCGGAGAACGTTCCTCAGGTCGGCCGCGAGCTCCGACGCGCGCGGACGTGCGTCTGGATCGGGGTCGAGCGCCGAGTCGACGGCCGCAAGCAGCCGGCGTGGGAGGTCGCTGCGCTCCGTGGCCAGCGGCGGAGCCCCGGCCTCGATCGCGCGCGCCACCTCCTGGAGCGGAAGGCCCCAGAACGGGTGCCGTCCTGCCAGCGACTCCCAGAGGACGACGCCCACGGCCCACACGTCGCTCTCGGGAGTCGCCTCGGCGCCTGTGAGGCGCTCCGGGGAGATGTAGGCGAGCGTCCCGGGAACGTCTCCGGCCGCGGTCAGCGTGTCGGCGCCGTCGAACTGCGCGAGGCCGAAGTCGAGGAGGCGCACGGCCAGCTCGTCACGGTCCTCGAGCAGGATGTTCGACGGCTTGACGTCCCTGTGGACGATTCCGGTGCGATGCGCGTGCGCCAACGCGTCGAGCACCTGGGCCGCGATCTCGAGCGTCTCCCCGTCCGAGATGGCGCCGGCCCTCAGCGCTTCCCGAACGGTTCGCCCGGGCACGTACTCGTAGGCGATGTAGACATGGCTCGAGTCGTGTCCGATGTCGTAGGCGCGCACGCAGCGCTCGTGCCGGAGCCGGCGCGCGGCCTGCGCCTCGCGCTCGGCCCGCGCCGCGGCCTTCCCCTCTCGCGTGACGATCTTGAGGGCTACGTCCAGCCCGCTCTGCTCGTCCTGCGCGAGCCAGACCGAGCCGGAGCCGCCACTGCCGAGGGGACGGATCGGCCGGTAGCGGCCGAGGACGAGCTCCTGGGTAGGGGCGATCGCGACGGAGGTCACCGGTATCCGACCTGTTGGCGGCGCGCCCCGGAACTCCTCTCCGGGCGTGGAGGAGGGCGATGCGCTCCTGCCCAGCGTCTAGAGTGCCGGACGGCGTTGTGAGCACGCGCGACGAAGACATCCTCGACTTCGACTTCTTCGACGAGGAGGAGTCGCCGTCCTGGGAGGAGCCCGAGGACGTCGAGCCGTCCGCGCGCGGGCGTGGACCGCGGGGTCGGGGCCCGCGCTTCCGTGCGCCCGGGAACCTCACGCCCCTGCTCCGCCTCGTCGCGCTGATCGCGCTCGCCATCCTCGTCGTGGTGCTGCTCGTCGTCTGGATCGAGGGGTGTGCATCCGACGCGAAGCAGGAGCGGTACGGCGACTACATGACCGAGATCGGCGCCGTCGGCAGCGCGTCCGCAGCTCTCGGCCGGAAGCTGACCACGCTTCTCACGACGCCGGGTCTCAGCAAGGAGGACCTCGATCAGCGGCTGGCCGGGTTCGCCCAGACCGCGCGGAACCAGGTCCAGAGAGCCGAGGACCTGCATCCTCCCGGGCCGCTCGTAGCTGCGAACGCCGGGGCCGTGGAGGCGCTCCAGTATCGCGCGAACGGCATCCAGTCGCTGCGCGTCGACTTCCAGGAGCTCGCCGACGACACGGAGCCCGCCGAGGCCGGTCAGCGGCTCGCCGAGTCCGTGCAACGCCTCACGGCGAGCGACGTGATCTGGTCGGACTCGTTCATGGTCCCGGCGGAGGCCGTCCTCTCGGACGAGGGGATCGAGGGCGTCGAGGTGCCGTCCTCGGTGTTCGTCACCACGGACGACGTCACCGCCGCGAGTGCGCTCGCGGCCATCTGGCAGCGGGTGCAGGGCGCGTCGGTCGGGGAGACTCCGTCGGGGCTCCACGGGAGCGGGATCTCGTACGTCAAGGTGCTCCCGAGCGGCCAGCTGCTCTCCACGGAGACGCAGACGACGATCCTCGTCACGACGGAGCTCGCGTTCGAGGTCGGGGTCGAGAACACGGGCGACTTCCAGGAGGTCCAGATCAAGGTCACGCTGACCATCCCCAAATCGCCCGACCCGATCGTCGTCAGCGGCACGATCCCGATCGTCGACCCCGGCGAGGTCAAGAGCGTCACCTTGAAGGTCGGGACGCTCGTGCCCTTCGAGGAGCAGACATCCGTGAAGGTCGACGTCGACCCGGTGTCCGGCGAGACGAACACGGCGAACAACACCGCCGAGTACCCGGTCGTCTTCACTCTGGCGTGAATGCGGCTCTCTGGGTGGCCGTGGCGGCCTGCGTGGCGGCAGGCGTCTCGCTCGTCGCCTCGCTCCTCCTCTGGCGCCGGCTGTCCCGGGTGCGCGCGTCGCAGGCTGTGATCCTCGGCAGCAGCCGCGAGGACCTGCTCGACTTCGCCGTCGCGCTGCAGGCCCGCATCGACGACCTGCACCGGGCGGTCGACGAGGTCGCCGCCGGCCTCTCCCGGGTGGACCGGCGCGTGGACGGCTCGCTGACCAACACGGCCGTCGTCCGCTACGACGCCTACGAGGGCACGGGCGGCCAGCAGTCGGCGTCCGTCGCCCTCCTCGACGCGACCCGCACCGGGGCCGTCGTGACCGCGATCCAGGGCCGGGACTACGCGCGGATCTACGTGAAGGACCTCGACCGCGGGCGTTCGTCCGTCGCGCTCTCGCCGGAGGAGCAGGAGGCGGTCGAGCGCGCGATGTCGCGCTAGGACTCGAGCCCGAGCACGAACTCGCGCTCGCGACCGTGCCAGGTGACGTGCATTGAGCGGGCGACCTTCCTGAACAGGGCCACGACCGCGTCGTTGTCTCCGCAGACGGTCGCGACGAGCTCTCGGATCCCCGCGGCGCGGGCGTCGGCGGCGAGCTCACGGGCGAGTATCGAGCCGATCCCGCGGCCCTGGGCTCGGTCGGCGACCTCGAACGCGATCTCGGCGGACGAGCCGCTGCGCACGAGGCGCGCGATGCCGACCGGCTCGGGGTCTCCGTCGACGAACCCCACGAGCACGTGGTGGTTCGCGTCGACGCGGGCGAGCGCCTTCAGCTCGCGCTCCGCCAGCCTCGGCTTCGCGCCGCAGAAGCGCCTTTCGCGTGAGCGCTCACCCAGGCGCGCGAAGAGCGCGGCGATCGTTTCCGTGTCGCCGTTCCGGAGGGGCCGGATCGTGAGACCGTCGACGTAGCGTGCGTGCATGTGAGGAAGGTAGACGTGTCTGGCAGCCGAACGCTTCCCCTCCGCGGGCCATACGCGCGGATCTACGTGAAGGACCTCGACCGCGGGCTTTCGTCCGTCGCGCTCTCGCCGGAGGAGCAGGAGGCGGTCGAGCGCGCGATGTCGCGATAGGACTCGGGCCTCTCCTCCATTGCGAGCGAGGCCGATCCGCTGAGCAGTTTTTGAGGAGATCTTGAGTGGCGATTGACAGCCTGGGCTGCGTACGTCGGTTCAGTGAGCGAATGAGCGGCCTTCGGTCGGTCCGGAGGGAGGGACGATGAAGCGGTTCTTCGTGGTCGTGGCGCTTCTTATGGCGGCCACGGTGGTGTTGCCGATCGCGGCGTCCGCAGACGCGCCGACGACGGCTGTGTATCCCATCGAGTTGCATGACACGATCTGCGGCGGGCTCGTCCAGCGGGACGGCTCCGGAGAGGCGTCGTTTCGCTGGCACGACGAGCTTTACCCGAACGTCTGGCGGACGGCGGTGATCACGTTCCACGCCACGTGGACGTACTCCAATCCGCTCACCGGCGCGTCGATCTCGGGAGAGAACGTCGGTCTCGAGCACTACACGACAGACGGCGTCCTCGATGCCGAGGGCTACTTGCACTACGTCACGGTGCAGACGGGAAACGTCCTGTCCCTCCGAGTCCCGGGTCAAGAACCGATCGTCCTCGCTGTCGGACGGAACGTTCAGATCTACCTCGTCGACCCCGAGCACCCCCCTTGCCTTCACACCGCGGGCGCTCGTCGAAGCCAACGGAATCTACAACTCGTTCGACTCGTTCACCGACCAGATCTGCGACTACCTCACGTAGGACTTGCACACGACACCGGGCGCGCGGGTAGGCCGCGCGCCAGCGTCCTTCACTCAGGCGGCGGCGGTGGCCGCCTCGACCCCCGGGAGGTACGTGCGCCAGACATCCGGGATGTGGTCTGTCGCGAGGCGGATGAAGAGCACGGGCGTGGGCGGTCTCGGAATCTTCCGGAGGGTCATCGACGTCTCCTCGAGCAGGCGGTCCCCCTTGCGGTGGTTGCAGGGGGCGCAGGAGGTGACGACGTTCTCCCAGACGGACGTGCCTCCCCGCGAGCGAGGGACGACGTGGTCGAGCGTGAGGCGGTTGCCCTCCGAGCCGCAGTAGACGCACTGCCAGCCGTCGCGGGCGAAGAGCACGCGCCGCGAGATTCGCCTGGTCACGCCGCGCGGGACGCGGACGTAGGTGACTAGCCGGATGACGTGCGGGCGCGCGAACGTCGTGGTCGCCGATCGCAGCGGCTTGTCGTGGCGCTCGAGGATCTCCGCCTTGCCCTTCCAGACGAGCACGTGAGCGCGCCGCATGCTGCAGACGTTCAGGGGCTCGTAGCTTGCGTTCAGGACGAGTACCCGGTCCACCAGGCGCGCAGCGTAGCAACGAGCTCCGCTCCTGAGAAAGACCTGGTGTGCAGGCACTTACCGGCTCTGCAGCGCTCCTGTGGACGCGACCTCGAGCGGGAGCACGCGGTGGCCCGGATACCGTCCCGCGAGCGAGCTCGCGCACGCATCGGGGTCGCTCGCCCAGCAGACCACGCTCGGCCCCGAGCCGGAGAGAGTCGCGCCGGCCGCGCCGGGCGGCAGGTCCTTCCGGATCTCCTCGAGCAGCGCCGAGGCGCGGTACGGCTCGTGGAGCCGGTCGGAGAGCGCAGCGGCCATGAGCGCAGCGTCCCCGGACGCTGCCGCCGCGCCGAGGAGGAGGGCGCGGGCAGCGGTGAACGCGGCGTCCGCATGGCTCACTTCGCGCGGGAGCAGCGAGCGCGCAGCGAGCGTCGACATCCGCTCCCGGGGGACGACGAGGACCGCGCGCAGGGGGAGGCGGTCGGCGATCTTCGCGATCCGGCCGTTCCACGTCAGGCACATCCCTCCGACGAGCGCGGGGGCGATGTTGTCGGCGTGGGGCTCGAGCTCGAGACCCCGCGCGAGCAGGTCCTCCGGGTCGCCGTGCGGCCTCGCCGCGGCCAGCCCCAGCGCGATCGCCGCGGCCGACGAGCCGAGGCCGCGCTCGAGCGGGATTCGGTTCCGGAGGCGGAAGCGCCTGCCGGCCGGGTCCGCGAGGAGCGAGAACGCTCGCACCGCGAGGTTGCTCTCGTCCTCCGGCAGCTCCCCCTCGCCCTCGCCCTCGACCACCACCTCCGTCGCCGAAGCCTCCGCCTCGGTCACCTCGAGCTCGTTCCAGAGGTCGAGCGCGACCCCGGCGCAGTCGAACCCCGACCCCATGTTCGCCGAGGTGGCGGGCGCGCGGACGATCACGGCTCCGAGGCTTCCGAGGCTGCGGCGATCGCGTCGGGATCGGGATCGACCACGACCGACGAGGGTGCGAGCCGGTCCGCCGTCTCTGGGTCCTTGAGGCCGTGTCCAGTGATCGTCGCGACCACGCGAAGCCCGCGGGGCGGGTCGAGCGCGAGCGCCGCGATTCCCGCCGCGGAGGACGGCTCGCAGAACATGCCCTCGAGGCGGGCGAGGTCGGACCAGGCGGCGAGGATCTGCTCGTCGGTCACGGTGACGATCCGGGCGGGGGTGGCGGCGACCGCAGCGGCGTGCGCCGGGTCGGCGATGCGGATGGCGCTCGCGACCGTGTGACGGCGGTCGGCAGCCTCCGCGGAGACGATCTCCGCCTCCAGCCCCAGCTCGGCGAGCCCGGTCGCGTAGGAGACGGTGTTGCCCCCGCCGCCGTACGGGATCGCGAGCACGTCGGGGGCCGCGCCGAGCTCCTCGACGATCTCGAAGACCGCGGTCTTCTGTCCCTCGATGCGGTGCGGGTTCAGCGAGTTGACGAGGACGTGCGTGCCCCGCTCGGTGAGCTCGCGGGCGGCGTCGAGCGCCTCGTCGAAGCTCCCCCGGACCTCGAGGACGCGAGCGCCGTGGGCCCGGGTCTGGGCCAGCTTGCCGAGGGCGACGGCGCCCTCGGGTTGGAGGATCAGCGCGGAGATCCCCGCCCGGGACGCGTACGCGGCGGCGGAGGCGGCCGTGTTCCCCGTCGAGGCGCAGACGACGGCCGTCGCGCCGGCCTCCACCGCCTTCGAGACGGCGACGGTCATGCCCCGGTCCTTGTAGCTCCCGGTGGGGTTCGCGGGCTCCCACTTCAGCCAGAGCTCGACGCCGAGCCGCTCGGAGAGGCGCGGAGCCTCGAGGAGCGGGGTCGAGCCCTCGCCGAGGGAGACGACCGGCGTGCCGGCGGTCACCGGAAGCCGGTCGCGGAAGCGCTCGATGAGCGGGGCCGTCACGTCCAGCCGAGCTCTTCGACGCCGCGGTCGGAGACGACGCGGAGCGCCGCCGGCGTGCCCCGCGTCTCGGGCATGGCCGCGATCGTCGCGAGCGCCGCCGCGAGGCTGCCGGCCGAGGCCTCGTGCGTGACGATGTGGAGCGCGGCGCCCTCCTCCGTCTGGTTCTGCACCAGCCGCGCGACCGAGATCGTCTCTTCGGCGAGGCGCTGTGCGATCTGCGCGAGGACGCCGGCCCGGTCCTCGACGTCGATCCGGACGTAGAACGGCGAGCGCAGCTCCGAAGGGGAGAGGCGGGGCAGAGCACGGCGTGCGGGATCCTCCTGCAGGAACCCCGAGCCCGTCGTGCCCACGATCGAGACGAGGTCGGCCACGACGGCGGACGCGGTCTCGACCCCGCCCGCGCCCGGTCCGGAGAGCGTGATCTCGCGGATCGCGTCGCCCTGGAGCATGACGGCATTGAACGCGCCCTCCACGGACGCGAGCGGGTGGTGGCGGTCGACGAGCGCGGGCCCGACCCGGACGTCGAAGCCGCCGTTCGCGAGCGTCGCCTGGCCGACGAGCTTGACGGTCATGTCCAGCGCCCGCGCGGCCACGACGTGCTCCGGCCGGACCGCCTCTATGCCCTCGACCTCGACGTCCTGCGGCGAGATCCGCGCTCCGAACGCGACCGATGCGAGGATCGCCATCTTCGCCGCCGCGTCGGCGCCCGAGACGTCGTCCACGGGATCGGCCTCTGCATACCCGAGCCGTTGCGCCTCGGCGAGGGCGTCCTCGTACGTACGGCCGGCCTCCATCTCGCCGAGCACGAAGTTCGTCGTCCCGTTGACGATCCCGAGGACGCGGTGGACGTTCGTGGCCACGAGGGCCTCGCGCAGAACCTTGATCACCGGGATCGCCGCACAGACGCAGGCCTCGAACCTGAGCTGGGCGCCGGCCTCGGCGGCGGCCGCGAACAGCTCCTGGCCGCGGTGCGCGATCAGCTGCTTGTTCGCGGTGACGACGGACACGCCGCGCGCGAGGAGTGCACTGACGTGGCTGCCGGCCGGCTCGAGGCCGCCCATGAGCTCGGCGGCCAGCACGATGCTCGGATCGCTGCGGATCGCCTCGAAGTCGGTCGTCAACACCCCTGCTTCCGGCTCGAAGGCGCGCTCCTTGGCGAGATCCCGCACGAGCGCCCGGGTCACCCGGAGCCGATGCCCGGTCGCGTGCTCGATCTCGTCGCCGCTCTCCGCGAGCAGCCGGCTCACCGCCGCGCCGACGGTGCCGTAGCCGAGGAGCGCGATCGGGACGTCGACCGGGGCCACGCGCCGCAGAGTAGTCGGGAAGGCGGTCGGCGGGGATCTCTTCCCATTCTGCATATTGTGCTAGAGTCACGCATACTATGAATAAGCACGAGCGGCAGAGCGCCATCCTCAGGCTCGTTCGCGAGCGCCCCCTCTCCACGCAGGCGGAGGTCGCGTCTGCGCTCGGGGACGAGGGCTTCGACGTCGTGCAGACGACGGTCTCGCGCGACATCGCCGAGCTCCGCCTCGTGAAGGTACGCGCGCCCAGCGGGCGGCTCGTCTATGCGCCCCAGGGAACGAGCGACGCCGACCGGCTCCGTGCCCTCGGGTCTGCGCTTCGCCGCTTCACGCTCTCGGCCGAAGCTGCCGGCAACCTCGTCGTGCTCGTCACCCCCTCGGGCTACGCGAACGCGCTCGCGCAGACGATCGACGAGGCGGCGCTCCCGGGCGTCGCCGGCACGGTCGCAGGCGACAACACCGTCTTCGTCGCCGTCAGGGACGGCGCGTCCGCAGCCGCCCTCCGGGACGAGCTCGCCGGCCACCTCCTCCAGGGAGCCGCCTAGTAGTGGCGGGCACCGCGGTCGTCGCCTACTCCGGCGGGCTCGATACGAGCTGCATCCTCGCCTGGCTCAAGGAGGACGGATACGGATTCGACGAGGTGATTGCCGTCCTCGTTGACGTCGGCCAGGAGTTCGATCTCGACGAGTCGATGGCCCGTGCGCATGCGGCGGGGGCCGACGACGTCCTTCTCGTTGACAGGAAGGACGCGTTCGCGGAGGAGCAGTGCGCACGGGCCATCGTCACGAACGCGCTGTACGAGGGCCGCTACCCGCTCGTGTCGGCGCTCTCGCGCCCCGTGATCGCGGAGGCGGTGGCCGGGATCGCGCTGGAGCTGGGCGCCGAAGCCGTCGTCCACGGTTGCACGGGCAAGGGAAACGACCAGCTCCGCTTCGAGCTCGCCTTCAGGGCGCACTACCCGGGCGTGAGGGTGATCGCGCCGCTGCGGGACCGCATCTGGACGCGCGACGAGGAGATCGAGTACGCGCTCGGCAAGGGGATCCCGGTCGTGCAGAGCACGTCCTCGCCGTACTCGATCGACGAGAACCTCTTCGGACGCGCGATCGAGGCGGGCGTGCTCGAGGATCCCTGGAACGCGCCTCCGGAGGAGCCGTACGCGCTCACCTCCGACCCGGCCCTGGCGCCGCCGCCGATCGAGGTGATCGTCGGCTTCGAGCGCGGGATCCCCGTCTTCCTCGACGGCGAGGAGCTCCCGCTCGCCGAGCTCATCGCGCGGATGAACCACCTCGCCGGCGCGTACGGGATCGGACGGATCGACATGATCGAGAACCGGGCCGTGGGCATCAAGAGCCGCGAGGTGTACGAGGCCCCCGGCGCGATCACGCTCATCACGGCGCACTCGGCGCTCGAGGACGTCGTCCTGACGAAGGACGAGGCGAGGCTGAAGCGCCCGCTCGAGCAGCGCTGGACCGAGCTCGTGTACGAGGGGCGCTGGTTCAGCCCCGCGCGGGAGGCGATCGACGCGTTCGTGGACGCGACACAGGAGCTCGTGGAGGGGGAAGTGCGTGTGGAGCTGCGTCCGAACGTCCCAGTCGTGACCGGGCGCAGCTCACCGCACACGCTGTACGCGGCGGAGCTGGCCTCCTACGGCACCGGAGAGACGTTCCCACACCGCTCGGCGGAGGGATTCATCAGAATCTCCGCATTGGAGACGGAGCTGCACGCGGCCCGGTCCCGGGCGACGAGCCGGGCATAATCCCGCGAGCGTTCCTCGGGCGTCGCTCGCAAGTGAGGCGAGCGCGAGGAGCGTGGAGAGTACGAGGAGGTAAGGACACGCGACGAGCGCGAAGCATCGTGCAGCGAGCGGCGTCAGGAGCCGGCTCCTGGGTGTTCGCGCGGCGTGATCCGCTCCTGCGGATCACGCCTTTGCGCAAGGAAGGGGGACGGTCGTGACCACGTGGTCGGGCCGGGTCGAGAGCGATCTCGACCCGGAGGTGTGGAGGTTCCTTCGCGTCGACGATGCGGAGCTCCTGCCGTACGACTGCGAGGCGACCGCCGAGCACGCGCGGCGCCTGGAAGCGGCCGGGTTCCTCACGGGCGAGGAGCTCGAGGAGGTCGAGGCCACGCTCGCCGAGATCGCGCAGGACCCCGAGGGCTACCTCGACTCCGACGAGGACGTCCACACCTCGATCGAGCGCCGCCTCGGCGAGGTGGGCCGGAAGATCCACGCCGGCCGCTCGCGGAACGACCAAGTCGTGGCCGCGCACCGGCTCTACGTGCTCGACGCCTGCGCCGAGGCGCGCGAGGCGATCGACGCGCTGGCCCTGGTCGTGCTCTCCTTCGCGGAGGCCGAGGCGGAGACGGTCATGCCCGGGTACACGCACCTCCAGCGCGCGCAGCCGGTCACGCTGGGGCATCACCTGCTCGCGTGGGTCGAGATGCTCGACCGCGACCGCACGCGGTTCGCCGCTGGTGCGGACGCGGCCGCCGAGAGCCCGCTCGGCGCGGGTGCGCTCGCGGGCTCTACGCTCGAGCTGCCGCCGCCTCCCCGGCAGATGCGCAACTCGATCGACGCCGTCGCCGACCGCGACTTCGCGCTCGACTACTTGTACGCGGCCGCGGTGCTCTTCACGCACCTGTCCCGCATCGGCGAGGAGATCGTCCTCTGGGCGAGCTCGGAGTTCGGCTTCGTGAAGCTTCCCGAGAGCGCCGCCACCGGGTCGTCGATGATGCCCCAGAAGCTCAATCCCGACGTGGCCGAGCTGGTCCGCGGGAAGGCGGGGACGGCGATCGGGCGCCTGACCGGGCTGCTCGCGACGGTGAAAGGGCTTCCGCTCGCCTACGACCGCGACCTGCAGGAGGACAAGGCGCCGGTCTTCGCGACACGGCGGGACGTGCGGCTGGCGCTCGAGGCGCTGACGATGCTCGTGAGCGGTCTCGAGGTGAACCGCGACCGGCTCGCGAAGGCGGCTTCCGATCCGCTGCTCTACGCGACCGACTCGGCGGAGGCGCTCGTCAGCAAGGGCGTCGCCTTCCGCGACGCGCACGAGGAGGTCGCCGCGAAGGTGCGCGAGGGGACGTTCCGACGTCCGCGCAAAGCGGGCACGCGCCCCGCGCCGGGCCCGGGCGGCATCCGCGAGGCGCTCGCCGAGGCGCGGTCCCGCTTCGTCGACAACCTCTGACGCGCCGGAGATGCCGCACGAGAAGGAGATCGAGATCCGCTGGCGGGACGTGGACGCCTACCTCCACGTGAACAACGCGGTGTATGCGACCTACCTCGAGGAGTGCCGCGACGAGTGGGTCGCGCGAGCCCTGGGGAACGCGGGCGACCCGTGGAACTTCGTCCTCGCCCGTGTCGCGATCGACTTCCGGCGCGAGCTCCGGCTGGAGGACGACGCGGTCGTCGTCTCGTGCCGCCTCGACCGAATCGGCACCGCGAGCGTGACGCTGCGGGAGGAGATCCGCACGCGCGACGGCGAGGTGGCGGCGGAGTCGGAGGCCGTGCTCGTCGCCCGCGACCGGGAGACGGGCCGCTCGCGGCCGCTCACCGAGGCGGAGCGCGGCGCGCTCGAGCGCGCTCGCGCCGGTGACTGACGTGTGACGCGACGCGGCCTCGGCGACGTAGCTGGAACGTCAGCTACTCGTGGAGGCCCTTCGATGAAACGACTCCTTCTCGCCGCCGCCGCCGGCTTCGCGGTCGTCGCCCTCGCCGGCGCGGTCGGCCTTCCAGACTTCGCGGGCGCGCAGGACGCGACGGAAGCCGAGCCCGACACGCTCACGGTGAGCGGGGTCGGGACCGTCTCCGCCGTTCCGGACGAGGCGCAGACCTCCTTCGGCGTCGAGACCCGCGCCGCGACCGCGCGTGCGGCGGTGCAGGCGAACGCCGACGCCGCCCGCAGGGTGATCAACGCTCTCCGCCAGGCTGGCGGCCGCGAGCTCCAGACGCAGTACGTGAGCGTCTATCCGGTCACCGGCGAGAACGGCACGATCACGGGCTACTCGGCCTCGAACTCCGTCTCGGCGGTGAGCGCGGTCGCGGACGCTCCGGCGCTGATCGACGCGGCGGTCGAGGCGGGGGCCAACACGCTCTCCGGCCCGGCAATGAGCTCGACGAACGCGGAGGAGCTCTACCGGCAGGCGCTCGCCAAGGCGGTCGGCGAGGCGCGGGCGCGGGCCGAGGTTCTCGCGAAGGCCGCCGGGCGCTCGGTCGGGGAGATCACGGCGATCTCCGAAGCGTCGGCTGCGATGCCGGTGCCCTACGCTGAGCGGACTGCGCTCGACACCGCGACGCCCATCGTCCCCGGGAAGAAGGACACGAGCGCGACGGTCACCGTCACCTTCGTCCTCCGCTGAAAGGGTCGGGCCGGCCGGCCCGACCCCTTCTCGTCTCAGCCTCCCTTGCCCGTGGTGCGGGCGGCGAGCAGCTTCTTCTCGCATGCCCGTGCCCAGTCGGGCACCTTCAGCGGCGCCTCGTCGGGACGCACCGAGGGATTCTGGGCGAGGCCCTCGAACTCCCCGGTCCCGAGACGCCAGCGGAGCCACGGCCAGAACCAGGCGGGCTTCGGCACGGGGCCCGGCAGGCTCTGCTCCGGCGGCTCCTCCTTCGGCTCGGTCTTGGGCCCCTCGTATGTGAGGTCGGCGAGCGTCGTGCGCTCGTGGAGGCGGTTGAGGTCGACTCGCCCCGAGATGCCGTCCACGTGGCCGTCGTCCGCGTACTGCCAGATCGCATATCTCCGCCAGCCGGCCGGGAGCTGCGGAGCATCCACCCGCCAGTGCGCGATCCAGAGCGGATACGAGCCGAGCTCCTTCGTGTTGCCGAGCTTCGACCAGAAGCCGGGGAAGGTGTAGAGGATCGGCTTCGCTCCGATGCGCTCGGCGACGCGCTCGAGCCAGGCCTTGGTCCACGCGACCATGCGGGCCGGTGGCAACCCGGGGGTCTCGAGGTCGAGCACCGGCAGGAGATCGCCCGTCTTCGGGAAGGCGACCGAGAGCAGGGCGTCCGCCTCCGCCTGCGCATCGGCGATCGCCGACTGCGTGCTGCTCCCGCTCTGGGTGTCGGGGCGGGCGAAGTGGTAGAAGCCGCACGGAAGCCCGACCGAGCGCGCGCCGGCTTCGTTGGCGCTCTTCTTCTCGTCCACGAAGCCCACGCCTTCGGTCGCCTTGATCAGCACGAAGCCGATCCCGTCGTTCTTCACGCGCGTCCAGTCGATCTTGCCCTGGTGGGTCGAGACGTCGATGCCCTTGATCATCGTGCCCTCCTCGAGTCGGGCTCATGCGAGAGCCGGCCTCGGTGCGCCGGCAACGGCCTCGATGATCATACGCGGGCGGCGGAGGAGGCCGGCCCGATCCCGCTTGAGCCGTGAGGAGCGGGCGCCGCGGTTCTGGCCCGCGGCGCCCGTCCGGATCCTTCCTGGTCGATGCGGAGAGAGGCCTGGCTACACCTTGAGGCACTCGTAGTAGCCGATCGGGGCGCGGAACACGTACGGCTCACCGGATTGCGGGCACGGCTGCCCCGCGTAGAGGTCGGCGCGGATCAGGTGCACCGTGCCGAGGAAGGCTCCGTCCAGATCGAACGTGGGGAGGTTGTACGACGGCGGCGGGCTCGGGTTCCCCGGGAACGGTCTCCCTAGGCCGGGATTGGCGCTGAGCGCCTCACTGTGGTGGATGTAGTTCTCGGACGAGGGGGCGGTCGAGCGGGCGATGCACGAGGCTCCGCCGGACCGGCGTCCGGTGCTGGCGCTCCTCGGATTCGGCTACTGGCACTACGGTCTCCTGCTCGGGGTCATCGCACTCGCTGCCGGCCTCAAGACGGCCGTCGGCGCTCCCTACGATCCGCTCGAAACGTGGATCGCCTGGGAGCTCGCCGTCGGCGTCGCGCTCTTCATCTCCTGCGACGTCGGCTTCCGGCGGACGCTCGGCATCCCGCGCGGCGGCACGCGGCTTTCGGCCGCCGTACTCGCCCTCGCGACGGTCCCGCTCGGCACGGAGCTCGCGGCGGCGGTGCAACTCGGAGCCCTTGCCGTCGTCGTCGCGGCCGCACTCGCGTTCGAGGGCGTGCGCGACTGACTCCGTGGATCACGACGTTCGCGCGAGCACTTCCCCGGTCCAGGCGGCGTCCATCCGCTCGAGCCGCTTCTTGCGGAGGTTCTCGCGGACGAGCCAGCGGATATCCGGGTCGTCGCTCGCGAGGAGCGCCTCGAACCGTTCCTTGCCGTCCTCGGGCGACGCGACGATCGCGACGCTCCAGCCGTAGCCGAGCGTCTTCCGGAGGGTGCGGACCTCGGCGCTCGTGCGATGGGAGAGGCCGGGGAGCTGCGCGGTGACCTGGCCGAGGAGGTCGAGCACCTCGCGCGCCCGCTCCCGGGACGACAGGAGCCGCGGCTCGCAGAGGGCGGCGACGGCCGCGCGTCGCTCGAGCGCGGAACCCCGAGCCCACGATCGCATCTCCTCCAGGAGACCGGGGAAGTCCGCGTCTCCCCAGCGCTGCAGCGCGATGGCGACCGCCTCGCGGACGCGCCAGCGGGGATCGCCTGCGAGCCGGCGAAGGGCTGTGAGCTCGTGGGTCTCACCCGAGGCGACGAGCCGGCCGAGGCCCACGACGCCGCAGGCGGCAAGGAACTCCTCACTGCCTCCGGCAGGCGCCTCGTCCGGGCTCAGTGTCGCCCACCTCCGAAGTTGCGCGGCATCCGCCTCGTCGGCGACCGCGTCGATCAGCTCCAGGTTGGCGCGCGGCCCGGGGAGGCCCGAGTGCTCGAGCAGGAACGGCTCCCAGTCCGCCAGGCCGCGCAGCGCCTCCCGGTACTCCTCGACCTTCCTCACCGCTGGAATTCTCCAGGCAGAAGGCCGCGTCGAGCGGCCTTCTGCCTAGCAGTCGTAGTAGAGGGCGAACTCGGCCGGGTGCGGGCGCAGGCGCACTGCGTCGATCTCGTTCTCCCGCTTCCAGGCGATCCAGGTCTCGATCAGCTCCTTCGAGAAGACGTCGCCGCGGAGCAGGAACTCGTGATCCGCCTCCAGCGCGTCCAGTGCCTCCGAGAGCGAGCCCGGAACCTGCGGCACGTCCCCGTTCGCCTCCTCGAAGAGGTCGTAGTCGGCAGGTGCGCCCGGGTCCAGGTCGCGCTCGATCCCGTCCAGCCCGGCCATGAGCATCGCCGCGAACGCGAGGTACGGGTTCGCCGCCGAGTCCGGCGGGCGAAACTCGATCCGCTTCGCCTTCGCCGACTCCGAGTACATGGGGATGCGGATGCACGCAGACCGGTTCCTCTGCGAGTAGACGAGGTTGACCGGCGCCTCGAAGCCGGGGACGAGCCGCCGGTACGAGTTCGTCGTCGGGGCGCAGAACGCCAGCAGCGCCGGCGCGTGGGCGAGCAGCCCGCCCACGTACGCGCGCCCGAGCTGCGACAGCCCCGCGTACCCGGACCTGTCGGCCATCAGCGGGGTCCCCTCCTTCCAGAGGGACTGGTGCGTGTGCATCCCCGAGCCGTTGTCGCCGTAGAGCGGCTTCGGCATGAAGGTGACGGTCTTGCCGTGGCGCCGCGCGGCGTTCTTGACCACGTACTTGTAGGTCATGACCTGGTCGGCCATGCGCGTCAGCGGGGCGTAGCGGAGGTCGATCTCGCACTGCCCGCCCGAGGCGACCTCGTGGTGGTGGAACTCGCACGGGATCCCGATTCGCTCGAGGGTCAGCACCATCTCGGTGCGGAGGTCATGCAGCGAGTCCGAGGGCGCGGCCGGGAAGTAGCCCTCCTTCGGGCGCGCCGTATAGCCGAGCCCGGGCCGGCCGGAGTTCCAGTAGCCCTCGACCGAGTCCACCGCGTAGTGCGAGCGGTTCGGGGCGAGGTCGTAGTGCACCTCGTCGAAGACGAAGAACTCGCACTCGGGGCCGAAGTACGCAGTGTCGGCGATCCCGATCGCGCGCAGGTGCTCCTCGGCGCGGCGGGCGACCCCGCGCGGGTCCTTGGCGTACGGCTCACGCGTGATCGGGTCGGCGATCTCGCAGATGAGCGAGAGCGTCGGCGCCTCGGTCGCCGGGTCGAGGATCGCCGACGACGGGTCCGGGATGAGCAGCATGTCGGAGTCCTGAATCGCCTGCCAGCCCCGGATCGACGACCCGTCGAACCCGAGCCCGTCGTCGAACGCGGCCTCGTCGAACGCCGTGATCGGGAGGGACACGTGCTGCCACGTCCCGAGCAGGTCGCAGAACTTGAGGTCGACCACGACCGCGCGCGTCTCGGTCGCCCATTCGAGCGCGTCGCGCGCGTCGGGCAGCGTCTCGCCACCGTTTCGCAGGTAGTGCCTCTCCTGGATCTCCGACATGTGCCCCTCCTTTCGGACCAAAGAAAAGACCCCAGGACTTCACGAGTCCCGAGGCCACGTCGCCTCGACCGGAACCTTCCGCGGCCCCGACCGGGCAACACTCTAGCTGTGCCCGCAGACGGTCGTCCACGAACACAACGGGTTGACGCGGCTGCTACGGTGTCGGGCGTCCTGCTCGCGTATCTCGCGAGCGTTGTCCCCGCCGAGAGAGGTGTGCGGATGGTCGAGATGCGAATGATCGCGATCCCGCCCAGTGGGCCAGGCCCGGCTCTCGGCGCGGACGAGCACTGAGCTCCCTTCCGCGTTCACGGCGGAGCCCCGGTTGACCCCGTCGGGTCGTGCCGCTATCGTGCGCGACCTGATGTTGCTCCGCCGTAGCTGAGACACCGGATGCCGGGGCCCACGGGTGGCTCCTTTGAGACCTCAAAGGAGCCGAGGGCCGGGCAGTGGCTTGCACGTTTCTCGCTACGCAGTTCTTCGAAGGAGCAGCAGATGACCGACATTCACGACGCGGCAGTACTGGAGGCGATGCCCCTCCGACTCGACGCTGCCGTCGAGGTCCACGAGCTGCGCAAGGAGTTCAGCCGCCGCGACCGCAGGCGCGGCGCGCGGCGCACCCGCGTGGCCCTCGGCGGCGTCACGTTCGCGATGGAGCGAGGGGAGACGGTCGCGATCCTGGGTCAGAACGGATCCGGGAAGTCGACGCTCGTGCGCCTGCTGTCCACGCTTCTCCTGCCCGACGGCGGCTGGGCCAGGATCCTCGGCCACGACGTCGTCGTGGAGCCGCGCGCCGTGCGGAGGCTCGTGAACCGGGTCTCGGTCGAGGCGTCGTTCTTCAAGAAGATGTCGCCGGCCGAGAACCTCGGCTACGCGGCGCGCTACTACGGCATGACCGCAAGTCAGACGCGGGATCAGATCCCCGAGATCCTCGAGCGGGTCGGCTTCCCCCCGGACCGCCGCAACGAGCCGATGGAGAACCTCTCGCGCGGGATGCAGCAGAAGGTCGCGCTCGCCCGGGCGCTCCTGACCTCGCCGGTAGTGCTCCTCCTGGACGAGCCGACGACGGGGCTCGACCCCCGCTCGAAGCTCGAGGTGCAGGAGTTCATCCGCGAGATCCGCACGACGCACGACTCGACGATCCTGCTCTGCACGCACGACCTGAACGAGGCCGAGATCCTCGCCGAGCGCGTCGGGATCCTCGACCGCGGGCACCTGCTCGCGCTCGAGCCGGCGGACGACCTCAAGCGCCGCTACGACGCGGTCACGCTGGAAGAGGCGTTCTTCGCGGCGACTGGCCGGGAGTTCGAGGCGGAGCACGACGAGGACGAGGACGAGGACCGGGAGGTGTTCGCCTAATGAGAGCACTCGCCACAACCCTGCGAGCTGAGCTCGTCGGCGAGGGCGGCGTCGTCGAGCGCAACATCAACCTCACCAAGCGCTACATCTGGTGGGACCTCGCCTGGTTCGTCTGGACCGTGGCCAACACGCTGACGATCGTCTTCATCGCGGAGGGGATCGAGGCGACGGGCGGCCAGCTGGACGTGAACGAGGTGATGACGAGCCTCCTCATCGGGGCGGTCATCTGGGCCTATCTCGGCGTGCTCTTCGAGTTCCTCATGGAGACGGTCGCATGGGAGCGCTGGGAGGGAACGATCGAGTACACGTTCATGGCCCCGCTCTCGCGGGCGATGCACCTTGCCGGGCAGGGTCTGTTCGCGATCATGTACGGCCTCCTGCGCGCCGTCTTCCTGTTCACGGTCTGCGCGCTCTTCTTCCGGCTGTCCATGCCCGACGCGAACTTCCTCGCCGCGTTCGTGGTGCTCACGGTGGCGTCGGTCTCGTTCCTCGGGATCGGGGCGATGACGTCGGTGCTGCCGCTGATCTCCCCGGAGAAGGGCACCCAGCTCGGGTTCGTCGCCCAGGGGACGCTGCTCGTCGTCTCGGGCGTCTACTACCCGGTCGACGTTCTGCCCGGGTGGATGCAGTTCCTCGCCATGTTCTCCCCCGCGACGTACGCGCTCGAGGGCGCGCGCGAGGCGATCCTGGAGGGGGCGCCCATGTCCGCGATGTGGGACGAGATCTGGCCGCTCCTGATCCTCGGCGTGATCTCGATTCCGCTCGGCCTCTGGATCTTCCAGCGCGGTGAGCTGTATGCGAAGAAGCACGGGAAGCTCAAGAGGTCCGGCTGAGATGACCGAGCCTGCTGTCCGCGTCGAAGACCTCGCCAAGGTCTTCGAGGTCCCGGAGCGCGAGGCCGGCCTGCGCGCAGCGACCAGGGGCCTCGTGCGGCGGAAGACGCGCGAGGTGCGCGCGGTCGACGGGATCTCGTTCCAGATCGCCCCCGGCGAGATCGTCGGCTTCCTCGGCCCGAACGGGGCCGGCAAGACGACGACGCTCAAGATGCTCTCGGGGCTGCTGTACGTCACGGACGGCGAGGCGCGCGTTCTCGGGCACGTCCCGTCGAAGCGCGAGCGGGACTTCCTCCGGCGGATCTCGCTCGTGATGGGGAACCGGAACCAGCTGCAGTGGGACCTCCCGGCGCTCGACTCGTTCGAGCTCAACCGCTCGATCTACCGCATCCCGCGGGAGGACTTCCTCGCGATGCGCGACGAGCTGATCGAGCTGCTCGAGGTCGGCGACCTCGTGCGCAAGCCCGTGCGCCAGCTCTCGCTCGGCGAGCGGATGAAGGTCGAGATCGTGGGCGCGCTCCTGCACCGGCCACAGGTGCTCTTCCTCGACGAGCCAACGATCGGGCTCGACGTGACGATGCAGAAGCGGATCCGCGAGTTCGTCGCCGAGTACCGGCGCCGGCACGGGGCGACCGTGATGCTCACGAGCCACTACATGGCGGACGTCGAGGCGCTCTGCGAGCGGGTCATCGTCATCCACCACGGGAGGATCCTCTTCGACGGCGATCTCGCCGGGCTCGCGAACACCGTGGCTGCGTGGAAGACGATCGCGGTCGTCGTCGGGAACGGCGCCGGCGACCTCTCTGCGTACGGCGACGTCATCCACCGCGACGGCGACCTCGTCACCCTCCGCGTCGCGAAGGGGGAGACGGCGCGCGTCACCGCTCGCCTTCTCGCGGAGCAGGACGTCCTCGACCTGAACGTCGAGGACCCGCCGATCGAGGACGTCATCGAGCTCGTCTTCGCCCGCGAGGCCGTCGAGTGAGCACGCTCCCGGCTGTCAGCCCGCCTCGTCAGGAGGGGCGCCTCCGTTCGCTCGGCGACTTCTACGTGACGACGATGCGGACGCAGATCCAGGCGCAGTTCCAGTATCGGGCCGCCACGTACATGTACCTCCTGGGGATGGTGGCCGAGCCGGTCATCTACCTCGTCGTCTGGTCGACCATCGCCGACCAGTCGGGAGGCACGGTCGGCGGGCTCACGGCGGGCCAGTTCGCCGCCTACTACATCGTGTGGACGCTGGTGCGGACGATGAACATCGTCTTCACGCCGTACGGCTGGGAGTGGCGGATCCGGGAAGGCGAGCTGTCGGGTCAGCTCCTGCGCCCCCTCCATCCGATCCACTACGACATCGCGGGCTTCGCCGGAGAAAAGATCCCCTGGCTTCTCTACTACCTGCCGATCGCGGTCGTCCTGACCCTCGTCTTCGACCCGACCTTCGACGTCCGGCCGGTCGAGATCGTGGTCTTCGCGGTCGCCATCTGGGGCGCGTACCTCATCCGCACGTTCAACCAGTCGGCGCTCGGGCTCGTCACTTTCTGGACGACGCGCGTGGGCGCGCTCTTCTCGCTGTACATCGTCCTCGAGCTGCTGCTCGCCGGCCGGCTCGTCCCGCTGACGCTGCTGCCCGGATGGGCGCAGGCCCTCTCCTGGCTCCTGCCCTTCCGATGGACGTTCTACTTCCCGATCGAGACGCTCGTCGGCGACCTCTCGAACGCGGAGCTCGTGGTCGGGCTGGGGATGCAGGTCCTCTGGACGGTCGTCGGCATCGGGATCTTCTCGCTCGTCTGGCGCCGCGCTATCCGTCGCTACACGGCCGTCGGGAACTAGCGGATGACGACGATCCGCATCGCGCTCCTGCATCTCCGCGTCGGGCTCATGAACGACCTGCAGTACCGGGTCAACTTCGCGCTCCAGGTCCTGCAGTCGCTCCTCGCCGTCGCGACGGGCCTGATCGTCTTCAGCCTCGTCTTCTCGCACACGACGGAGCTCAACGGGTGGACGCAGTCGGAGCTGCTCGCGTTGCTCGGCGTCCAGGCCATCATGGCCGGCGTCATCCACTCCGTGATCCAGCCGAACATGATGCGGCTGACCGAGGACGTGCGCGACGGGAAGCTCGACCACGCGCTCACGAAGCCGGTCGACTCCCAGGCGCTCGTCTCGGTCCGCGAGGTGCAGCTCTGGCAGGCCGTGGACATCCCCATCGGCGCGGTCCTCATCGGTGTCGCGCTCGCCCGGATCGGCGGCGACATCGGCGTGCTCGACGCCCTCGCGTTCGCGTTCGCGCTCGCGCTCGGCGCCGTGGTCCTCTACTGCTTCTGGCTCGTGCTGGCGACGGGCTCGTTCTGGGTCGTCCACATGTGGTTCCTGCCCGAGCTCTTCGAGGGGATCTTCCAGACGGGGCGCTGGCCGGTCGGCATCTACCCGGACTGGCTGCGCTTCGGGATCACCTTCCTCGTCCCGATCGCGTTCGCCATCACCGTGCCGGCCGAGGCCGTGACCTCGCGGCTCGACTGGCAGACGCTCGGCTTCACCGCGCTCTTCACCGTGGGTGCGCTCGCCGTCTCGCGCTGGTTCTGGCGGTTCGGGCTGACGCGCTACACCGGTGCTTCCGCCTGAGCGCTGCTAGAGTGCCGCGGTCTCGATGAGGCGACGTGGCCTCGGGCGGCTCGGCCGTCCGGGGCTTTTCGTTTTTCCGGGAAAGGAGTGAGATGGCACGATCGAGAACGCCGGCACGCAGTACGGGCAGGGGGGCGATGGTGAAGAGCCGCGACCGCGCCACGTCGAGCGTGGCCGCGCGGCGCGCGGTGCTCAAGCGGATCAGGGACGAGGACGTCGAGCACGTCCTCTTCTGGTTCACGGATCTCGAAGGGCACCTCAAGTCCTTCGCGATCACCCCGGCCGAGATGGAGGACGCCCTGAACGACGGGATGGGCTTCGACGGCTCGTCGATCACGGGTTTCAACGCGATCGAGGAGTCGGACATGGTCGCCATCCCGGACCCGGGGACGTTCCAGCTGATGCCCCGCCCGATGGACGAGCACGGCCACCCGGTCGGCGCGAAGGTCGCGCGGGTGATCTGCGACGTCGTCACGCCCGACGGCGCCCCGTACGAGGGCGACCCGCGCTACGTGCTCCGCAGGGCGCTCGACCGGATGAGGAGCATGGGCTTCGACGCCTTCAACATCGGGCCGGAGCTCGAGTACTTCGTCTTCGAGGACGACAGGGGGACGGAGGCCATCGACGAGGGCGGCTACTTCGCGATGACCGCCCAGGACGCGGCGACGGAGATGCGGAACGACACGATCGCCGCTCTCGAGTCGGTCGGGATCCCCATCGAGTACCACCATCACGAGGTCGGGCCGTCCCAGCACGAGATCGACATGCGCTACGCGGACGCGCTCTCGATGGCCGACTACACGATGACGTACCGCCTCATCGTCAAGGAGGTCGCCGCCTGGCACGGCTACTACGCGACCTTCATGCCGAAGCCGCTCTTCGGCGAGAACGGCTCGGGCATGCACACGCACCAGTCGCTCTTCCGGAGCGGGCGCAACCAGTTCTTCGACAGGCGCGACCCGTACCACCTCTCGAAGACGGCGAAGGGCTTCATCGCGGGCCAGCTCCGGCACGCGCGCGAGATGTCGGCCGTGTTCGCGCAGTGGGTGAACTCCTACAAGCGGCTCGTGCCCGGCTACGAGGCGCCCGTCTACTGCGCGTGGTCGCAGCGGAACCGCTCGGCGCTGATCCGGATCCCGGTCTACAAGCCGGGCTCGGAGCAGGCGACCCGCGCCGAGATCCGCTGTCCGGACCCGGCGTGCAACCCGTACCTCGCGTTCGCCGCGCTCCTGCAGGCGGGCCTCGAGGGGATCGAGCAGTCGTACGAGCTTCCCGAGCCGATGGAGCGGAATCTCTACCGGCTCACCACCGAGGAGCGCCGCGAGCAGGGGATCGTCTCCCTGCCCGAGTCTCTCGGCGAGGCGATCGACGAGCTCGCGGGCTCGGATCTCCTGCGGCGCACGCTCGGCGAGCACATCTTCCCGCGCTACGTCGAGCTCAAGCGAAAGGAGTGGGACGAGTACCGCGTCCAGGTCACCGAGTGGGAGAAGGAGAAGTACTTGGCGGCGCTGTAGACGGACGGGAGGGGGTTGGTCCGGCGGTCCGACCCTCCTCCCGTCGATCGGATCAGCGCAGGGACTTGAACTCGTGCGCGGAAACCTCCATGATTGACCCTGCAAGGTGAGCCGCAAGGCGAGCGGCGCACCTTGTATCTGACGGCCGATCGCGGGCTCCCAGGTGAGGAGCCCGTGGTCGTTGTGCACTCGAATCTGCTGGCGCAGATTCGAGTGGAGCCCTGGGGCCGTGTCCGGCTGCGACTGAAGATGGACGCCCGCCGGCCCGTCTGCGCGCCTCGCGCTTGCCTCCCTTGCCAGCGACGCCCCAGACACCTCCTGCCCAGAGACGTCTGGTCGCGCGGCCCTTCGCGCCGGCGAACCGGCCCCCGGCTCGGTCGTTGCGACTGGTTCGGCCGCTTCTAGTCGGGCTTGCCGGCCATCGCCCACACCGTGACGACGTAGGCGGCGAGCAGGACGATCGAGATGACCATCGTGCTCTTCAGGAGCCAGCTGCCCTTGTCCCTCCGCAGCCGGGCCACGCCGATGCCTCCGACGATCAGCGAGATCAGCAGCAGCAGACCGCCGAAGAGCGCGGTCGTCCAGCCGATCCCGATCCAGGTCGGCTGGGCTTCCTCGGGCAGGTCGTCCCATCCTTCCTCCGAGTAGATCCAGTTGGCGCCGGCGAACATGACGATCCAGCCGGGAAGCGCGACGGCGAGGAGCGACCAGTAGCCGAGGCGGAGCACTCTGGCGTCTCCGCGTGCAAGCGCAAGAGCCGTCGTGGCGGTGAGCATGCCGCCGACGAGGATCATCGCCCCGCCGACGTGCGTGAGCAGCGCCCAGTTCCACTCGGTCGGCCGCGTCGCTGCGAGGACGGTGCTCATGCCCCTGGCTTCCAGATCATGTCGATCAGGATGAGCACGAACGCGAGGGTCGACACGGTGTGCAGAAGGAGGCCTTTCGGAGAGCGGTTCAGCGCCCGAAGCTCACCTGAGGCGCCTTCTTGTCCGGCGGCCTGGAGCTCCGTCGCCCGCGGCAGCGCCTTCCTGTACTCGACCCCTGAACGTCTTCCCACCTCGCTCCCGATTGCCCAGAGGACGATCGCGCCGATGATCCAGCCGTCCCACAGCTGGTAGCGATCGAGCGAGATCGCAAGCCAGGCGCCGAACAGGATCGTCCCCGCGACGCCTGCCAGCACGACGGGGGTCCCGACTCCCATCACGCGCCCGTAGGCGAGGGTCTGGCCGACCGTGTCCACGTTGCGGACGGCCACGATGACGATCCAGAAGAGGACCATCCCCGAAACCAGCGCGAACGCGCTCAAGACGTGGAGCGCCAGGATCCAGTCGTCGAGGCTCACCGGTTCGGGCGACCCTATAAGACGTGCCTCAGGGTTTCCAGACCATGAGCGCGACGATCGCGATCGTCGCGAGGAGCAGCGATGCGTTCAGCGCGAGGTTGGCCGGGTCGAGCAGGCGACGGCGGAGTTCGACACTGGGAGCGTTCTCCTCGGCGGCGAGCCGCTCGGCTAGCTCGCGGGTGTGCCGGTCCTGTCGACCCGCGACACCGCCCACGACGAGGATCCACCCGACCAGGACGAAGGTCGCCGTCAGCCACGTCGCGCTCAGGCCGAGGTCGAGGCGGGCCGCGAGCCAGAAGCCGAAGGCGACGACGAGCACGAGCCCTGCGACGATGACCGGGATTGCGAGGCGGGCCGTCCGCAGGAGGAGCGCCGCCTCGCTCGACCGCTCGCGTCGCATCGCAGCGACCCGAAGCAGCGCGGCGGCGACGGCGCCGGCGACGAAGAGAAAGGCGCCCGTGAGATGGAGGAAGAGCAGCCACTCATGGCTCATGACGGGCGAGCCTAGCCGCCACAATTGGCGCGTGGACGCGCCCGCCCGCCACCTCCGGCTCCTCACGGAGACGATCGCGGCCG
>Ga0233418_10000041_pt1 | contig 26542 bp, 23 predicted proteins | sample Sediment_Towuti__FD_189021 | JGI IMG/M metagenome (GOLD analysis project Ga0233418, IMG submission 189021) | Sediment microbial communities from Lake Towuti, South Sulawesi, Indonesia - Sediment_Towuti_2014_1_MG | ecosystem: Environmental > Aquatic > Freshwater > Lake > Sediment | place... | reverse complement strand
CGTGGCCGCTGAGCCCGCTTGCACTTCCGCTTGCACTAGAGACCTCGGAACGCCGCCTTGCAACGAAAAACCCCGCCTGAGCGGGGCTTTCCTGAGAGCGGATGAAGGGACTCGAACCCTCGACCTTCTGCATGGCAAGCAGACGCTATAGCCAACTGAGCTACATCCGCGAGCGGGGCCGATTATAGCCGCGGCTCCCCGACCACCTTGGGCGGCGGTCCGCGAGACTGGCGTCGGCATGACCGTCTCACAGCAGCTCGCCACGAGCCGCGCGGGCTCCTTCGCGCTCCTCGCCCTCTCGCTCGCGCTCGTCTTCGCGGTGGCGGCACTCGGCGGCGCGGCGTCGACGAGCGGGCTCCGCGACTGGTACGAGGGCCTGGACAAGGCGCCGTGGAACCCACCCGGCTGGGTGTTCGGGCCGGCGTGGACGGTGCTCTACGTCCTCATGGCCGTCGCCGCCTGGCTCGTCGCGCGCACGGGCCTCGACCAGCGTGCGGTGCAGCTCGCGCTCGTCCTCTATCTGGCGCAGCTCGCGCTGAATCTCGGCTGGTCGCTCCTCTTCTTCGGGGCGCGGGCGCCGGGGTGGGCGCTCCTCGACATCGTCCTCCTCTGCGTCCTCGTCGCGGCGACGACGGTCGCGTTCTGGCGGATCGACACGACCGCCGGCTGGCTGCTCGTGCCCTACCTCGGCTGGATCCTGTTCGCGACGACCCTCAATCTCTGGATCGTGCTGAAGAACTGAGCGCTCAGCTGCGCTCGTAGGTCGCCGTCAGGCGCGCCTCCGCGAGGACTCGCGGTGCCACTGCGGCGTCGAAGGCGGCGCGGTCGGCGCCGCGGTCGAGGGTGCTGGGTGAATCGAGGGCAAGGAGCCGGAAGACGTAGCGGTGCTGCTCCCCGCCCGGTGGGCACGGTCCGCCATACCCCGTGTCGCGGAAGTCGTTCTTCCCCTCGGCGTCGAGGTCGGCGCCCTCCTCGAGGCCGGTCGAACTCGGCCGAAGGCCGAAAACGAGCCAGTGCGTGAAGGTTTCGCCCGGGGCGTCGGGATCCTCGAGCGCGAGGGCGAGCTCGGCCGTGCCCTCGGGGGCCCCCTCCCAGGCGAGCGCGGGCGAGACGTCAGCGTCGTCGCAGGTGAAGCGAGACCCGATCGGCTGATTCTCGGCCACCTCGCTTGCTCCTGTGAACGCGAACCCCTGGGCGGCCGGCCCGCGCTCGAGCTCGGTTCCGCTTCCGCCACCTCCCCCGCAGCCGGCGACGGCCAGGACGAGAAGACAGCCGGACGCGGCGACGCGCACACCGTGACGGTAGACGTCGTGGCCCGCCGAGACGAGCGCACGGCACCGCTCAGGACACGGCTCGATCGAGCGCCTCGTTGACGAGGCTGTCCGCGAGCTCGTTGTGCTCGCGGCGGACGGCGGTGTACGTCACCCGATCGATCCGCCGAGCGAGCCGCGAGGCCTCGAGGAAGAGCTCCTGCAGCGCCCTGTTCTTCACCCGGTACTCACCGCGCATCTGCTTGACGAGGAGCTCGGAGTCGGAGACGACCTCGAGCTCGTCGATGCCCACCTCGACCGCGCGCTCCAGGCCGGCGACGAGGGCCGAGTACTCGGCGACGTTGTTCGTCGCGACCCCGATCGGCTCACCGCGGGCGTCGAGCACGGTGCCGTCCTCGGCCTCGAGCACGAACGCGTAGGCGGCCGGCCCCGGGTTGCCGCGCGAGCCACCGTCGGTGAAGAGCTTCGCCTTCACGCGTCGAGCAGTGGGTAGACGTCGTACGCGGGCTCCTCGTACGGATGGGCTGCGCGGAGCGCGGCAACGACCTCGACGACGAGCTCGGCCGGCACGACCGTCTCCACGCGGAGCTCGGGAACGTGCTCCTCCCTCCCCCTCTCCCCGATCACTGGATCGGTGCCCCCGCCGCCGAAGAACGTCCCTGTGCCCGCTGTGTACCAGGAGCAGCGCTCGTACTCCCCGATCTTCCCGCCGCCCGCGGAGAAGACCGCCTCCCGGGTTTGCGCGAGCGCCTCCGCGGGCACGAACCAGACCAGCTTCACTTTGGCCATCGCGCGACTCATACTGCCCCAGACCGAGGTACAGGGGCCGAACGAAGGGGGGATCCCATGAAGGCAACCATTGCCGGCGTACTCGCACTCGCAGCACTCGTCGTGGTCGCGGTGGCCGGCGCCGCGCCGCCGGTCGTCGCCTCGCCCGGCGCGAGCCCGTTCGCGAGCTGCAACAACGCCGACTACGCCAACGAGCAACAGCAGCGGGGCAGCACGCTCTACCCGAACTCCGAGATCGAGCCCCGGTCTGCCCGCCACGGCACGACCATCGTGGGCGCGTACCAGCAGGACCGCTGGTCCGATGGCGGCGCGCGCGGCCTCGTCACGAGCGTCAGCCACGACAACGGAGCGACGTGGACCCGCGTCGTGATCCCGGGCGTGAGCGCATGCTCGGGCGGGCCGTACCTCCGGGCCTCCGACCCGTGGGTCTCGTTCGCGCCGAACGGCGACCTGTACGCGATCTCGCTGAGCTTCGCGGGGACGGCGAACCCGAACCACAACGCGATCCTGGTCTCCAAGTCGACGAACCTCGGCAACAGCTGGGGACCGCCGGTCGCGGTGGCCGAGGACGACACGAACGGCCTCGACAAGCAGTCGATCACGGCCGACCCGACGAACTCGAGCTACGTGTACGCGGCCTGGGATCGGATCCTCACGCCGGGCGGGAGCACGCGCGCCTCGGACCAGGGGATCATCCACTCGAGGTCGTTCAAGTCACAGACGTTCTTCACTCGCTCGACCGACGGCGGGGCTAGCTGGGAGACGCCGCAGCAGCTCTTCGTCGACACGTCCTTCTCGGGCTCGATCGGGAGCATCATCGGCGTGCTAGGAGACGGGAAGACGCTGCTCGACGGCCTCCTGACCTACGGGGCCGCGGATTGGAAGGGCGGCCCGTGCGGAAGCATGTCGATCCTCCGTTCCACGGACCGCGGGGAGACGTGGACGAGGAAGCCGATCATCGTCGCGCCGTACAGCTGCACCTACGTCGGAGCCCACAACCCCGACACGGGCGCTCTCGTTCGCAGCGGCGGGCTGCCCGACCTCGCAGTCGACGGCTCGACCGCGTACATGGTGTGGGAGGACGCCCTTCCGAGCGCGCCCAGGACCGGTCGGATCCTCTTCTCCCAGTCGACGGACGGGGGGATCACCTGGTCGGAGCCGATCGTCATCAGCCACACGCCGGCGGGCGTGGACGCATTCGTGCCCACGGTGGCGGTCAACTCGAACCATGTCGTGGGAGTGAGCTACTACGACTTCCGCAACAACACGCCCGGCGGAATCGCAGCCACCGACGTCTGGCTGGTTCGCTGCTCGGCAGCGTGCGCGAGCGCTGGGAGCTGGGCGAGCGAGACCCGCGTGACGCCGAGCTCGTTCGACATGAGCGCGGCGCCGGTCGCGCGCGGGCAGTTCGTCGGCGACTACATGGGCATGACGACGAACGGGTCGACCTTCGAGCCGTTCTTCATCCAGTCCGGACCGCCTGTCGCCAACGGTCCCACGGACGCGTTCTTCGCCTCCGTGCCCTAACCAGACGCCGCAGGGGGAGGGCCTTGTGCCCTCCCCCTGAAGCCGTCACTCCTCGGTGTCGATCTGGGCGCGCTGGAGCGTGCCGGAGTAGTCGACGTACACCGACTTCCACTCCGTGAACACGTCGAGCGCGGCCTGTCCCGCCTCCCGGTGCCCGTTGCCCGTCTCCTTGACGCCCCCGAACGGGAGGTGCACCTCGGCGCCGATCGTGCCCGCGTTGATGTACGTGATCCCCGCCTGCAGGTCGCGCATCGCGCGGAAGGCGCGGTTCACGTCGCGGGTGAAGATCGACGAGGAGAGCCCGAAGCGAATCCCGTTCGAGACCCGGACCGCCTCCTCCTCGGACGAGACGCGTATGACGGAGAGCGTCGGCCCGAAGATCTCCTCCTGCGCGATCCGCATCTCCGGGTCGACGCCGGAGAAGATGGTCGGGCGGTAGTAGAAGCCCTTCGCGAGGTCGCCCTCGCTCGCGATCTCCCCGCCGGTGAGGAGCGTCGCGCCCTCGTCGATCCCGATCTGCGTGTACGAATGGATCTTCTCGAGCGCAGCGCCATTGATCACGGGTCCGACGTCGGTCTCGTCCTCCCAGCCGGGGCCGAGCCGGAGCGCCTCCGCGCCCTCGACGAGGCCCGAGACGAGCGCGTCGTGGACGCTCTCGTGGACGATGACACGGCTCGCCGCGGTACAGCGCTGTCCCGTGGTGCCGAACGCAGACCACAGGATCCCGTCCAGCGCGAGGTCGAGGTCCGCGTCCTCCATGACGATGATCGCGTTCTTGCCGCCGAGCTCGAGGTGGACGTGCTTGAGCCGATCGGCGCCCGCGTGCAGCACGGCGACGCCCGTCTCGCGCGACCCCGTCAGCGAGATCACGGGGACGTCGGGGTGCTCGACGAGCCGCTGGCCGACCGCTCCGCCTCCACCGTGGACGATGTTCACGACGCCGGCCGGCACCCCCGCCTCGACGAGCAGCTCGACGAACCGGTGCCCGAGCGCCGGCGTGTCGGTCGCCGGCTTGAAGACGACGCTGTTCCCGGCGACGAGGGCGGGCGCGATCTTCCACGAGGGGATCGCGATCGGGAAGTTCCAGGGGGTGATCACGCCGATGACGCCGATCGGCATCCGGACGGACATCTGGAACTTGTTGCGGAGCTCCGACGGCGTGGTCTGACCGAAGAGGCGCCTGCCCTCGCCGCCCATGTAGTAGCTCATGTCGATTGCTTCCTGGACGTCGCCGCCGGCCTCCGCCTTGACCTTCCCCATCTCGTGCGTCATGAGGTCGGTCAGCTCGGCCTTGTGCTCGACGAGGAGCTGCGCGAAGCGGAAGAGGATCTCGCCGCGCCTGGGCGCGGGAACGAGTCGCCACTCCTCGAACGCCGCCTTCGCGGCGGCGACCGCGCGGTCGACGTCGTCGGCGCCGGACCTCGGGAAGACACCGATGAGCCCGCCGTCGGCCGGGCTCGTGGACTCGAAGGTCTCCCCGGAGGCGGCGTCCGCATACTCGCCGTCGATGTAGTTCCGGTGTGTGCGTGTCTCGGTAGTCGCCATGCGACGGAGTCTAGACAGGCGCCGTCGCGCGCCCGCCGGACCCCCGTCCGAGCGCCCTCGGCCAGCTCTCGGAGGCCATGAGCGTCGCGAGGACCGCTCCCGCGAGGAAGCCGCCGACGTGGGCGAAGAACGCGATCCCGGCGAACTCCTCCTCGGGGTGCGCGAGGCCGTAGGTGCCCTCGAGCGCCTGGAGCGCGAACCAGACGGGAAGCAGGCCGAGCGCGGGGATCCGCAGGAAGAACATCGGCAGCACGACGGTGAGGATCCGCGTGAACGGGAAGAGCACGAGGTAGGCGCCGAGCACGCCGGAGATCGCACCGCTCGCGCCGATGCCGGGGATGTTCGTGTCCTCGTCGGTCATCCAGGCGAGCTCGACCCCGCCCTGGAGCGCGGTCGCCGCGTACCCGGAGACGAGGTAGAGGAGGAGGTAGCGTGCGGGCCGCAGACGATCCTCGACGCGAATGCCGAAGACGACGAGGAAGACCATGTTCCCGACGAGGTGTGCCCAGCCCCCGTGGGCGAACATCGACACCGTCGCGGTGAGCAGCCACGAGCGCGTCGGCTCGGTGCAGTCGCCTGCGACCGAGCACGCACGGAACCCGATCTCGTCCACCGACTCCTCGAGCCCCGCCGGCAGCTGGTAGGCGAGCCAAACGGCGACGTTCACGCCGACGAGCGCGACCGTCACCCACGGGAACCGCCTCGGCTTCACGGCGTCGGTGAGCGGAAGCATCAGCCATCCCCTCCCGGCGGACGTGCTCGGCGGGCGTCCTCGTAGACGAGCGACCAGGCGGCGCCGAGCCAGGCGAGCAGCAGCACGCTCGGAACGAAGACGACGAGCATCTGCAGCGCGAGCGCGAGCGCGAGCGCACCGAGCCCCGACGGCTCCATCGCGATCACGACGTCCGAGAGCCAGCCGGCGACGACGAGCGTTCCCGTGAGCATCGCCGCGGACAGGAGGACGAACCCGAGCAGGCGCCACGTCTGTCCGCGCGTGAGCTGCCAGCTCCGCCGGAACGCGCCGAGCACGCGCGTGTCCTCGAGCACGAGCGCGGGTGCGATGAGCGTGACCCGGCCCAGGATCAGCAACGGCAGCAGGAGCCACATGCCGAAGAAGAAGAGGAAGAGCGAGAGCAGCAGGAGGAGGACGAGCGCGGCCGTGAGCGCGTTCACTCGTCGCGAGGCGCGGACGAGCGTCGCCCAGATGCCGGTGTCGAAGCCGCCGACCCGTACCTCCTCCGCCGCGAGGACGGATGCGGCCTGCGTCCAGTAGACGCCGCTCACGAGGAGGGGGATGACGAGCAGCAGATAAGTGAGCAGCGTCCACTCGTCGGGCCAGTCCGCGACGATGAGGAAGCCGAGGAGAACGGCGATGGCCGCGAGAACTGCGTAGACCGCGACCACCGATCCCGCCATGAGACGCGGCTGCGCGAAGAGGAGGGACCACCCGCGGCGGAGGTACCGGTGAGTCCCGGCGGGGACGTCGAAGATCGCCGCGACCTCGGGTGCGGTCGGGCCCACGAGCTCGGGCGCCCTTCCCTCGAGCACGATCACCACCGGGGCCGTGCGCGACATCCGGTCACGGAGCGAGCGGCCGGTCGCGAGCGCCGCGAGGTCGATCAGCGCAGGCACGACGAGCACGAGGAAGACGAGACCCAGGTAGGCGCGCAGGAGGGCTCGAGCGAGTCCCGGGCGCTCGCCCGTCGCGGTGTCGCGCAGGCCTATCCGAAGCTCGGTCTGACCCGGCGTCCCACCGGTTCCGTACGCGTGGTAGAGGGCGAAGAAGAGGGGGGCGAAGAGGAGAAACCAGCCCCAGCTGAACAGCTCGACCTCGCTCTCGGACGCGACGGCCAGCTCGGTGCCGAGGATGAAGCCGAGCGCCACGAGCAGGAGACCCGCGTCGAGAACCCCCGCCGCGACCCGCGTCCCTGCAGACGCAGCACGAGCCCGTGCCTCTGGCGTCTCTGCAACCGCCGGGCCGGGCCGCTCGCCGATCAGCACACTCATCTGAGCCTCGACCCAAGCATGGCCGGTGGGGCCGACCCGGACATCGGTGGAGGGCCGGATCCCTCGCTCAGGGAATCCGCTGAGGGGGCGGAGAGCCGCTCAGCGTGCGACGCTGGGGACAACGCGGCCGCTCTCGTCGAGCGTCGCGTTCCACACCGTGAAGGCGGCCTCGATCTCGGAGAGGTCCGAGCCGCGGTCGGCGAGGCGGATCGGCTGCCCCGCCTCCGGGAGCACGCGGTACTGATACCAGGTGATCTCCCAGGCGAACGTCAGCACGAGCTCGCTGTTCACGCCGGAGAGCGGAACGATCGAGATGAGGGGTGCGCCGAGCGCGCGGGCGACACCCTGGATCGTGCGGCTGAAGAGGCTCGCGTTGAAGAGGTCGGCCGCCTCGACGAGCGCGGCCTCCGAGTCGGTCAGCCGCCGGAGGACCGGCTCCGGGACGACCGGTCTCGCCTCCCCGGGCGCGGCCCCAAGGATCTGGGCCCATCGTGACCGCTTCCGCCGCGTGCTCGTCTTCAGCGCCGGCGACATCGGACCTCCCTCGCGAACCCACCCGTAGTCGACCGCGACCTCCTGGCAGAGGGGGCAGACGTCGACGAACTCGACCCCGTCGGGCGAGAAGCGGATCGCATGCTCCCCCTGGAGCAGCGTGCGCTCGCAGACCGCGCATACGCGGCGGACGCTCGCCTTCGTCACGCGCATGCATCGGACCCTAGCAGGGATCCTTTCGCCGTCCCAGGCTGCGGGAAAGCCGCGCCCGGACTGCTGGCGGCCACCGATGCGGATTTCCCGGGGCGGCGGGAGAGTGGGTCGCGAGACCAGATGACGTTCGTGTCGCTCGTCTTCCGCAACCTCTTCCGGCAGCGGATGCGGACGGTGCTGACGGTTGTCGGTATCAGCGTCGGCATCGCGATCGTGGTCGCGCTGGGAGCGATCACCGGTGGTCTCAAGGACACGGCGGGAGCGATGCTCCGCGAGGGCGGTGCGGACTTCATGGTCGCACGCAAGGGCTCGGCCGACCTCACGTTCTCCACTGTCTCCGAACAGGAGTGGGCGGCCGTCGCCTCGACGGAAGGCGTCGAGCGGGCGACCGGCGTCCTCCTGCACGTGACGCGACACGGCTCGAATGCGTTCTTCCCGCTCCTCGGCATCCGACCGGCGCAGCTCGGGGAGGGCCCACCCGAGCTCGTCGCCGGCCGGCTGCTCGCCACAGGCGCCACGGACGAGGTGATGCTCGGCGAGAGCGGCGCAGCCGACACCAAGTCGGCGCCCGGATCGCTTGTGACGATCGACGGCAAGCCCCTGCGGGTCGTCGGCATCTTCCGGAGCGAGAACGTCTTCTACGACAGCGGCGGCTACGCACCGCTCGCCACCGTCCAGAGGCTCGCCAGAAAGCCGGGCGTCGTGACGGCGGTCTACGTCGCCGCGGCGGACGGAACCGATCCGGCGAGGCTCGCATCGGCGATCGAGAATGCCTTCCCCGACCTGACCACCGTCGCCAGCGTCGGCGAGTACGGGAAGGTCGACCAGGGGATCCAGGTCATGGACGCCCTCAACCTCGCCGTCTCGGTGCTGGCCGTCGCGCTCGGCGCGATCGCCGTCATGAACACGATGATCATGGCCGTGTTCGAGCGCACGCGAGAGTTCGGGATCCTGCGGGCGGTCGGATGGCGCGGCTCGCGGATCATGCGTCTCGTCCTCACCGAGGCGCTCTTCCTCTGCCTGGTGGCGGCCGCGCTCGGTGCCGTCTTCGGCGTGCTCGCGACGCGCGGCGTCATGCTCATCGAGGAGATCCGGAGCTTCCTCGAGCCGACCTACTCGCCCGACGTGTTCCTGCGCGCCGTGCTCATCGCCGCCGGGGTCGGCCTCGTCGGAGCGCTCTACCCCGCGTACCGTGCCGTCCGGCTGTCGCCGATGGAGGCGTTGCGACATGAGTAGCGCTCCCGCAATTGCCTGCGTCGACGTCGTGAAGACGTACGAGGAGGGACGCATCCGTGCGCTGAGCGGGATGTCGCTGCACGTCGAGCCGGCCGAGTTCGTCGCCGTCGTCGGCCCGTCCGGGTGCGGGAAGTCGACCCTGCTCCATCTCATCGCCGCCCTGGACCGACCCGACGGCGGGGAGATCCACGTCGCCGGGCACGATCTCGCCCGAGAACGGAACCTCGACCACTACCGGGCACGCCACGTCGGGATGATCTTCCAGCTCCACAACCTCCTGCCAACCCTGAACGCGCTCGAGAACGTGCAGGTCCCGATGTTCGAGCTCGGGATCCGGGCCTCCTCGCGGAGAGAGCGGGCGCGGCACCTGCTTGCGCTCGTCGGGCTCGCCGAGCGAGAGCGAAACCGGCCGGCGGAGCTCTCGGGCGGCGAGCGCCAGCGTGTCGCGATCGCGCGTGCCCTCGCGAACGAGCCCTCGGTGCTGCTCGCGGACGAGCCGACCGGCAGCCTCGACTCCGAGGCCGGGCGGGTAGTCCTCGACCTGCTCGAGCGCGTGCGCGCCGACCGCGAGACGACGCTCGTCCTCGTCACCCATGACGGCACCGTGGCGGCGCGCGCCGACCGCATCGTCCGCATGCTGGACGGCCGAGTCGACGAGCTGCCACCGACCCGACCGATGGCTCGCCCGGCGACCGCGGTCGCCTCGACCTGAGAATGGAGGAGCGCATGACCAGCACGCCCGAGAAGCAGGCGGACCTTGCCGGCCCGGGGATCGGAACGTACGAGGAGGTCGCGTCCGTCCTTCCGACCGACTACGCCCCGCTGCTCGGCCCCCGGGAGACCATGGAGGCGCTGTACGCGGCGAAGCGGCTGATCGAGGATCGGCTCTGCGAGAGGCTGGGGCTCACGCTGGTGCAGGTGCCGCTGATCGTCGAGGCCGCGAGCGGCGTCAACGACTACCTCGACCGCGACGGCTCCCGCACGCCCGTGCGGTTCCACATCGCGAACGACCGCGGCCTGCATCCGATCGAGGCCGAGGTCGTGCAGGCCGCGACGAAGTGGAAGCGGCTCGCCCTCCGCCAGTTCGGCATGGCGCCGGGCGAGGGGATCCTCACCGACATGCGCGCGGTGCGGAAGGACTACTTCCTCGACCACGACCACTCCGCCTACGTCGACCAGTGGGACTGGGAGCGCGCGATCCTGCCGGAGCAGCGGACGCTCGACTACCTGACCGACACGGTGCTAGTCATCTGGAGCGTGCTCACGGAGGCCGACGGGTTCCTCCGCGAGCGCTGGCCCGCCCTCGCCGACCCGCGCTACCCGGAGCTTCCCGCCGAGCTCGAGTTCGTCCACGCCGAGGACCTCCTCGCCGCCTACCCCGACCTGCCGCGCAAGCAACGGGAGACGCTCTTCGTGCAGGAGCACCCGGCGATCTTCATCTACGGGATCGGCTGGCCGCTGGCGGACGGGCTCCCGCACGAGCTGCGCGCGGCCGACTACGACGACTGGTCGACCGAGACGGTCTCGGCGGACGGGCGCCCCATGCACGGCCTGAACGGCGACATCCTCGTCTGGAACCCGGTCACCCGCCGCCGGCACGAGCTCATGTCGGGGGGGATCCGGGTGACGAAGGAGGCGCTCGTCCGGCAGCTCGAGCTGTCGGGCCAGCTCGACCTGCTCGAGACGCCGTACCACCGGGCGATCACGAGGGACGAGGTGCCGCTCTCGGTCGGCGCCGGGATCGGGCAGTCACGGACGATGATGCTGCTCCTCCGCAAGGCGCACCTGGGCGAGGTGAGCGTCAGCGTGTGGCCGCAGGTGCTGAAGGAGATGTGCGCCGAGCGCAACATCGTCGTGCTGGAGTAGAGGACGGACGGCGTGCTGCCCGGCTTCAGCCAGGCACCAGCCGTTGCCCTGGGCTGAGCCTGTGGTGCCCGGCGTCAGCCAGCACCACGAGCCCTTCAGGCCTTCGCGGCCTCCCGCTCGCGGCGCGCGTCCTCGATGACCTTCTGCGCGACGTGCGCCGGCACCTCCTCGTAGCGGAGGAAGTGCATCGCGTAGTCGCCGCGGCCGCCGGTCATCGAGGTGAGCGACTGCGAGTAGGTGAGGAGCTCGGCGAGCGGCACCTCGGCCTTGATCGTCGTGATGCCGCCCAGGGGCTCCATGCCCTGGAGGCGACCACGGCGCGAGTTGAGGTCGCCGTTCACCGCGCCGACCGCGTCGTCCGGCACGGTCACCTCGAGCTCCATGATCGGCTCGAGGAGGACAGGATCCGCGCTCATGTACGCGTCCTTCCAGGCCAGCGAGCCCGCGATCTTGAACGCCATCTCGGACGAGTCGACGGTGTGGTAGGAGCCGTCGACGAGCTCGACGCGCACTCCCTGCACAGGCGCACCGGCGAGCTCCCCGTGCTGCATCGCCTCCTGGATTCCCTTGTCGACGGCCGGCCGGAACCCCTGCGGGATGACGCCGCCGACGATCTTGTCGACGAACTCGTAGTCCCCGTTCTGGAGCGGCGAGATCACGATGTGGCAGTCACCGAACTGGCCGCGACCACCGGTCTGCTTCTTGTAGCGACCGTGGGCGCGTGCCTCGCGGCGGATCGTCTCGCGGTAGGGAACACGCGGCGGGTGCAGCTCGACGTCGACGCCGAAGCGGCGCTTCGCGCGCTCGAGCGCGACCTCGACGTGCATCTGGCTCATGCCCGAGAGGATCTCCTCCCCGGTCTGCTCGCTGCGGCGCAGCCGCAGGGTGGGGTCCTCCTCGGCCAGCCGCCGGATCGCAGTCGCGACCTTCTCCTCGTCCCCTTTCGACTTGGGCGTGATCGCGAAGCTCATGACCGGCTCGGCGAACCCGAAGTCGGGCGCCTCGACTGCGACCTCCCTGTCGAGGAGGAGGTCTCCGGTCTGCGCCTCCTTGAGCTTCGCGACGCCGCCGATGTCGCCCTCGCCGAAGTCGAGCGCGGGCTTGTGCTCCTTCCCCTGCAGCTCGAGGAGAGAGCCGAGCCGCTCCTTCCCCTTCGAGCGGAGGTTGACGAGCGTCGTGTCGGCGGTCGCCGTGCCCTTCAGCACCCGGAAGAGGTTGATGCGGCCGGCGAACGGGTCGGCGATCGTCTTGAAGACGAAGAGCGCGGTGCCCGCTCCGTCGACGTCGATCGCGGCGCCCTTCTTCGCCGGCGAGGGCACGCCCTCGACGAGCAGGTCGAGGAGCGCGTGCGTCCCGAGGTTCTTCGTCGCTACACCGCACGCGACCGGGAAGACCTCGCCGTTCGTGACGGCGCTCTTGAGCGCGGACGCGACCTCCTGGGCGTCGAGCTCCTGCCCTTCGAGGTAGCGCTCCATGAGCGCTTCGTCCGTCTCCACGACCGCGTCCAGGAGCTTCTCGCGGTACTCGGCCACGAGGTCGGCCAGGTCGTCCGGGACGGGGACGGGCTCGCCCTCCTTGCCCCCCTCGGGACTGGTGTAGGCGCACATGTGGAGGACGTCCACGATCCCTGTGAGCTCGTGCTCGGCGCCGATCGGGACGTGTACCGCGACGCAGTGCGTCGAGAGCTGGGACTGCAGCTGCTCGAGCGTGCGGAAGAAGTCGGCCCGCTCGCGATCGAGCATGTTGACGGTGACGACGCGCGCGAGATCGAGCTCCGTGGCGAGCTTCCACGCTCGAGAGGTGCCGACCTCGACCCCCATCACCGCGGAGACCGTCACGAGCATGCCCTCGACGACCCGCGCCGCGGTACGGAGCTCGCCCTGGAAGCTCGGATCGCCCGGAACGTCGATCAGGTTGAGCTTGCGCTCCTGCCAGCTCGCGTGCTCGAGCGACATCGAGATCGAGAGCTGGCGCTTGTGCTCGTCCTCGTCGGAGTCCGACACGGTCGTGCCGGCCTCGACGGTGCCGAGCCGGTTGATCGCGCCCGACTGGAAGAGGAGCGCCTCGACGAGCGACGTCTTTCCCGTCCCGCGGTGGCCGACGACGGCGACGTTGCGGATCTTTGCGGGCTCGGGCATGGGCAGGCTCTCCTCCTCGGTTCGGTTCGCGGCCGACAGCTTAGTCGGCCTCCGGTCGGCGCTCGCAGGCAGAGCGACTCACGTGGTCACGCGCCTTGAAACGGCGCTGAAACGTCCGCCACGTACAACCCCGCACGAGTCGTCCTATCGTTCCTGCAGAAAAGTGAGGATGCGCACGTGCACGTGACCGACGACCCGCGGGTCGGCACCGAGCTCGCCGGCTACCGGATCGAGTCGCTGCTCGGCGTCGGCGGCATGAGCGTCGTCTATCTGGCCGAAGACCTCCGGCTCAAGCGACGCGTTGCCCTGAAGCTCCTCTCCGCCGATCTCGCCGAGGACCGGTCGTTCCGCGAGCGCTTCCTGCGCGAGTCCGAGCTGGCCGCGTCGATCGACCATCCGAACATCGTCCCGATCTACGAGGCCGGTACGACCGAGGACCTCCTCTTCATCTCGATGCGCTACGTCGAGGGGCGCGACCTCAAGGAGCGGCTCAAGGGTGGCCGCTTCGATCCGGGCGACGCCATCGGCATCCTCGCCCAGGTCGCCAGCGCGCTCGATGCCGCCCACGCCCGCGGGCTCGTCCATCGCGACGTCAAGCCCTCGAACGTGCTCCTCGACGCCGGTGCCCGGCCCGACGGCTCGGATCACGTCTACCTGGCGGACTTCGGCCTCACGCAGCGCGTCTCCGAAGAGGCCGCCGTCGACGACGGCCACCTCATGGGCACGATCGACTACGTCGCCCCCGAGCAGATCGCCGGGGAGGAGGTCGACGGTCGGGCCGACGTGTACTCGCTCGGCTGCGTGCTCTACGAATGCCTCGTCGGGCAAACGCCATTCAGGCGCGACTCGGAGCTCGCGGTCGTCTTCGCTCATCTCGAGACCGAGCCGCCGGCACCGAGCGCAGAGCGTCCCGAGCTGCCGGCCGCGCTCGACGCGGTGGTCGCAAGAGCGCTCGAGAAAGAGCCGGAGCGTCGCTACTCCAGCTGTCGAGAGCTCACGCAAGCTGCGCTCGCGGTCGTCGTCGACGAGGCGAGCCGCCGGCTCGTCGACGTCGCCTCGCGTGCCGCCGTCGGCAGGAGCGACCTGAGCGAGGTGGAGGAGGAACTCGCGGGCAAGGTGGTCGACCTGCAGGTCGCGCGCGAGCAAGCGCGAGCGCTCGCGACTCCGGCCACCCCGGCTCGCCTGGCAAGCGAAGATGTCTGTCCGTTCAAGGGCCTCGCGAGCTTCGAGCCGGTCGACGCCGAGTACTTCTTCGGTCGCGAGCGGCTCGTGGCCGAGCTCGTCGCGCGACTCGTCGGCGCTGGCTTCCTCGCCATCGTCGGGCCCTCGGGGAGCGGGAAGTCGTCGGTGCTCCGCGCAGGCCTCCTTCCTGCGCTCGCGGGAGGGGTGCTTCCGGGCAGCGAGGGCTGGCGCCGGCTGCTCTTGCGTCCCGGCGAGCACCCGTTGGAGGAGCTTCGACGCGTGCTCGTCTCGGGGGCCAAGGATCCGCTCGCCGAGGCGCTCGGCACGTTGCCCGAGGGTGCACGCCTTCTCCTTGCCGTCGACCAGCTCGAGGAGCTCTTCACGGCCTGTCGCTCCGAAACTGAGCGCACGGCCTTCACCGACACGCTCGCCCGGGCGGCCGCCGATCTGGAAGGACGCGCGGTCGTCGTGGTCGCGCTGCGCGCCGACTTCTACGGACGCTTCGCCGCCTATCCGGCGCTCGCGGGGCTGCTGGGCGGAAACCAGGTGCTCGTCGGGCCGATGCAGGCCTCGGAGCTGCGGCGCGCGGTCGAGCTTCCCGCGACCAGGGTCGGGCTTCGGGTCGAGCCCGAGCTCGCCGACGCCCTCGTCGACGACGTGGAGGGCGAGCCGGGCGCACTGCCGCTGCTGTCGACGGCGCTGCTCGAGCTCTGGCAGAAGCGCGAGGACGACACGCTCACTCTGGCTTCGTATCGCACGTCCGGGGGCGTGCACGGAGCCGTTGCCCGCCTCGCCGAGGGCACCTATGCCCGCGTCCCGGAGGAACGCAAGCCGCTCGTGCGCGCCGTCATGCTCCGCCTGGTCGGCGAGGACGACGGCGAGGCGCCTGTTCGGCGGCGCGCCCCGCTCGCCGAGCTCGACCTCGAGCGAAACGAGGATGCGGCCGGTGTCCTGGCGGCACTGGCCGACAGCCGCCTCGTCACCGTCGGCGAGGGCTCGGTCGAGGTCGCCCACGAGGCGCTGCTCCGGGAGTGGCCGCGCCTCCGCGACTGGATCGACGAGGATGCCGACGGCCGGCGTCTTCGCCGCCACATCACGCAGGCGGCGGCCGAATGGGATGCCGGCGGGCGGGATCCCGGCGAGCTCTATCGCGGCGCCCGCCTCGCCGCCGCGCTCGACTGGAGCACCGACCACGCGTTCGAGCTCAACGACCTCGAGCGCGAGTTCGTCACCGAGAGCCGGGAGATCACTGAGCAGGAGACAAAGCGCGCCCGGCGCACGAACCGGCGCCTGCGCACGCTGCTCGCGGGCGTCCTGCTCCTGCTCGCGGCCGCCGTCGCCGGCGGGATCTTCGCCGTCCTCCAGCGCGGCGAGGCGCGCGATGCAGCCGCAAAGGCCCGCGACGCCGAGACCGCCCAGCTCGCGCAGCGCCTCGGCGCGCAGGCGCTCGTCGAAGACGACCTCGACCTCTCGCTCCTGCTCGCCCGTCAGGCCGTCGCCGTCGACAACACGCCCCAAACCCGCGGCTACCTCCTCGCCGCACTCCGGCGAGCCCCTGCGGCGATCGGGATCATGCACGGCGACGCCGCGCAGAACCTGAGGCGAACCGCCGTCAGCCCGGACGGGAAGACACTCGCCGTGGCCGGTCAAGGCGGGGCCGGGATTCGCTTCTTCGACGCCGAGACGTACGAGCAGATCGGGCGGCCGGTCGACGTGCCGACCGGCCCCTATGACCTGAAAGACGTCATCGGCCTCGCCTTCAGCCCCGACGGAGAAACGCTCGCGTATATCACGACGTTCGACCTCAAAGCGCCCGGCTACCTCCGGGTCATCGACGTGCAGACGCGCAAGGTGCTCGCTGAGTCGAGGCTCCTTGCTCTGGATGTGGCGTTTACGCGCGACGGATCGCAGCTCGTCCTTACCGAACACTTCGGATACGGCGACCTCTGGGTCACCTTCCGGGACGCCGCGACCCTGACACTGGTGGCCGACCCCATCCAGCTGAAAGCCGACGATACGTACAGGGCGGCGTTCGGGGGTACCAAGGCCTCACCGTACTTCGTGCTTACGCCTGACGGCGGCTCGGTCGTGACGGTGTCACCCGACGGCGAGCTCGCCTGGTGGGATCTCCGGACGCACGAGAAGACGAGGACGATCGAGATCGCAGAGGGTTACCACGCCTTCGCGCTCAGCCCGGATGGCCGCACCGCAGCCGTGGGCAGCGGTGGCGGCTTCCAGCTGGTCGATGTGCCCAGTGGGCAGGTGCGAACGGCGAGCAGGGCTCTCGCGGACGAACCGCAATGGCTGCTCTTCAGCCCCGACAGCGAGACGGTCGTCTCCACAGGCTTCGACGGCGTCGTGACCGCGTGGGACGTCCAGGCGGCGACTCCTGGCGAGACGCTGCAAGGCCACTCGGCCCCGGTGGGGCAGCCTGTCTTCAGCCCGGACGGCGCGACGCTGTACACCGCGAGCGACGACGGGACGGCGATCGCCTGGGACCTCGACGGGCGTCGCCGGCTGGGACGACCGTTCAAGTTCGCGCACGATCGGGCGCCCGATCCGTTGTTCGACCGGCACCCGGGGAGGTTCAGCCCGGACGGACGGCTGATCGCGGTCGGCCTCGCGAAACGCGGCGTTCAGCTCTGGAGTGCGAGTGCACTGACGAGGAAAGGTGCGCCCCTGCTCCAGACCGGCGGCGAGGTCAAGGCACTCGCGTTCGGCCCGGGCGGGCGAGCCCTGGCCGCGGTCACCCGCGACGGCATGGCAACGGTCTGGGATGTGAAGACGCGATCGCTCGGCAACGGGCCTTTCATGGTCGACGTGTCGCAGGCCATTGGCGTGAGCTTCAGCGCGGACGGGACGATGCTCGCCACGGCCGGCTCGGAGGGCGTCGGGCTGTGGGACGCCGTAACCGGTGCCGCGCGGGGCCGCCTCGGAGACGCGGGCGCCGCCGACGATGTCGCGTTCAGCCCGACCGCGAACATCGTCGCGTTCGTTCGCGACGGGTGGTTGGCCGGCGACAGTCCGGGAGGCCTGGGAACTGGGAGAGCCGTCGCAGAGATCTGGGACGTCGGCCGACGCTCTCGGTTCGCGACGCTACACGTCAACGCCGGTCCCCCGGATCGAGACGAGGGTCTCGGGCAAACGCTTGCCTTCAGCCGCGACGGCCGCCTGCTCGTGACGGCCGGCGACGATCCTCTCGTGCGCATCTGGGAGGTCGGTACCGGCAGGCTCGTTCGCCAGTTCGAGCAGAACGTCGGCGGGGTGCTGAGGCTCGAGTTCAGCCCGGACGGCCGGACCCTTGCCATCTCGGGCAAGCCGGACGCGTCGCTCTGGGACGTTGCAACGGGCACTCAGGTGGGTCGACTCTCGGGTGGCAGCCGCAGGGCGATGCTAGATCTGTCCCCCGATGGACGCCACCTACTGATGACGAATGCCAACGGCCAGGGTGCCGTTTGGGACATCGACCCCGACTCGTGGGCGCGCCGAGCCTGCGCGCTCGCGAACCGCATCCTGACGCGGAAGGAGTGGGACGAGTTCCTCCCCGGGCGGCCGTACGAGCCGGCCTGCTCGCCCTGAGTCGCGCCAGGTGGGGATCGACCGAATGAGGGGGTGTGAGAGCCACGGGCGCAGCAGAGTCGCCAAGCGGCTGTTGCACGCCTGAAACAGGACGGAAACGGCCCGGGTCGAGTATCGGCGTCGATGGGGAGCCATCGCGCTCCGCGAAGAGAGAAGGGAGAAATCGAGATGCGCATGAAACGAACTCACTGCTTCGTCGCCGCCGTTCTCGTCGCGGCGGCCGGCGTGGCCGGCGCCGCTTCCGCGACCGGTCACCGTACTGCGTCCGCGCAGCCGGACTTCAAGATCGCCTACGTGCACAGCCGCGGGCCTTCGGGGACCATCGGCGACGTCTTCGTCATGAACGCGGACGGGAGCGGGCAGCGGAACCTGTCGCGGCATCCGGCCCATGACACGAATCCGGCGTGGTCACCGGATGGCCGGAAGATCGCCTTCGTCAGCCGCCGCGACGGCGGCCAGGACCTCTACGTCCTGAACGCGGACGGCAGCGGACTGCGACGCCTCACGCACAGCACGTACAGAGAGTTCGCCCCGGCCTGGTCACCCGACGGCCGGAAGATCGCCTTCAGGATCGCGAGAATCAAGAGGGCAGACGTCGAGCTACACGTCATGAACGCCGACGGGAGCGGAGAGCGAAGGCTCACCGACACGTTGGTGGTCCCGTCGCCCGACCAGGGAGCCCCCTGGTCACCCGACGGGCAGACGCTCGCTTTCTCCGCGAAACGCGACGGCAACTGGGACGTGTACGTGATCAACGCCGACGGCAGCGGCCTGCGGAACCTGACCCGCAGCCCGGCGGGCGACGGGTTCCGCGGTTGGTTGCCCGACGGGCGGATCCTCTTCGCCAGCGACCGCGACGGCAACCTCGACTTCTACGTGATGAATGCCGATGGAGGCGGGCCGCGGAACCTGTCGCGCGACTGGGGGCAGGCCTTCCCACGCGGACAGTCTTGGGTGTTCTTCTCGCCGAGCGGAGAGAAGGTCGCCTTTATCAACTTCGGCCAGGACGACGTGCCGCTCTACGTGATGAACGCGGATGGCAGCGGGCGGCGCAAGCTCGCGGAGGGAGTGCAATACGACGGTCCCCCTGTCTGGTCGCCGGACGGACGGAGGATCGCCTTCGAGAAGCACCTCGGCGGCTGGGAGCGCGGCAGCCGGGAGATCTTCGTCGTCAACGTCGACGGCAGCGGGCTGCAAAGGCTGACCCGTCGTGCCCGGGTCTTCGACGGCCCGGTCTGGTCTCCCGTGCGGACAGGATGAGAAAGGAAACAGCGGAGATGCACAAGATGCGAGTTCACCCCGGCGCCGTCGCGCTCCTGACCTTGCTTGGTCTGGCCGCTGCACTCGGCGTCTCGTTTGCCGCCGCCCAGACAGGCGCTCCCGCCTTGGCAGGGAGCGCGAGGATCGCCTTCATTCGGAACACCGGCCCCATGAGCGGCGATGCGAAAGGGCTGTACGTCATGAACGCGGACGGGAGGGGGCAGACGCGGCTGGCGCGTAGCAGCACGGGGTTCGGCTTCCGTCCGGCCTGGTCGCCCGACGGACGGAGGCTCGTCGTCGTGGTCTACGACTCCAACGCCGGGATCTACGTCGTGAACAGCAACGGAAGTGGGCAGCGCAGGCTGACGCGCTCCTCGGGGGACGAGTTCCCCGTGTGGTCACCCGACGGGCGGAAGATCGCGTTCATCCGAGCGAAAAACGCAGCGCGAGGTGAGACGCACGCCATGGTGTACGTCATGAACGCCGACGGCAGTGGGCAGCGGAAACTGGCAGACGCAGCGCTGCTTGCCGCTCCCGACTGGTCGCCCGATGGGCGGAAGATCGCCTTCGTCAGCAATCGCGACGGCAACGACGAGGTCTACGTGATGAACGCCGACGGGAGCGGGCAGCGAAACCTGACTCGCAACCCGGCACACGACACCTTCTTCCCCGACATCCAAGCGCCTGTGGCGCAGCACAGCGCCTGGTCGCCTGACGGGCGACAGCTCGTCTTCGTCAGCAACCGCGACGGCAACCGCGAGGTCTACGTGATGAACGCCGACGGCAGCGGGCAGCGGAACCTGACCCGCAACCCGGCGTCCGACGACGATCCTGCCTGGTCGCCCGACGGGCGGAAGATCGCCTTCGCCAGCCACCGCGACGGCAACTCGGAGATCTACGTCATGAACACCGACGGCAGCGAACAACGCAACCTGACCCGGAACCCGGCACCGGACAATCCCCCCGCCTGGTCACCCGACGGAAGGACGATCGCCTTCCAGAGCCGTCGTGACCGCAACTCCGAGATCTACGTCATGAACGCCGACGGCAGCGAGCAACGCAACCTGACGCGTTATCGGAACCACGACCTCGGCTTTGCCTGGTCGCCCGTGTGAACATGATGAGAAAGGAAACAGCGGGAATGCACAGGAAGCGAGTCCGCCCCGGCGCCGCCGCTCTGATGGCGTTGTTCGGAGCCACGGGATCCGGAACTCCAATTGGCTGGCCTCCTGACCGGACGCTAACACCTGTTGCGCGCCTGAAACGGACCTGAAAGGGGCTTGGTCGAGCATGGGAGTCGACAACAACCGAAAGGCGGGAAGCATGAGAGCTCGACATGCAGTACATGTCGCGCTACTCGTCGCGCTCGCGCTGGCGGTGACGCTGGCCTCCGTCGCCGCGGCGGCCCCCAACGCGACCAAGCAGCGGGTGGCGCTCACGGTGACGATCCTGCCGAGCGGCAAGGGCGTGCTCACGCCGCTCAAGGATGGGGCGCTGAAGCGCGATTCGGGCACGTTCAGCGGCAGCAATCCGCCATCGACTCCCCCCGACGTCGCGGTGGTGCGCGAGGGCCAAACGGTGGAGAAGTACCACAACGTCTGGACGTTCACCGGCAAGGGTGGGAGCCTGGTGCTTCGAGAGCGGACCGAGGCGGTCGACCTCGGGCAGGACCTGGACCACAACGCCTTCGAGGACGGCATCGCCATCGGTACTTGGAAGGTGGTCCGCGGGACAGGCGACTACGCAGGGATCGCCGGAGGTGGGCGCAGCGCCCACTTCTATCAGGGCCACAGGTGGGTCGCCCGTTTCGAGGGCTTCCTCACAGTGCCGACGGGCTGACGGGCCGGAGCGGCGCGCTCACGCGCGCCGCTCCTCTCCGTTGCGCGCCTCAAACGGGCCCCGAGAGGGGCGCTTGTCGCACAGATCCGACGGATGGTGTGCCGTGGCCGGCTCAGGGAGCGAGCCGGCCGGCTCAGGGGCGAATCGACCAGGTGAAGCGAGTGAGCGCGGCCGGGGGAGCGAGACCACCGGGCCGTAGGCCTCGGCGGACCAGGAGCACCGGAGCCGTCGCCTCTCGGGCGAGTCGGAGGCGGGCGGTGCCGAGACCCTCTCGGTGCCAGCGCGCCGAAAGCCCGACGACGAGCAGGCCGGCGTCTCGGCTCGCCTCGAGCATGCCCTCGTCGCCGGGAGAAGTCAGCAGCGGCTCCGCGGAGATGCCGAGAACCCGCTGGACGGCGAGCGCGCCGTGGGAGAGGAGACGACTCGCGTCTCGTTTCCCCTGCTCCGGCACCGCGCCAGCGCCTGCCAGGCGAAGCTGCACGCCTTCGGCGCGCGCGAGCCAGGCGCCGAGCTCGACCGCGGCCCAGTCGTGATCGGCCCCACCGAACGGGACGAGCACGGGCCCCTCGGGCGCCGTATCCCGACGAACGAGCACTGCGACATCGCAGGGCGCCCGCTCGAGGAGGGCGGTGAGCTGCCTGTCAGGAATCCCTTCGGCCAGGAGCCCGTCAGGGGATTCGGCGAGCACGAGGTCGACGTCGAGCTCGCCGGCCAGCCGTGCCAGCTCCTCGCCCGCTGCGGTAGAAGTGAACGACGCCGCTCGTGTCGCGACGCCTCGCGCTTCGAGCGCGGATCGGTGCCCCTCGAGCCAGGCCGACGCAGCCTGCAGCTGTCCCTCGTCGGGAACGAGTCTGGCGAGGACGAGCACGCGCGGCCGGTCGCGCGCGAGCGGCTCGGCCACCGCGAGCAGCGCGTCGACCCGCATCTCGTCCGCGATCCCGACGAGAATCGAGCGCTCGACCTCCGACAAGACGCCGGAGCGAGCAGGAGCTTCGAGGCTCAACGACGGGTCGTGCCGGAGGATCGCCCGCTCGAGCTCTCGCAGCTCGGCGCCCGGCTCGATCCCAAGACCGTCGACGAGGGACCGGCGCGCATCCTGGTAGGCAGCGAGGGCCTCGGCCTGGCGGCCCGAGCGATAGAGCGCGGTCATCAGGGATCCACGCAGCCGCTCGCGGTGCGGATACTCCGCGACGAGCGCCTCGATCTCCGCGACCAGCTCGTGGTGGCGCCCGAGCGCGAGGTCGGCTTCGACCCTGAGCTCGAGGGCTGCGAGGCGGATCTCCTCGAGCCTGGCGATGGCCGATTGGGCAAAGCTCTCGTACGTGAAGTCCGCGAGGGCCGGGCCTCTCCACAGCGAGAGCGCGTCGTGGAGCCGCCGGGATGCGTCGGACGTCAGCCCGCGACCGAGCAGACTCCTGCCCTCGTCCACGAGTCGCTCGAAGCGGACGAGATCGAGCGCGTCCGGCTCGACGTGAACGACGTAGCCGGGCGCCCTCGTCCTCAGCACGTCCTCCGGCAGCGCCTTGCGCAGTCGCGAGACGTTGACCCGCAGGGCAGCGGCAGCGTCCTCGGGCGAGTCTTCCCCCCAGACCTCGTCGATCAATCTGTCGGCTGGAACGACCTCGTTGGCATGCAGGAGGAGGACGGCGAGAAGCGCTCTCGGCTTGAGGCCGCCCAGAGGGAGCTCACAGCCTTCCTCCCACGCCTCGAGCGATCCCAGGATCCGGAACTCCATGCGCCTCCTCCCGGCCGGGAGACGCTAGCACCTGTTACGCGGCTGAAACAGGCCTGAAACCGGGAGGGTCGAGCATCTGGAACTCACTCCAACGAAGGGAGGATGCATGCTCGCACGACGCGTAACGCTAGGAGCGCTCGTCGCCGCGGTCACGCTGGCCGTGGTCGCACTCACACTCGCCGTGCCGGCGGCCGCGAACGCCCCCGAGGCAGTCCCGTTCGCGTTTGTGTTCGACGACGTGAATCCGTGCACCGGCGACACGCACACCGTCACCATCGCCGGGACGACATACGTTCACGAGCATGACGGCCGCATCGTCGCCACCAGCGACCGGACGATCACGACGAGTCCGACCGGCTTCGTCGGCCACGGGACCGACTCGTATGTCCTTAACGGTCAGGTCGAGATGTTCAGGCTCACCGACATCCTGACCAGCCCCTCCGGGGACCGGATCAGGGCGCGATTCGTGATCGTGTTCGACCTCTCGACCGGGGCGGTCAAAGCCGTCACGGGCGAGCTGACCTGCCTCGGACCGGCGTGATCCGCCAGGGGAGACAGGCGCTGGCATGAGACGAAGCGGCGTGCTTTCCGTCGCGCGATGTTCTGGATGGGGCGGCGCGCTCGCGAGCCGCTCCATCCTCCGTTGCGCGGCTGAAACAGGACTGAAACGAGCCGGGTCGAGCATCGAGCCGACATCTGACGAAGGAGGAAAGGGGCATGCTCACCGATCGGAAGGAGTTCGACCGAGCCGGGCTCGTGTTCGCCCTGCTCGCGACCTGCGTCCTCGCGCTCGGCGTCGCGAGCACCGGCAGCGCGAAGCCCGATTCAGCTGGCCCGAACGACACCTATGTCGCCGCCTGGGACGCCGTCGGCAGCCAGGCTTTCACGGCGGCGGCACTCACACCCGCCGAGGGCCACACGATCTTCGCCTACGTCGCCGTCGCGGTCTATGACGCGGTGACGGCTGTCAAGGGTGGGTACGAGTCGTTCGCTGTCGACGTCGACGCACCCGATGGAGCCTCGGCGGAGGCGGCAGTCGTAGCGGCGGCGCACCGCACCCTCGTCCACTACCTGCCCGGCCAGCGGGCGACGATCCTCGACCCGGCCTACACGGCCTCGCTCGCGACAATCCCGGACGGTCAGGCGAAGACGGACGGGGTCGCGGTCGGCGAAGCCGTCGCCGACTCCTACATCGCCGAGCGGGCCGACGACGGGTTCCGCTCGACGGCATATCCGTACACGGCCCCGAGCCCGCCCGTCCCGGGCGTGTGGATTCCGACGGCACCGACGCCGCCGATCGGCACCTACCTCGGCCACATGCGGCCGTTCGCTCTCAAGTCCGCGGACCAGTTCCGCCCCGACGGGCCGCCGGCGCTCGACAGCAAGCGGTGGGCGAAGGACTACAACGAGGTCAAGGAAATCGGCTCGAGCGGGAGCACGACGCGGACGCCGGAGCAGACCGAGGCCGCTCGCTTCTGGGCGCAGGCCCCGGTGCAGCAGGCGCGCGGCTCGTTCCGGAAGTTCGTGCTCGACCACGAGCTCGATGTCGCGGACGCCGCCCGCTTCATGGCGATGATGTCCGTGACGTACGCGGACGGCCTGATCGCCTGCTTCGACGCCAAGTACCACTACGCGTTCTGGAGGCCGATCACGGCGATCCGCGCGGGCGACACCGACGGTAACGATGCGACGGTGGGCGATCCCGGCTGGACGCCCCTGCTTCCGGTGACCCCGAACCACCCGGAGTACCCGAGCGCGCACTCCTGCATCACGCCGGCTGCCGGGCTCGTCATTGCCCGCTTCCTGCAGTCCCACGAGATCGACTTCACGATTCCGAGCCTGGCCGCCGGAATCGCCGACCGCCACTTCGATACGCCGCAGGACCTCGAGTACGACGTCGGGAACGCGCGGATCTGGGGTGGCATCCACTTCCGGTCCGCGATCGATGACGGCGCCCAGATCGCGAAGAGGACGGCGAACTGGGTGCTCGCGCACAACTTCCAGCGAGACGCGGACTGACGACGTCCACGCGCCGGAGGGAGCCGCTCGGCCGGCTTCCTCCGGCTGACTACGTCTCGGCGGGCTCGCGGGCCGCGCCCGAGAGGTGCGCCTTCAGGCGCAGGATGGCCTTCGTGTGCAGCTGGGAGACCCGCGACTCGGTGACGCCGAGCACCTCCCCGATCTCGCGCAGGGTCAGCTCCTCGTAGTAGTAGAGCGTGACGACGAGCTTCTCCCGCTCGGGAAGCTCGGAGATGGCCTCGGCGAGCGCCTCCTTCACCTCCGTCTGCTCGAGCGAGAGCTCGGGATCGGGCCCCGTCTCGTCCTCGATCGTGTCGATCAGGGCGATCTTGTCTCCACTCCCCGACGGTGACCACAGCTCGTCCAGCGCGGCGACCGAGGAGCGCGAGATCTCGGCGAGGCTCTCCTCGAGCTCCACGCTCGAGACACCGAGCTTCTTCGCGATCTCCTCGTCGGTCGGCGCACGCAGGTACTCCTTCTCGAGTGCCGCGATCGCGCGCTCGATCTGGCGCGCGCGCGTGCGCACCGAGCGTGGCACCCAGTCGAGGGAGCGAAGCTCGTCGATGATCGCGCCGCGGATGCGCGCCATCGCGAAGGTCTCGAACTTGATCTCGCGGCCCGGGTCGAAGCGCTCGATGGCGCCGATCAGGCCGAGCAGGCCGTACGAGACGAGGTCCTGCTCGTCGACGTGCGAGGGAAGGCTCGCGCCGACGCGTCCGGCCACGAACTTCACCAGCGGGGCGTAGGTCAGGATCAGGCGGTCGCGCGCCTCCTGGTCGCCGGACTCGCGATAGGCCAGCCAGAGCGCTTGCGTCTCGTCGATCGCAGCCACGGCAAGAGAATACGCCGCACGGAGGCGGACTCCTCAGGCCCGCCGCCGGATCAGTGCGCGTCGTGCGAGATCACCCATCCACACGGCGAGCGCCGCGGCGGCCAGCGCGACGACCCAGGCTCGCCCTCCCGCGAGCGCCGAGGCGACGGCGACGACCCCGAGTCCGACGGCGAGCGCGGCGAAGAGGATCCCGAGCAGGCGTCGCTGCATCCGCGCAATGGTGCCACCGAGGAGCGCGGTACCATTCGCCCTCGCAACCCTAGGGGCGTAGCTCAACTGGCAGAGCACCGGTCTCCAAAACCGGGGGTTGCAGGTTCAAGTCCTGTCGCCCCTGTCCCACTGGTAGAGCGAAAAAGCCCCGATTACCGGGGCTTTTTCATGCCATTGGCGCCCCTCGTGCTCTCCGCTCAAGTCCGCCCCAATGAGCCTGATCCGGGTAGCGACTGGTGCGCAACTGGTGCGCACCGGGGGCTACTTCGCCGGCCCGATCCAGAACGAAGCGACGTTCCTGCGGGCGGAGGCGCTCGAGCGGCTGGCGGTGCTGGTGCACGAGCCGACTCGGCTTGGCTGGTACGTCGATCGCTTCGGGGACCCGGACGGCATCGCCGATCGAATTCAGCAGAACCTCCTCGACCTGCACTCGGTGACGCGGAGAGCAGTCGTCCTACCCGTCCCGAGCTACAGCCTGAAGGTGATCGAGGAGTACGTCGGATATCGGCGCTCGCAGGACGAATACGGAGGCGACTGGTCGATGGCGAAGTACATCGAGGCGGTCGAGACCGAGGACGTGGAACTCCGCCAGGAGGTGATGGAGGCGATCCTCGCCTATAACCGCGAGGATCTTGAAGCGACCTGGGCCGTCTTGCTTTGGCTGCGAGAGAGAGCCCGGAGTTCCGCAGTTCGTAGGCACGTGACGGTGGTTTCGGGCTCGGATTTGGCCTGGTAGAGCCAAGCTCGGGTTGCCACAACCTCGGAATCGTGGGCACACAATTGATCGAGGATTTCCTTTGTG
>Ga0233418_10000038_pt1 | contig 27190 bp, 23 predicted proteins | sample Sediment_Towuti__FD_189021 | JGI IMG/M metagenome (GOLD analysis project Ga0233418, IMG submission 189021) | Sediment microbial communities from Lake Towuti, South Sulawesi, Indonesia - Sediment_Towuti_2014_1_MG | ecosystem: Environmental > Aquatic > Freshwater > Lake > Sediment | place... | reverse complement strand
TTTTCACGTCATTATATTCTCGGTCTACTCGAAGAAGAACCTATGACTGGTAAGGAGATCATCGATAGAGCTGTTTTGCAAAGTGGGGGAAAATGGAAACCGTCGCCTGGTTTAATATATCCAATGTTAGGAAGGCTCTTAGAAGAGGGCCTCATAAGCGAGACTGATAGTGGCAAGTACAAAATTACATCCAGAGGTATAGATATGGCTGCAGATGCTGATTCTGTTCACAATATTATGCAAAAACAATTGGATGTAGTAATGAAAGTTGGAAACGTTGGCAAGTTTATGGCAATGGATATGATAGACAGGTTATCAGCTATTGGATTAACACTGAGTTCTAATTTGGATAAAATGACTGAACAAGAGAGAGAAAAATATAAAGTGTTTTTGGTTAGTGAGCTCAGGAAATTACAAGAACAAGAAGGAAAGAAAGACGACTTGAGAATAGACTCTGAATAGATGGAATTACTGAAATAATTAGGAAGATTAATTATGGTACTTGAATGTGTCAAAAGAGTCAATGAGCTCGTCAAGCGTATGGGTCAATTAGAGGATAATATTGCTGTTGAAACTGAATACGTAAAGGAGGTTTATTCAAAGGCTAGCAGAGCTATGTCTGAATCACAACATTATTTTCTAAATGGTGTTCAAGCATCGCCTGTTACAAAATCATATCTGTTGACTAGAAAGGGTATAGAAGTCGTTGGTGAAGAGGCTATTCCAATTTCCGCCTTTATTGATCAGGCACTTAACTTTGCAAATTATCCCAAAAAGAAGATTGAAGTTTTGATGGTATTGGCTAAACATTTAGAAGCAATGCCTATGAATTTATCGTAAATAAAATAATAAACGTAACTATTTAATAGGAATGTTATGTGAATAGATACCTAGATTATTACTTTGATCTAATCGCTGAAAAAATAAACAACCAATATTTCTTTAGTATTGCCATAGAACTTGTGTTTTACTTGAGCGGGCACAAAAATAAACAAGTCTTTCTTTAGCGAATGCGCTTTTTTTCCTATTTCTATGAAACCATCTCCTTCTAAAACCAGATACACTTCATCTGATGAATGTGGTTCTTGCGTATCCTGTTCGCCTGGTCTTAATCTCATGATACCAGCCTGCAAATGTTCAAGTTCAAAGAAATTAAGAAACCCAGAATCATCCAAATCCATTTTAGGAATAAGGCCCCTTATATCAATTAATTTTTCATTCATTTACATCTCTAACATTAGGAGTAAAATATAACATGATCATAGAAGGTAACTTCACATAATCTCGTACAATTATGTCATTACCAATTTATGTAATTTTACCTTGAAATTCACATCTAAAATCATTCGGAAATATTTTTGCTAACAGAAAACTCAAGTAATAAATCAATCTCAGTCATTATATTAGAAAAAAATTCTATGATTTTTTCTAGCAAATACTAAACGTATCTTTGTATGTTATCTATTTAGGAATTAGATTCTTGCATTCAATTATTCAATTATCTTATTTAATTTGTTAAGGCATTCTAAATATACTTAGTTTTAAATCACATATTGGATTGGACAAGAGTAAAAAATATTATTCATTGGTCGTTTCTTCAATCATTGCTATTAGTATTACTGTGTTTATTTCAGCTCAGCCTTCTTATGCGTCTGGGATAACAATCTATTCTCCATATTGGATGGACTATGAAAAGGACATCAGAACTCCGTATTTTAAATACTGTGGCATTTTTGATTCTTGTTTTAAAAATGAAATAAGGCTATTTCCTTTTTTGCCCTTGACCACAAGTCAGCAAGACGTTGAGGTAGACGAAGACATCAGTGCTAAAAATACTGTATCATCTATACTGCCGCCAAAAAAAACTGTAACCTCGATAATACCATTTGAGTTGCCATTTCCATAATCATTAATATTAGCGTGATACTTTAATAAAAATAATCCAGGATTGTAATATTGTGATAAAGAACGATAATTACTCTGGGCATGGCACTTGTAATTTCATTTTTTTATCCGATCAATTCAGAAAGAATGAATACTTTTATTAAAGAATGGTCCATGTTTAGAAAAAATTCAGACATCCAATATGACAGGAAAAGAAGAAATTCTTAGTGAAATCTCATCAACAAGAATAATAGTCATATGCAAATCAAAATATGATATCTGTAATTTAACAACTGTATTGGATGATTATCTTTATAGGTCTGACTGTTCGAAAAATTGGTGAGAAATGTCTACTATTGATTATGATAAAGCTGTACATTTAATTGTACACGGACAAAGGGACATGATGGATTCTATAAAGAATAAACTTGCCTCATTAGGATTTGCAGATGAAAAGTTAGTTCCAGCATCTTTGGAAAAAACGGGAAAAATTGGCGAATATGTGGCAATGGCCTGGCCCCCGATGCATGCCACCGAAATTATTCTTAGTGAGATAACCGGACTAAATCAGGGAGAAGCTAAAAGCAATGTTATGGGAGCTTGGTCAAACGTCAGTCAAAAAGAAATCTCAAGAATACCACTGTCATGAATGAATAAATAATAAAGCTATATCAAAAATAAACGATATTATCTCGTTCACTATTATGGATATCTTCTTGAATACTTATCTGACAAGAAAGATATGACGATGCGATATATTTTTAGCCTTCAAAGCACTAATTATACTTATGAAAAATAATATTTGTTCCCTGTGTAATTCCCAGACTTCTACAAAGGAGTGTCCCAATTGTGGAAAACCGGTATGTAAAGAGTGCTCGAAAAGTTTTCCTTTTTCTGAAGATATTTGTATAGAATGCGCGTCAAAAGTCAAATCCGGACTAGGTGGCATGCGGAAAGATGAAGAAATCTTCTAATCATTTAATGTCTATTAGATGAAAATCGGTTGTATTGTTACCTTCTAAAATACTATTTTGATTTATCTGCAATTCTATATCCATGAGTAAACTGTTTATCATAGACTTTTGAAAATTCATAGCTGCTTGGATTGATAACATTTCCAACAATGATAATTGCGGTTTTTGTTATTTTGGCTTCCCTTACTTTATCCACAATATTACCAAGAGTTCCTATTATTATTTTTTCATCTTCCCATGTAGCTCTATAGACAACAGCCACAGGAGTAGTAGTTTGATAGGAACCAGACTTTAGCAATTCTTCTACTATGTTTCTTATTAGATGAACACTTAGATAGAAAGCCATGGTCGCACCATGTGTTGCTAGATTAGAAATTCTTTCTCCTTCGGGGACAGGAGTTCTAAGTTCGGCCCTTGTGATAATAAGTGTTTGAGTAATTCCCGGAAGGGTTAACTCCAAGTTGAGAGATGAAGCCGCTCCCAATATCGCAGTTATACCCGGTACGACCTTACAGTTTATTCCATCTAAATTTAATTTATCAATTTGTTCCCTGATTGTACTAAATAACGCAGGATCTCCATCATGAAAACGAATTGCAAGCTTCCCTTGTTTTGTCGAGTCTCTTAATATTTCGTAAATCTTTATTCTGTCCATAAGAGCAGCATCATGAAGGGTTGCGCCATCTTTGGCATATTCAAGTAGTTTAGGATTGAGTAACGATCCTGAATAAACGACGACATCTGCACTTTCTAGTAGATTTTTTGCCTTTAAGGTTATAAGCTCTGGATCACCTGGACCTGAGCCAACAAAGTAAACAGTGTTAGATTCAGTCATTTTTTCTAGCCACCATTATAGAAAAGTATTTTCCTGTTGGATTTTTTGTGTTTCGCAAATCTTTCAACTTCCTTTTTTCCAAAATTTCTTCGTCTACAGATACATCCTGGGCAATTGTAATCACAGAATCATCGCTAAACCCTGTTTCAGATAAGATTTCAATTACGCTATCAAAATATCGTCCATCTTTGAGGAATATTATAGAATCACAAGATTCCACAGTGTGCCTAATCTTATTCAAATCATAGCATGCAGGAACGATACCAAGGGTTTGATCACCTTCCACTAGACTCATTTTCGCTTGAGCAGCGAAGGCAAAGAATGATGGAACTCCGGGGATGATCTCAATCTCAATATCGCTATGTTTTTCCTTCAATTCTCTATGCATATAATTCCATGTACTGTAAAGTGACGGATCACCTACTGTGAGGTAGACGCAATTTTTTCCAGAATGGATGGCATCTGCTATTTTCTGGGAATTAGTCTTCCATTGCAATTTTAGTAAATCTTTATCTTTTGTCATTGGAAAGATTAGGTTTGTAATCGTAGTGTTTGATTCGTTTATGTATTTTTTTGCTATCGATAGAGCTATACTGGGCTTCCCTTCCTTAGACGTTGGGGTAAAAATAGCGTCTGCCTTTTTGATTCTGTCCACAGCTTTTACCGTCAGTAATTCCGGATCTCCGGGTCCGCAGCCTATGCATGAGAGCTTCATGATTTGATTTTTAAAAAATTGTGTAATTTAAAGTAAAAAGAAACTAATCCTTACATCAGCGTACTCCTGGACATGTCTGATGATTATCTAAGAGAATCATGTCAAGTCTGGAATCACTATTTTGTGGCAGATAAAATCAGTATGGGATTTCTCGAAACAAGCATTGTCCCACTAGCCACGGTTTTTCCTTTGGCTATCGTAACCTGTGTAACTTCAATATCTCGCATCTTTTGCCTTTTGACCGTCTTTAGGGCTTTATACATTGTCTCTACAAGTATGGTATCTACAACAAGTCTCCCATCCTTCTTTAATTTAGAAATACAAAGTTCTATTATTTTTTCAGTCTTACCCTTCGTTCCGCCTACAATAATTGCATCAGCTGCAGGAAGCGAAGGTAGGACTTGTTCAGCTTTGGAATGAATTAGATTTGCTGAAACACCAAATTTGTCTAAATTTTTTTTCGTTAGTTCTATAGCATTCTTGTCGGAGTCTATAGCATACACATTTTTAGAATTTACTTGCAGACTGATTTCCACTGTGATGCTCCCGCTTCCACATCCTACGTCGATAACTGAATATTTTTTTCTTAGACGCAGTTTACTTAGGACAATTGAACGAATGTCCTCCTTGGTTATCGGAACTTTCTCAGAACGCTCAAATAGTTCGTCAGGTATGCCTGGCGTAGTATAGTTCCATATCATCATGCCTAGATAATATACTGTGAAATTAAATTCTTTTAGATTATTGTCTCATGTCCGTAGACCCGTGTATGTAACAATCATGAACATAATAAGCAAAAAGATAAAGGGAAAGACACCATTGGTAGATATTTTTTTCCTATCTTCAGTTTTCAATCTTAAACCCATTCTTTTTGCAGTAAAATATGAAATAACGTAGAACAATAGCGCTACAAGAATGATTATATAAGCGGAGTAAGGCACCACACCAGGCTCTGGAGAGGTACTAAATATCAAACCAAGAACTATACCGCAGAAAACCCCCAAAATGGCTCTCATATAGTATATCTTATCTAGTTGTTCCAATTGCTTTCTTCACATGAGATGCAGGTTTAATTCCTTTCTATTGGTATTTGAATTTTTAATTAATATTCACCCTCATCTACAGTCATTTACATGGAATTGTCGGGGATTGAGCTCCATTATCTTGTTAGCAAGATAAGTTCAACAGTGACATCTGAATTCTACGTAAGCAATATTACGTCCATTACCAGGAATTCTATCCTTTTGAAATTACATCATCCGATTCACCCTGATATCATGCTAATGATTTCTACCAAGGGGATTTGGATAACTAATAAGAAATACAAACAGGTTGAAGACACCCAATTTGCAAAGGCAATAAGTCGAGAAATAGAGAGGGCTAAAATAAATTCCATATCTCAACCGGGCAGCGAGAGGATTTATTTTCTTCAATTTGTAGGAAGAGATGATAAAGTTAGGATACTCGTTGTTGAAATCTTTGGAAAAGGGAACTTCATTTTATGTGACGAAACAATGAAGATAATCTGGATCTTAAATTCAATTGAAGTAAGACACAGGACTCTGAAGACTGGGTTGCAATATACCCTTCCTCCTAATCGGGGCGAAGATGTTTTACAAATAAGTCTAGAGAGTATATCAAAAAACCTCCGTCAGGTACCAGAAAATACTGAAGTTGTAAAATGGTTGGGAAAATCAACATCTTTACCTAGAAAATATGTTGAGGAAATAATATCTGAGTCTGGAATTGATAGAAAGTTAGTCGATCAACTTAGTAATGAGGATATTGAAATTATTTATCAAAAGACCAAAGAATTAACTAATAGAGTACTAGATGAAAAAAATCACGAACCATCAGTTACTGTAGATGGTTCGGGAGTAGCGATAGATGCTTCCCCTATTTCCATATCAAAAGAAGCCAACTCACGGGAAGTTGAGACATTCATGGATGCAATAGATCAGGTTCTGAGTAACGAGATTTTGTCAATAGGACGGAGCCTGAAAACTGAGCAAACAGACAGGAAAATACAAGAACTAGAACACGACTTGGCAGAACAAGACAAAGCAAAAATGAATGTTCTTTTGAAATCAAAGAGTCTTAGAAACATCGCTCATGACTTGATGAAACTTTCCTCTTTTGGTATCGCGGATATGAACGATAAATCTGTCAAGTCATTCTTGGAAAAAAATGATTCTAGAATTTTCCAGGAAAATGGAATTACCTATGTTGATTTGCTAAATGAAAGAATAAAATTAGAATCAAGTATTCCAAAATTTTCATCGTTGTTGTTTTCTAGAGCTAAAGAATTAGAACGTGGTGCAACCAATATTGATAAAGCAAGTGATGAACTTAAATCGAGAATTGAAAAGTTACAGGGTCAGACTCAAAAAATTCATGAAAAAATTCAATTCAGTACATTAGAATCAAAACAATGGTACGAGAGATATCGTTGGTTCCTGACTACCGACGGTAAGCTGGTCATTGGTGGAAGAGACGCATCTTCCAATTCGGCAGTGATTCGCAAACATATGACAGAGAATGACATAGTATTTCATGCAGAAATTCATGGATCTCCTTTTTTCCTTGTAAAGGATGCAAAAAACAGAGACAATGAGACTCCCAATTACATTGACGAAACTGCTCAAGCTACAGTGTCATTCAGTAGAGCTTGGAAAGATGGACTGTCAAGTGGCGATGCATATTGGGTATTCCCTAATCAGGTAAAGAAAGGGGCTCCTACAGGACAATTTCTTCCAAAAGGTTCCTTCGTCATTGAAGGTAAAAGAAATTTTTGTAGGGGCATTGAACTGAAATTATCTGTGGGGCTAGTTAAAATTGAAAATAGATATACTATTGTTTCTGGACCGATAAATGCAATAAGGAAGCGCAGCTTGGTTTGTGCTTCATTATTACCTGGTGGATCTGATCCAATGAATCTTGCCAAGAAACTCAAAAGCGAATTTGTAAGAGTAATTTCTGAATTTGATTCTGATTTAGCGGATTATCTAAAAAAAGTTCTTCTGGATGATTTCATTAGGGTACTGCCAACAGGACAGTCAAAGATAGAACGCATTGAAAAAGGCCAATCGGTAAATGACGTCAAGATCGGCTAGCTTTGCTTGGAAATTGTTTTAGTAAACTTACAACACATAAGAGTAGATTAGAAAGACAATTAAACCAAACTGAGTAAATTATCATGTGACAAAAAAATTAGTCGAAAATACCGATGCGAACATGACGACACGAGTTCTTGTTAGGGATATTATGAATAGTCCTGTTATTACAGCTGGTCCAAGCGATCATGTTGTCGACATTGCAATCAAAATGAATGAACATAACGTAGGCAGCATAATTATAACTGAAAATGAAAAACCAGTAGGTATTGTTACTGACTGGGATATTGTATCCAAGGTCATAGCAAAGAATTCAGATCCGTCATCAATTAAAGCTGGGAAAGTAATGCAACCAATACATACTGTGGAAGCCGGAGAAGGCATAACTGAGGCGGCCCGCATATTACGAAAATACAATATCAAGAGACTTGGAGTTGTTTATAAAGACAGATTAGCTGGTATTATTTCTAGCTCTGATGTTATTGCCGTCACTCCAGAACTGGTTGATGTGGTATCGGAGAAGGCGGCCATGATTAGAGGAGAAATTGGAAGACCTGCATCTGCCATTTCAGGTTATTGTGACGAGTGTAGCGAATGGTCAGACATGTTGATGTACTCTGAAGGCACGTTTACCTGCGAAGTATGTAGAGGATCATAGTCACCAAACTCTGATTAATTGAACATTGATTGTTTGGATCTATGCAATACTAGTTAGAAATTTGGACGACTTGTCCTAATTTTGTTTTTGGAGAATTCTTTATCAAAAGATTAAAATCACGTAGTTCCGAAAAATCAATGAATGAGTTCAAATTCTTTAGAGAGAACAATTGATAAAGTTCTTTCACAAAAAGAATCCGCGTTAATTTCAGAAATTGATTCCGCGCTTCAAAATTCACTGAAAAATTTAGAATCTTCTAAAAGCAGCCTGCAAGTCGAATATAACAATATCATTGAATCATCAAAAAAGCAGGCAGAAAATCTAAAACGTCAAATAATTGGTTCTAGTACATTGAATGCTAGAAATAAAGAACTAGTCATCATCGAATCAGCTATTGATGAAATTTTTGACAAAGCCAAGGAAAAACTTGCAAAAAGCAATAACGAGAAAGATTATGAAAAACTATTAACACGAATGATACAGGATAGCTCTACAAAGTTAGGTTCTGAAATTGTAATACAGTGTAATGAAACTGACTTGAACCTGGTAAAGAAGTTAGTATCACAAGAGGCTTCCAATAAGAAATCGAAAATAACTGTGTCTGACGAAGTCGTTGATATTATTGGTGGAATAAGAGCAGCTTCTGTTGATGGAACAATGAGCTTGGATAACACACTTGATTCTAATATAGAAAGTCTCAAACCTTTAATAAGGAAAGAAATAGTCCAACTGCTTAGAGGCGAAAATAAGTAGATGGTAGCAAAAGGAAGAATAGTTTGGGTTAGCGGTCCGGCAGTAAAGGCCGATGGAATGTCATCAGTAAAAATGTATGAGACAGTCGAAGTCGGCGATTCAAAATTAATTGGTGAAGTTATTAGGTTAACAGGAGATGTAGCTTTTATTCAAGTTTATGAATCTACATCTGGTCTGAAGCCTGGTGAGGATGTAATTGGTACTGGTCAACCACTTTCAGTTCTTTTAGGTCCAGGTATTATTGGGAGAATTTATGATGGAATTCAAAGACCCTTGGATGACATTGCCGAAAAATCTGGAGCATTCATTGGTAGGGGGATTACTACTACTCCTGTTGATATGAAGAAGAAATACAAGTTCACTCCTTCGGTGAAAAAAGATGATACAATTCTGGGAGGATCGATACTTGGAGCAGTTGAAGAAACTCCACTTTTAACTCATAAAATTTTAGTTCCACCAAATTATCCCGAGGCGACCATTACTGAAATTGCCAAGGAAGGAGAATATGATTTAGAACATATCATTGGACATGCTAGCAGCAAGAATGGTGACAAGATTGAATTAAATATGTATCACAAATGGCCTGTTAGAAAGCCACGTCCATATTCTGAAAGATTCGATCCTACAGTGCCGCTGGTTACTGGTCAGAGAATTATTGACACCTATTTCCCAATTGCAAAAGGTGGGACTGGCGCTATTCCAGGTGGATTCGGAACCGGTAAGACTGTGACATTACATCAAATAGCCAAATGGGCAGATTCTAAGGTTGTTGTCTACATTGGCTGTGGAGAAAGAGGTAACGAAATGACAGAGGTATTAGTGGAATTTCCACATCTAATTGATCCTAGATCTCAAAGACCTTTAATGGAAAGAACGGTTCTCGTTGCTAATACAAGTAACATGCCTGTAGCCGCTAGAGAAGCATCAATCTATACAGGTGTTACTATGGCAGAGTATTATAGAGATATGGGTTACGATGTAGTACTTGTTGCTGACTCTACAAGTAGATGGGCAGAGGCGTTAAGAGAAATGTCAGGTCGATTGGAAGAAATGCCTGCTGAAGAAGGCTACCCATCATATTTGGCATCAAGACTCGCAGAATTTTATGAAAGAGCGGGCAGAATTAGAGCGCTTGGTTCACCAGATCGCTCTGGATCTGTGACACTGGTCGGTGCAGTATCTCCATCAGGAGCTGATTTTACTGAACCGGTGACGACACACACAATCAGATTTATCAAGACTTTTTGGGCACTAGATACTAGGTTAGCATATTCCAGACACTATCCATCAATTAATTGGATGCAGTCTTACTCTGGTTATCTTGAAGATATTTCCAAATGGTGGAAAGAAAACGTAAGCCCTGACTGGTACGACTTGAGAGCAGAATCATATCATATTTTGCAACGTGAAGACACACTAAAAGAAATCGTCAGATTGCTAGGACCTGAAGCGCTTCCAGATGAGGAGAAACTGGTTTTGGAAGTTGCTAGAATGCTAAAGATAGGAATCTTGCAGCAAAACTCTTTTGATAAAGTTGATACCTATTGCGGTCCAGCCAAACAACTAAAATTGGTTCGCCTTATGGTAATGTTCTATAAAGAAGCACAAAAGGCTCTTAAGGAAGGAAAATCCTTGGCAGATATTAGAGCTTTGCCTATAATAACCACGCTGCTAAAAGCAAAATTTGAAGTTACAGATGAGGAGATTTCTAAATTGGAAGAAATAGAAAAGCAACTATCTGATTCATTCAAAGGTAACATAGAGGAGGTAAAGGTCTCTGTCTAAAACAACTGGAATCGAATATACGAAAATAGCCGAAATAAAAGGGCCACTTATGATAATTGATGGTGTCACGAAAGCTTCGTTCGATGAACTTGTAGAAATTGAAACAAACGATGGTGAAAGGCGTTTAGGAAAAGTTCTTGAAGTAGGAAGTGGCAAAGCGGTAGTTCAGGTTTTCGAAGGGACAACAGGATTAGCCATAACTGGAACTAGAGTAAAGTTCCTCGGAAAAACAATGGTCATGCCAGTATCTCAAGAATTGCTGGGACGTGTATTTGACGGTCTCGGAAGACCAAATGATGGTTTACCAGATCCCGTTGCTGATAAATTCCTTGATGTCAATGGAGAACCAATGAATCCACAGAGCAGAGAATATCCTACATCCTTCATTCAAACTGGAGTATCCGTAATTGACGGAATGTTGACGTTGGTTAGGGGTCAAAAACTGCCTATTTTTTCAGGTTCTGGAATGTCACACAACATTTTAGCAGCTCAGATTGCACGTCAGGCAACTGTGGTGGGTACAAACGAAGACTTTGCTGTAGTATTTGCAGCGATTGGTGTCCAGTATTCTGAAGCTCAGTATTTCAAGAGGAGCTTAGAAGAATCAGGTGCTTTGAAACGAAGTGTGTTATTTGTTAACCTAGCAGACGATCCTGCTATTGAAAGAATAATCACACCAAGAGTTGCTCTAACCGTGGCTGAATATCTTGCATTTGATCTAGGGATGCATGTATTAGCGATACTAACTGATATGACCAATTATGCAGAAGCTCTTAGAGAGATAAGTGCAGCAAGAGAAGAAGTTCCAGGTAGAAAAGGATATCCCGGATATCTGTATACTGACTTGGCGAATAATTATGAAAGGGCCGGTAGAATAAAGGGAAAAAATGGCAGTGTTACTCAAATGCCAATTCTTTCAATGCCTGCAGATGACATTACACATCCAATACCCGACTTGACAGGATATATCACCGAAGGACAGGTAGTTCTCGGAAGGGATTTATTTAGAAAGGGAATTTATCCGCCGGTTAATGTAATGATGTCTCTTTCTAGATTGATGAAAGATGGTGTTGGTGAAGGTAAAACCAGATCTGATCACATGGAGGTTGGTAATCAGTTGTATGATGCATATTCAAGGGCACAAGAAGTCAGGGCACTGGCAGAAATTGTAGGTAAGGCAGGCTTAACCGGAGTCGATTTGAAATATCTTGATGCTGGTGATAGTTTTGAAACTCACTTTTTAAAACAAAGTCCTGATGAAAATAGAAATTTGGATGAAACACTAAGCAGAGCATGGGATATTTTAGCAACTTTACCAGAAGGCGAACTGACCAAAATAAAGGACAAACACATTCAGCAATACTATAAAGGAAACAAGTAATCTACAAGTTCATCGAAAATGTCTTTTGGTAAAAATGTAACTGCAACAAAAATCGAACTAATTAAGATAAGGAGATCGTTGCAAGTTAGTACGATGGTACACAAGATCCTTGATGATAAGAGAGAAGTACTATTGAAAAAAATCGATGAAATGATTGAGGAAGCTAACAAGACAAGAGGCGATATCTGGTCTCCTTTATCTGATATTTATTCTGCAGTATATGATTCATACATGTCTCTTGGAACATCAACATTAGAATCGATATCAGATTCAACTCCTGGAATAATGGAAGTGAACGTCGATGTTAGAAGAATCGTTGATGTCAAGATACCCACTTTGCAAATAAAGACAAAGGAATCTGGCCAGGAACTTTCTTACGGATTTTCGGAAACAAACGTGTATGTTGACAAGGCTTCCAAGTTGATAAAGAATATGCTTCCACAAATATGTAAGGCTGCAGAGTATGAAAATGCAATATTTAGTCTAGCCAAAGAGCTTGAAAAAACACAAAAATTAATCAATGCACTTGAATTTGTGATAATTCCGCAGTATCAGCATGCTATATCCTTCATTAAGGGAACGTTGGAGGAACGTGAAAGGGAGGAATTTGTAAGACTCAAAAAAGTAAAAGTGGTTCTCGATAAGAAAAAGAATATACAGTACACTTAATATTGAATATTTATGGCAGCAAGCGAGATGGATAACAATACCATCGCAGAGTATTTTAGAAAATCGAAACAAAACCTACAATCAGAACATGATTCTATGATTGAGAATGTAAAAAATGATATCTCCTCTTGCAAGAAAAAAGCAATGTCAAATGTCTAAGTTTTTGCATATTTTTGTTGCTATCTAGAGCAAAATCCTCTATTAATGAAATTTACTGAATTAGAAAAATCGGATTAGAAATTTCTTGTTGCGAGGTGTTAGAAATTCGGATATTTTCAATCTAGAAATTGCCACTTTCTTCACTGGATTCTTGTTAATTCTGCATTGAATCTTGTAAATTTCTAAACCTTGTTAGTTATAATTAAATATGGCCTTCAATTTTGGAACCACTGTATGATGAGTGTTAACAGAGAAAAAATTAGTATTATTCTTCTGACCGTTGCTCTTACCTCTAGCATACTATTCTTGTATAACAACTCGGTCTATGCACAAGCAGAAAAAGAAGGCTCCTCTGATGCAGGTTCATCCAAACTTATTGGTGCGGGTATGGCCTTTGGACTTGCGGCAGCTGGATCAGGAATAGGTTTAGGATTCGTAGGTGCTGCAGGTTTAGCCGCAATCAGCGATAATCCAAAGATGCAATCAAGAGTCTTCATTTTCGTAGGTATGGTAGAATCAATTGCAATTTATGGTATTGTAATGATGTTCATTATCTTGGGTCAATGAGGAGTTTTATACCTCTCCCAACGAGTTCCTTTTTTTCAAGTCCAGTGCTTTGTTGATAGCCTCATTTTTTTGTCCAGCATTATTGAAGTAGCAGTATGTCATAATTACCGGATTGTTGGGAAAATTAAAAGGGAAAGATTTTAAGGAGAATTAGTAATCAAACAACTCAGTACTATGGGGCAGGCCAAGCTCTTAAAGACAACATTGATTCTTCCAAGAGTTGAAACTCATGAAGCAGTAAGCAAATTGGCGGAATTAGAATGGTTTCATACATTACAGAATCCCTCTGAACATAGTAATTCCTATTTTGATGATCTTTTATTAAGCGCTCAAAAATTGTTCCAAGAAATTGATGAGGTCATTAGATCTTTGGGGATTTCACTTGAAACAGGTGTTATGGCTACACTCTTTAAAGGCGCTCCTCAGCAAAAAACTGATTACAAAATAGATGACATTCAAAATTTCATTATTGAATTAGAAAGTAAGAGCAAAGCTCTATTGGAAGAACCAGTTTCTTTACTGAAGACTCAACAGCAACTCGAGAAGGATCTTGAGGAATATCGTAGTGCTTTAGACGCCATAGGGAGTGCTTCAAAGCTCAAAATGGATCTGTCCGGTCTACGTAACCTGCGGACATTTTTTGCAGAAATTTTTATTATCAATTCGAAGGACCTTCATGAAATTCAAAATAGTTTAGGCGACTTAATTGTTCATCCAGTTAAACTAAGTGATGAAAAATCATCTATTACCGTCATAGGCTCACAAGAAGATTCAGAAAAAATAATGAAAGTGCTTAGAAGCTTTAATGTACATCCTATCCAGATTCCATCCGACTTACCACAAAATCCAAGTTCCGCTTACGACATGTGCCAAAAGACGATTAAGGAGCTAGAAAAGAAATATGCAGAGATTACAAAGAAAATTGAAAAATTAAAGGTTGCAATCCTTCCTAAATTACTCTCTTTATACGAATCATCCAAAACAGCCAAGGACATTTTAGAGATAACTCGCAAACCAGCTGGTACAAAGAATTTCGCTGTCATTCAAGGATATATTCCAGTTGGTATGGAAAATAAGTTCAAAGAACTTACGAATAGATATGTGTCTCTTACAGAACCAGTTAAAGTTGATAGGGATTCTCCCAATCAGCTTCCGACTCTACTTGTCAATAATAGGTATACAAAGACTTTTGAAGTAATAACCGAAACCCAAGGCCTTCCCGATTATGGGGAAGTAGATCCCACGCCGATCATTGCTTACGTATGGCCCGTTTTTTATGGTCTTATGTTTGGAGACTTGGGACATGGTCTGTTGCTTTTTGGCTTGGGTATGTTTCTCCGATATAGAGGTATTGGAAATCTAAAGACATGGGCTACATTATTGGCGGCTAGTGGTGCTGCTGCTAGCATAGCAGGTTTAGGCACAGGAGAGATGTTCGGATTTCACATAGACGAGATAGCTATTTTGGCACCCATCTTTGAACCGCTCGGTCCTCTTGTTGGTGCTCTGAATGTCTCTGAATTAACATTTGACCAGGTAATAAAAATACTCAAGGTTTCAGTAGCCATTGGCATCATACACATATTGATGGCATTGTTTCTAAGACTTAGAAATGATATATTGGAAAAAAATAAGCTTATAATCTTTACACATGATATTCCTTCAATAATTCAGTTTCTTGCCGTAGTTGCATTGATACTAGCAGCCATTGGATCTGGGTATGATATCATCGGTATGTTTGGAGTAACAGGAGTTATTCATAACGAACCAGTACCGTGGTTGACATATCTATTCGGAGACTGGGTAACGGTGGACTTGGTCGCAAAGGTTACACCTCCAATAATCTTTGCTACGGTGGGTGTTATGATATTGGGCGGTAAAAAGGAGCAAGAGCTTGCTGCTAAACATGGCCATGATGAAGGCGGTGGATTGATGGGTATTGTTATAGAAGTAATATTGGTAAGAATAATTGAAGTTCTGTCTAATGTAATTAGTTACACTAGAATTGGAATTATGCTTCTAGTACACGCAGCATTGTTGGTAACGGTTAACCAATCATATGAGAGTGGAGGAGGATTGGCTGTTTTAATCGGCGGTAATATTGGCATCATGCTTATTGAAGGATTAATCGTGTACATTCAAACAATCAGATTGCATCTTTATGAATGGTTCCCAAAATGGTATAGGGGAGCAGGAGTCGGATTTAAAAAACTAACTCCAGATATGTTATATTCAAATCTTGTTTGGTCCGGCAAGCGAACTAAATAAAGGAACTATTTGCGTCATTATATTTCGGTCCTTTTTTTGACCTCAATGAAGTACTCAGACTCTACAATACTTTTTTTGTTTTTGGAAATAGATATCTTATGTGATATTAACAAGCTTTGAAATTATTGTTTCTGCTGGAATCTTCTGTTCTACACCAGATGCTATTGCTGACAAATTTCTGACTTCAATCATGATAAGTTTTAGAGCAGCAAGAACAATACCCACACTAAACATCGTTCTAAATGCTGATTGTGCCCTCTTTAATCCAATTTCTTCAAAACCCTTTTCAATTTGTAATATCGAGTCTATATCACTAGTTTGATTTTGCGGAACAATATCTTTGTACACTGTACTGGAAAGCTCCCCAATCGCCTCTGATATTTTTTCAGTATTTATCATCTTCTGAATTGTCTCCTTTGTAACCTTGGAGGTGGTGGCTACAATCAAATTATTTATCTCCTCGGGAGGCAGATTCCAGAATTTACCTCGAAGTACAGCCAGTACATTGTAAGAATCAATATCAACAGATACGATGTTCTTTGCCTCAAGAGATTGAGATTCTGTATTCATTGCTCTGCCTAAATCATGATAGAAAACGTGGTCAAGATACACGTCAAAAATTCTAACGTCTCCCTTGTCCTTGAATATGGCCGCTGCCTTTGTAACATCTTCGGCAAATTCACTACCAGAGAGTGAAGAAACAGCCTCATCCAATGTCTTTGAAACCAACGCTTTAACAACGAGATCACGTCGACCTACCAGTTCTTCTGCCCTCAAATTTATTTTGGGTAATAATTCATCATAAGATTTTCCTAGCGCTTTACCTTTCAATATCATCTTCAAGTTCCAGGTTATGTGTTTTACAAAGTATGCGCTAAGTATTCTAGCTCCCCCTGAAACATTGACCATTTTCGCATGCGTATTGACCAAATATTCTTTCAACGCATTTTCAATTTTATCTGCAGTGTAGGGCTTTGTGAGCTTGGCTAAAGCATCAAGGTAAACGGTATTCTTCATTCTCGTTACTAGTTCATCCATGTCTCTTGCCTCTGTCAACATTTGGAGTTCATTCTTTGTTAACATCCTTCCCTTAACTCCATGAGACATTACAGTTCCGAAAATTTTGCCTGGCATGCTTACTTTGCTCAATGGCTATAGCACATCCTTTATCAATAAATTAATAATTCTGCATCAATTTTAATCTTGCCTGATAGGTTCAGATGTATTCACCGAATTCATAACCAGCCAAGCAGCTGAAGAAACCTATCTTGTGGGAATATTGCCTAATGGAAATATGTCTATACATCTAAATCCCTTCTTACTAACTAAAACAGAATCTATTCAAGTGTCAGAACTCTAATAGTATGGACATTACCAATAACAGTAAAGTCAGTTTTTACACAGTTACGTTAATTGTGACAAAGTTTGTCGAATCTAACTGTCAAAAAATGACGATATAGATTGCGATACTGGATGAGAAAATCCAAGAGTAATAAAATGAACCGTAAAACCTATGATAACACCTATCAATAAATTATCTGTGTACCAGTAAATTCCTAAAAAAATTCCTAAAGCAGGAACAGTAAACAATAATGCAAGAATCACACTTGTGCTCACCATCTTTACAATAATATCTGGTGTTGCATTCTCTGTTTTCTGACAAGGAAACTGAAACTTTGCGCTTCTTCTTGACAATTAACAAAAAATTTTCTTTACATGCCTGATTTATATATTCACACCATAAAAATTATGAAGAATATTCTTATTGCTTATATATTTTAAATGGATAGGTCTTACAACATGTATTTTGTATAACTGAACAAACAAATAAATCATAAAAAGCATCAATGAATTGCATTTTACTGCCTTAGCACGCTAATCGTGAATAGTTTTTCACTTTTCGAGTAGGAACGATGAATATAGGAAACGTTGTGACGCACAAATTGAAAGTTGGAATCCGGTCAACCATTAATACTGTCTCACTTTTCATAATGCTAGTTTTTTGGAAACTTTATATGCAAACCCCATTGCAACAAATAGGGTTATTATCCCAGCAGTTACTGTAATTATCAAATTTGTCTTGATAACATAATGGAATATGACAGTACTGATTATGGCAGGGACTGCAATAATAACTGCAAGTAACGTTCCGTTCAGAAAAATTTTCAACATAGAAATGTTATCATCATTCTTCTCGGAATTCGAATCCAACCTTTCCTGTGATAGTTTGAAATCATATAAAAATCCTTCACAGTAGATTCCTAACTCTGCTCATAAGGTTGTAGTTTTACTTAATTATCTCTAGATCATTTGAATCCTTTTGAAATTTCATTACACCTGACAATCATCAAGATTCAGTTATATTCAAATTACTATTCTATGCATTACATTTGATGCGAGTCAAAGAAATTGCTCTTCAACTATGTACATGTACCTGGTTAGAGATAATGACTTGTATTGGAGTAACGCTATATCTTGCCTATAATTCAGAATATAGCCTTGCATTAATCACCATGGGATTTTTTTTACCTCTAATCGGATTTCATTTTGCAATATCAAAAACCAGTAACGATGATTACTGTGATACCTGTCGAGAATCAAATCAAGATTTGTTCAAATTTCGCATACGCAATAATCACAAAGATCAATGATATGCTACTTCGGGTAACCTAGAAAATTAACTCATCGATACTCAGTATTCTGCCACAATATTTACATTTAAGAATAATCTTTTCTTTATCGATGACTTCAATGACTGATTTTATATTCTCTCCGACGGTCACACATCTCAAATTAGGACACTTAAAAACACCGGTAATAAAATCTGGTAGTTGGATCTTTCTCTTTTCTGCAAGTTTGTAATCCTTAATGATGTTTATTGTGGCATGTGGTGCTATTAATGACAACTTGTTTGTTTCATCGGTTTCTAGATATCGATTTTCTACCTTGATAATATCCTTTTTATCATATTTGTTACTTGGGACATTGAGTGCAACTGTTATGACATTTCCCTCCTTTCCGGTGATATTCAGGGCTCTTAGAACTAAAAATGCCTTGCCTGATTCTATATGATCTATTACAGAGCCGTTTTTTATTCTCCTTACAATTAAATCGATTGAATTGGACAGACTCTTCGCCCTTCCATTAGTATAATATCTATACTATAAAAATATGAGAGCTTGACTTCAAAGTGGCAAGTCTTACAGTTATGTAGGAAAACTAGAGTCATCCATGTTTTAATGGATTTGATTAGAAAATGTTACCATTAAGGGAAATAGATTTATTGACTAGATGATACTTTGCATCATCATCTTTTTGAACTCAATATCTGAAAGATTCTTTTTTGCTTCCAATATCATTGCAACATCGTTTCCAATGATGTACCTTTGCTTCGGTTCATCGGTTCTTAGAACCTGCAATATCATTTTTGCAACCTCAGCCGGGGACGTAGCATGTTCCTGCATCATGTTAATATCTTTCTGGAGTTTTTCCAAGGACCGCGAGTACGGTGACTCAGTTTTAGCCGATTGTTCTGAGATGATACAATTACCAAAGAAATTTGTTTTTATCACTCCAGGCTCAATGATGATTACTTTTATTCCGAAAGGAGACAGCTCGTACATTAACGATTCGCTGAAACCTTCAATAGCAAATTTTGTGCTTACGTAAGCTGAAATGCCAGGGAAACCTACCTGTCCCGCACCCGAACTTATATTGATAATTGTGCCTCTTTTCTGCGATCGCATCACGGGTATGATCTTCTTGGTGATATTGAGAACACCAAAAAAATTGGTTTCAAATTGATCCCTTATTTCATCCAGACTAAGATCTTCAAAAAAACCCACAAGCCCATAACCTGCGTTATTTATCAAGATGTCAATTCTCTTTTCCTCATTTTTAACTTGGCTAACTGCCTTTTCTATTGACATCCCATCATTTATATCAAGTTCTATGACTTCTAGTGGAAGTTTTTCTTCTTCAGTTGTCCTTAAAAGTGAATTTGATTTTTTTGCATTTCGCATGGTTGCAAAAGTACGATATCCATTTCTGGCGAGTATTAATGCAGTTTCATAACCAATTCCGCTAGAACAACCTGTAATTAGTGCAACTTCATGCATCATCATTATACAGTTTATTTTTAATATATATTTAGTTGCAAAATTGTAAGCATTTTACCTTTCTCGCTATACGATCTGCCGTCTTTAACTGGAAGTCATTTTATCAAAAGTAAGGGCCGATTAAAAACATTAATTTATCATTAGAACCGAATCGATAGCAAGCAATTGTCCGACGCTGATGAAGAACCGCGTACAAACTCTGGCCCTGCATCTCATAACCAATTGGTTAGGTCGCTGGGGCTCTTGGATATACTCATGGTTGGAATAGCTGCAATGATAGGGGGTTCAATTTTTGTTTTAACCGGACCCGCGATAGGCCTTTCAGGAAGTGCAGTTATTGCTGTGTTTATTATTAATGGAACAATCACATTATTCACAGCAATGGCATATGCAGAACTTGGATCTGCGATGCCTGAGGCAGGTGGTGGGTATTTATGGGTTAGAGAAGGATTGCCTCGGCCCAATGCTTTCATAAGCGGATGGATGGCTTGGTTGGCCCATATTATCGCGGGGTCATTGTATGCTGTAAGTTTTGCCTCATTTCTCATAGGATTGCTAGACTTGACAAATGTCTCACACGATGTCTTACTATTGAATCTAATCCCACTGGACAAGTTAATAGCTGTATTATCAATTGCTGCCTTTACCTATGTCAACTTCAAGGGAACTTCTGAAACTGGCAAGACCGGAGTCATAGTTACGATAATTCAATTGGGGTTAATTTTCATCCTGATTACAGCCGGTCTGTGGACCATAAATGGACGACCTGACTGGCAGATGAACTTTTCTGACTTTGCGCCAATGGGAATTACGGGAATTGTTGCTGCTATGGGTTTAACTTTCATAGCATTTGAAGGGTATGAGGTTATCGTTCAAACAGGGGAAGAAGTTAAGAATCCTAGAAGGAATATTCCACGAGCTATTTTCATATCGCTCGGCGCAGTCATTATCTTGTACTGCTTGATTGCATTTGTATCGATAGGCGCAATATTTCCTACTGGTATTGAATCATGGAAATACATTGGTGATGGTGGTGAGCTTGGAGTAATGAAAGCTGCTGAGTTAATACTTCCTTATGGTGCGTTTATCGTCCTAGGCGGTGGCCTGATATCCACTTTAGCTGCGTTAAATGCAACAACATTTTCATCAGCCAGGGTAGCGTTTGCGATGGGGAGGAATTACAACATGCCAAATCAATTAAGTGCGATTCACAGAAAGAACAAGACGCCTTACGTCGCTATACTAATTTCTGGTATCATTATGGCTGTTATGGCTTACGGTCTTCCACTTGCACAGATTGCCGTGGCGGCGGGTGTTATATTCCTATTATTATTCACTCAAGTCAATTTGGCTGTAATTACAATCCGCAGGATTTATGGTGACAAGTTAGAATATGGTTTCAAAACACCATTCTTTCCCATAGTACCTATAATTGGTATCTTTTTAAAACTAGGTCTTGCTGTTTATCTACTATTTACACAACCTTTGAGCTGGGCTATAACGATAGTTTGGATAGTGATTGGATTCTTTGTTTATCGTATGTATACATTCCGCAAAGAAATAGAGCATTATGCTCCTATTGTTACCAGTGAAGGCGATCTTGAAAGAAAAGACTATAGGATTCTTATTCCATACACGCCTGAAAATCCAGATAGATTATTAAAATATGCAATAAGGGTCGCAAAAGAAAATATCGGTGAGATTAACATTCTGCGAGTAATTACCGTACCAAAACAGACTCCACTATCTGCAGGAACAGGATACGCTGAAACTGCGAGAAAATCATTTGAACCCCTCGATAGACTCCTAGATAAGGAAAACATACCAAACCACTATCTTGTAAGAATCTCTCATGATGCAAATGAAGCTATATTGGCTACAGTTGAGGAACAAAAAATAGATTTATTGATTACAGATTTTGAAGCATTTAGAAACAGTAAGAAAATTCAAACATTATTGACCTGTGATGTACTTACCATTTTGTCGGAAGGAGATGAAGAGTTTACCTTTGAGCCAAGCCGCAAATCAAAAGGGCGTGCCGCTCAGAAAAATTTGGTCGTACTATACGATGGTGGAGACCATTCAGATGTTGTACTTAAGGCAACCAGTTGGTTGGAACGTTCAGGACAATTCAAAATTAACGTTTTGTACATCAATACTAAGAATGATGAAGAGCAGGAAAAAATTGTAAGGATAACTGACATATTAAAACAGAAGGAATATCTTGAGCAAGTTGGAATTGAATTTAACGAGATCGCACTTTCAGATAGTGATCTTAAATATAGTAATGAAGCGGCAGATACAATCTTGTCTTCATTGGGTAATTTTCAACCTGATGTTTTAATAACTGGCGCCAGTATCTCAAAATTTAGCTTCTTTACTGATCCTCATTTACTAAACATGTTATATGAATTAAAATGCCCTGTTATTGTCGCAAGACATTTCGCCATTCCCGGTGTTCACACAATCAAGACCTTAATTCAGAGACTAAGAATTTTTATAACTGACAAGTTAGAAGATTTTAAAAAATCCAGACAAAAGTAAAATCTTACATATAACAAATTTTGAATTCTCACTATGGATTTGGCGCTTTGTTGCTATTGTTAATTATGCTTAATTTAGCATTATCAAGATTTATATAGAATTAATCTACTTAGGTAAGCCTAATTGTTTTATGACACGAGTTATTGTTCCAAATCCGTTAATTTGAGGTAGAAAATGAATGAAGATTTTCTATACGTTAGATGGGAAAAAAACCTTGCTATCCGTATGGATGCTTTACCTTATTCCCAGTCTATTGCTCAATCCGATATATGGACAAACTACTCAGCTTAGTTCTAATGACTCAATTTTGATGATCGTTAATGTGCAAAGAATTTTGGAACAGATGAACTTGGTTCAAGCAAGTTTGATGAAGGGTGATAACATTAGAGCGTTTGAACACGCGTACATATCCCATTCAATAATCTTTCCTTCAATTAAGTATAAACTGAAAGAAATAGATCCAGATTCAACTGCAAGATTAGAATCACTGCTGATAGATTTACCAATACTGGTAAAGTCCTCGTCACAATCAGAGGAAATAGGTAGTAAATTAACTGAAATCAAGAGTAATCTGAATACGATCAATTCAAAATTATTGGATCCAAATAGTGCGAATTATCCTTCCATCATGGCCTCAACTATCATAGTACTGTTAAACGATACTGCAAAATTTTATGAATTATCTAATTTTGGTGACACCAAGGACCCATCTAATCAAGTTGATTATGAAAATGCAGTAGGAACACTAGATATTTCACAAAGTCTGTACAAAAATATTTCCAAATTTTTCAGTGATTCCAAACAACAGGAATTTGATTCATTCTTTACTTATCTAAAGAATTACCTATCTACTAAATCTGAAGCGGAGAACATTTCAAAACTCATAACAGCCATACAATCGAATCTTTCTGAAGAACCCACTGTCCAATCAGGTGATTCTTTACAAATTTATTTTGCAAATATTAAGGATTTGCTAACAAAAATTGATCTGGCATTAAAGAACAATTCAGATTTTACCTCTGCACAAAAATATGCAACTACTGCATATTTGGACAACTTTGAATATGTCGAGGCACCGCTTGAAAAAGTTAATCCAACTCTTATGCTCGATATCGAAATAATGATGAGAGAGGATCTTCGAGAACTACTAAATAATGAGCAACAGGATCAGGCAACTGTTCTCCTATCAAATATTACTACTAATCTTATGCAGGCTGCAAGTCTCTTGAATGTAGATTATGAAAATCTTGATATTAATGATACCTCAGAATTTAAAGTTTTTACTGCGGATAATACACAATTGAATAATCTAAGCGATATTCAAGAGCTAAGCAAAGGTTTTGGTACGTATTATGGTATAAAGAAGGAATTCGGTGAGAGTACAGAATCAGAGAGGACGGGCGTTCGAACAGATATTGATGATATTAGGATCAAGATAGTTGATCTTTTGCAACTGTATAAAGATCAAAAGTATGATGAAGCATTAGTAACATCCAGATCTGCTTATCTTGACAGCTATGAAGGAATAGAAATTCCACTCAGACCAATTGATCCAGATTTTACTCTTGATATGGAAATTAAGTTTGCAGAATTACGAAATTTGATTCAACAACATAAACCGTACCCTGAAGTTGAAGCAAAGGTAATAGAAATTAGAAACGGCTTGGATGAATCGGAAAGATTAGTAACAGGCACGGGACTGATAGCACCATCGCTGGCGTTTACTACCTCATTCTCAATCATATTCAGAGAAGGACTTGAATCAGCTCTTATAATCGGTGCCATCCTTACTTATTTGGAGGCATCAAGAAATGCTCATTATAAGAAGCATGTTTATTTTGGAATTATAATCTCTATTATTGCAATTGTTATTACTTGGTTTATCGCCCAATTTGTCATAGAAATATCCGGAGCAAGCAAGGAACTAATTGAAGCAATTGCGGGAATTTCTGCTGTCGCAGTATTATTCTGGGTTAGTTTCTGGATATTAAATAAAGTTGAAACAAAGAAATGGATAGAATTTGTAAAGGCAAAAGTATGGCAGGCTACAACAACTGGTAGCGTCATGGTCTTTGCCATGCTATCATTTTTTACAGTATATAGAGAAGGATTTGAAACTGTATTATTTTACCAAGCGATGCTATCATTTGCAAGAAATATGGAGAGTTTCGTAATACTTGGACTTGTCCTTGGATTGGCTGTGATAATAAGCGTTGTATTCATTATTAGAAAGTTAGGCAAGAAGTTACCGTTACGTGTCTTGTTTGGTTTAACAATGGGAATTGGAGCTTACATGTCTATTGCGTTCATAGGTAACGCAATCAGAGAGTTTCAAGAAGTTGGTTATATTTCAACGACTCATATGTTTGGAATCATCCCGCGATTAGAGATTAATTTGGCAACAATGACTGGAATTCATCCGACACTCGAAACAACGGTTGCTCAGATAATACTGTTGTCAATCTATGTCATTGGTTCTCTTTACATACTAATACTAGAGCCACGTAGGAAGAAATTGGTAGAATCATCTAGAAAATCTATGGCAAATCTTAAGGATGGAGACAAGAACTAATTTGTTAGAGCAGGATCCATTTTTAGGAACATGTTCTTCATATTTTGAATTCACATAAAATAGAATTATATTAAGAAAGCAGCCGAACGTAACCTTAATAATTATATCATTATTAAGATTATGTCGAATGTTAGGAACCGTTAGCACTCATTCTGATGAGGATGAAGAGCTATTTTTAGGAACTGCCGAGTCTGAACACGTTGAGATGTACTTGAAGGCAATATGGCATATTCGTGAACGTGGGGAAAAAGTGAAAGTCAGTTCTATTGCCAAGATTTTAAACGTTAGACAACCTTCAGTTGTTCAGATGCTTCACAAACTAAACGATGCAGACCTTGTTGAATATTCAAAGGGCAATTCTGTCATGAAATTGACTCCAGAAGGAGAGCAAGTAGGAGAACGTATGATGAGAAATACAAGACTCTTGGAAGTAATGATGAATGAAGCTCTAAAAATTGAAATTGATGAAGAGATGGTATGTGGAATAGAACACCACATGAAGGAGATATTTACTGATGCATTATGTACGTTGTTAAAACATCCCCGCTCATGTCCACATGGATATCGTATCCCGCCGGGTAAATGTTGCAAAAAATGAATTATTGAATTTTTTCCACATCCCTAGATATTATCTAGCTTATCTCAGTCTATTTTAAGAAAATTGGGTATGTCAAGTAAATATAACGAATCATGGATCACGTTCCGCGGGAACCCCAGGAGAACAGGTTCTATAAAAACTAGGCCACTAACTAGATCGTTACTCTACTGGACTATCAGGTTAGGTCCAATTATTTCATCACCTGTTTATGAGAACGGATTTCTATATGTAGCTAACATAACTGGACGCATATTTTGTTTGGACATACTGAGAAGAGAAATAAGATGGCATCAAAACTTTGGCAGTCCTATAGTATCGTCACCACTAATTACGAATAATATGATAGTATGTGCCACATTTGATTCCTGGATAAATGGCGATAGTTTAGAAAATAATTTTGTATATTGCCTTGATAAAAATGACGGAAGCATTATTTGGAGGGTTCAGATGAGAGGGAATATTTTTTCATCACCATGTTCTGCAGGGAAAAACATAGCTTTAGGATCGATGGACAATAATTTGTATCTTCTTAGTTCAAGAGGCGAAATAATCTGGAACTTTAAAACAAAAGCTGAAGTTTGGTCTTCTCCATCATACCATGATAACATATTTTACTTTGGCTCAGATGATGGTTTTATCTACTCTGTTGATACTGACGGATTACTGAGATGGAAATCAAAACTAAATGGCAAAATACGTTCATCGTCACCGTGCGTTTCAGATGATTCAGTTTTTGTTGGAACATATAAGGGAGGTATATATTGTCTGAATAACATGGATGGTATTGCAAAATGGAACAAAAATATATCAAAACCTGTTTTATCATCCCCTTTATTTGTAAAAGATAAGGTCATGTTTGGAACTTCTGATTGCACGCTTTACTGCTTCGACTTGATAGGTTCCAAAATTTGGGAGTTTAAAACTGTCGGAAAAATTTGGTCGTCACCTTCATCCAGTGAATTTGGCAAACTGATGTTTTTTGGAGGTCTAGATTCATATATTTATGACATAAACTCTTCTACGGGAAAGCAAGAATGGAAATTTCCGACAATGGATGATATTGACTCTTCTCCATGTTTATCAAACGGCATGCTGTTTATTGGTTCACGAGATGGTGTATTGTATTGTTTTGAAAGGTACAGAGACCCGTCGTATATTCATTAGCTTGCTAGTTGGTTGATGAATTTGAAAATAAAAAATGCTTAATTAGCGTTAATTTTAGGAGATATTTTGAATATCGTACCATCATGTTTGTAATTGCTTAATAAGTACAGGTTCCCGTCAGGACCGATCTGAAGATCAGTGATTATTCCAAAATTTCTACCAAAAATTACCTCACCTGTTTCCTGATTGTTATTTGCTGTTTTATCGGCCAATGGCCCTGTGAGAACTAGATGAGTTCTATCTTCGGACAATGGGAAATTAAAAATAGTTCCGTTTTTAACACTGCCAACAAATAGGTTATCTTTGTACTTTGGTCCAAGATTATCTGTATGTATGAATAGTACCGATGTTGGTGCTATCGTATCTCTCCAAACAAACTCTGGATCCCTGTAAGTGCCCTTTCCACCAAAGGTCACTTACAGGGATCAAGAGT
>Ga0233418_10000033_pt1 | contig 28423 bp, 27 predicted proteins | sample Sediment_Towuti__FD_189021 | JGI IMG/M metagenome (GOLD analysis project Ga0233418, IMG submission 189021) | Sediment microbial communities from Lake Towuti, South Sulawesi, Indonesia - Sediment_Towuti_2014_1_MG | ecosystem: Environmental > Aquatic > Freshwater > Lake > Sediment | place... | reverse complement strand
AAAGTGTAAGAAGAATCATAACCCCAATAATTACGGTCGCATCGACTTGAATAATGTCCTTGTCTTCAAGAGTCATTACAAAACCAATGAAAGTTAATCGAGCATATTTAAAACATTCCATAAGTACGAAATTATTACAATTTATTAACCAAATACAATAGTTCTATTGACCGGCGGGAAGAATTCTATTCGTAGAACCCCGCCGGTTTTGTATGATGGTACCAATCTGCGGTGTTAAAAGAGTACTTGTATTTTCGCGTGTACTTATAATAACTTGGCTTAACTAAGTTTACTCAGTGCAAGTAATTTTGGGGTTGTATGATATACGTGCCTCAAAGAAGTTATGTTCCAGCAATTGTTTTTCAGGAGATGCAATATAGGTGACTTGCACATTAAGTTGATTTAGTTTTTTGATTTCCAGGGAATGTCATTACAATTTTGTCGATTATTGGTAACTCTTGCAAGAACAAACAGTAGATCTGATAATCTATTTAGATACATGAGAATATTCTGATTTATTTTTTGTTCCCTAGATAGTGCAACCGCAGTTCTTTCGGCGCGTCTTACCACGGTTCTACAAATATGGAGTAATGAGGTTTCAATCGTACCACCAGGAAGGATGAAATAGGAAATTGGTGTTAGCTCACATTCAAGTTTGTCAATATAACCTTCGATATCTGTTATCATTTCTTTTTTTACTAGCATCTTGTCATCATTCGTATTTTTGGGATTAGCTAACTCTGCTCCTAGTACGAACAAATCATGTTGAATATCAAGAAGTATTTTTTCAACATCATCAAAAATTGGATTCCCTTTGATGTTTGATATTACAAATCCGATATGAGAATTAGACTCGTCAACTTCTCCATATGCCATTATTCTTAAATCGGACTTTAAGGTTCTAGAACCATCAATCAGTCCAGTGTCGCCTTTATCACCGGTTTTAGTATAAATTTTCAAGTTCGGTAGTTAGTATAAGCTGATTCCATAAATTATTTTATGTGGATTCACCTCAGAAAAGTAGAATTACAATACCTCAATAAATCGTATAACGAACGGATTTGCCTTGAAGATAGGTCACTTGAATGAATAAGAAAATTAGTAAGAATGAACCTCTATTTTGTGTTCTTTAAGATATTTCTTTTTCTTGAATCTCTCATTACACTTCTCACATTTGAAGGGCTTTTCAAATTCTATTAAGAATCTTTTTCTCCTTTCCTCGGGAGTTTCCACGACCATCTTTAAATCTGTATTATCCATTGTAATTAATTTTTAAATCTGATTATGGTTTATTTACTTTAAGGAAGATACTACCATAGATAAAACTAGTTAAATTAATAGTTCTAATATTCTAGTTATTGCGTCTATTATGCTTACGAGATACTACCTACGTAACGTTGATTTCAAGTACAAGATTAGATTATATATAATTCGTGCAGAAGTTTAGCTGTGCCGTCGTAGCTCAGCCTGGGAGAGCACTCGACCAGTATTGGGGTGAAGCTGAAGACCGAGCTGTCGTGAGCTCAAATCTCACCGACGGCATACTCTTTTTTCAATGTCACGTTAATAACATGGTTAAATGAAGGGTTTAATTTCACTGAAATCCGGTTAGTCCGTCATCAATTGATAAGTAATAAAAATTTTGATACTGAAACTACTCGTCTTTCTTATCTAACAAGTCTTGTTTAATTTTTAAAAATTCTTCTTCACTCACAACTCCCTTTTCCTTAAGGTTGGCTAACTTCAGCAATTCATGGATAATAGATTCTTTGACTTCGACTGATTGCTTTTGTGGTTCGATTTTGATTTTATCCATCGAATTCTTCACGTATTGAATAATTTGCTCTGCGATGTTTTTAGATTTGGATTCCATCTCGTCCGCAGATCCTGGGGCTCTTATTATGATCTTAGATGAAAAAACTCCTTTTTCCAATTCTATTGAGGTTATCTCGTCATAGGACACAGATACAATATTTTCCCTCACACCAAGTAATGATGGATCTCTAATTACAATTCTCTTATTGGTAACAAATATTGTATCGGGGGTTGTAAATGAACCACCAGGCCTGTATTTTGATTGTCTGGTAATAAATTGCACTTGCTCATCATCATCTAGCCTGTGTTTTATCTTTCTTATTTGTTCAAATTCTTTATCGCTAAATTCCTTCGACGCACAAAGTTCTGCTTCAAAATCATTGATGTGTTTCAATGCGTGATAGATTTATGACCAATTATTAAGCCTTCATTCAAAAATTACCATTGCTATATCATTTTCACGCTAGCCATATCGCTTCACAAAAAGGACAGTGGATTTTATGAGCCTTTTGGTACTTCTGGACTTGCATGTTAATTGTTTATTTCCAAGATTTTGTCAAATTATTGATATTGAAACAAAATCGTTATAATGTCCATATGCTCAAGAAACATGAGGATGACTAATACACTTTTACTAGCATTCAAGCGAATCTTTTGTAATCATGATAATACTTTTTCATTCCGGAAATATAACGACTTTGATTTTTATGAGTATGATAAATGTGTAAACTGTGAAAAAATTTTGAGATATATACGAGGTTTTGACGAAAGCATTAGAGGGTGATAGTTTTTAGTATCAATCTTCCTGTTCTAATTATTCTATGGTGGATTGGAGCCATTGTGGCGGGATTGTCGCTCCTAATACCACAATATACATACTATGCCATAGCAGGTTCTATCGGATGGGTAATCGTTGTAATAGCCTCTGGTCTAATAATATATGCAATAAAAAGAAATAATGAAGAAAGTCAGAGAAATATCTCGTCGAATCTTAGCTAATTTCCTTTCCGCCTTGTTCTTCTATTACTACAAGAGTAACAGTCGATGTTATACCCGGTATCTTTCTTATTCTGCTGGTAATTGTATGATTCATTGTTTCAGTATTGTCTGATTTTACCTTGACGAATACATCATGCACTCCATAGGTTCCGCGCACTTCTTTCACATCAGAGAGTTTTGAAATTTCGTCTATAATTCTCTCTTCAGAGCCCAATGTACAATTTACCAGTATATATGCAGTAGACAATAATGATTCTAGAGATTTAGTGTATTTTAGTCTTTTCTATAAACTGGAGTTTTTAAATAACAAATACCTTCACTATTGTTTTAAAGTATAAAGTTTGTAAAGCTCTCCAGTACGTTTACTCACGTAATTCCACTCTCTTGCGCTATAATTTACTCTAACAAATTTTTGTCGCAATTCTGGATGCAACCTAACATACACATCATCTCCTATCGTGATGTTGTTTGACTTTGTTAGTGAAGTCATTTTTGCTGAAACACTCATGCAATAACTCAAGATATCGAGCGGTGAATTTTGATCATTACCGTACTGCACAATAATGTTTTCTCCTTCATCAATTCCTATCTTTGCACTTAAGTCAGGATAATCATACTGATTTAGAATTGGATTTAATCCATTCTTTATTATTGTAAGCATGGATATTCCACATCTGACAGCTCTATCACATACCACAAATTTATTCGATAATGATGGAAAGAATGCAATAACTGCATCCCCTACATATTTTAGAACAAATCCTCCATATCTGTAGACCGTGGATGACATTTCATAGCTAAATGCACGAATTATTGTTACCATCTTGTCTACTGGAATCGTCATTGACAGATTCGTAGATCCTACCAAGTCTACATATAATATGACTAGGGGGATTTTGGAATTTACATGATTTTTTAGGAAATTCTGTCCCAGTTCTATATTTGAGTCGTATTGATATCTTCTTTTTAGTGCCTTCCATAACCTGTTTTGTGTCTGCTTGATTTGGGTGTCTGTGTCGTAAATAGCCTCAGATTCCATTTGCTCCTTCTTTTCATCTGTAATCATAGAAATAAAAGGCGATCTCTTAGTCACGTTTTGAGCCTTGATTTCATGAACTTCCTTATTATTTCTAGTCATATGCAGAGGCTAACCAATCTTCTTGATAGTTCTCAACTAATAATAAGATACTGTAATGAATATACTGCTCAATAAAACTTAGAATTTCTAATTCTAGTTTCTTGGCTCAATTTATCAAGCATTAAGTTTGACTTTGTAATAGCCGCCGAATTTCATCCAGTAAATATGGTTCTTAACCTACCTTATTACTTTATAATTTGAAATGATTCTACCACTTTATTTGCCAACTTGACATTGCGAGGGACGCTTCGCGGATCATCGTGGTATGAAAGTTCATATAATTTTCCATTAGCAATAGTAAAAATGTCCGAATTAAAAAAAGCACCAATGGTAAATTCGACATTTAATCCAAAATTTCCTCCAATAGTAACGTATTTTTGTTTAACTGGACTATAGTCTATATCCAGAGAAGAAAGAAGGTCTTGTCTCTGCTGAACATACTTTAGTATTGTATTGTTCAGTGAAATCACATCAGTATCATTATATCCTTCAACTTGATGAATTTGAACAACAAATATAGGCTTTGTTCTGTTTGATATCTTAAACCACACTGTTTGATGAGGAGATTTTTCATCTTCTACAACCATCCAATTTGATGGATGTTGTACGGTAAATTTCAAGTCATTATTACTATATGTGAGGAAGTTGTTTGATGGTTGAGCATGAGATGGATTAATCAGTAAACTCACAATAACTAAGCAAATTGTGATGTAGACTCCATGAAAAGTAATTTTATTCAACATGCGTTAGAATTTATGGCAATTAATAATTTTTCCTATTCTGGTTACAGGGCCTCTAATAGACGATAAGAAGAGCTCAATCCTTTGCATCATAGATAAGTGTATCTGGATGCTAGCTAATAAAGCAGGTATATACTGTAATAACAAGATATTGAAGGATTGACAGGCTGGAAATTGATGATTGGCAAATGTGAAAACAACTATTCGGTTATATGACTAGAACCAATGACTTTTGGATTAGCAATAGATTGTAAGCATGAGTAAAGACTAATTAGGACTGAAGTTTATCTCGAATAAGGACGCCTATTTTCATGAGAATTCCAAATAATGCTGATAATGATTTTGCCAAGAAATTAAACGAATACTTTGCTGAAATTGAAGACAATTATTTACAAAGTATGAAGCCCTCACTAACTACAACCGAAGTAAATGTGATGCTCCAAGATGGCTCTATTACAAAATCCGAGACCTTTGATCCACGGTTAGTTCTCGGGCATTATCGTTCCTTTCTAAAAGATCTGACAAACTGGGAAATCGGGGATATTCAAGAAACGACAGGGGAGCTGAATAGAATCTATTGTCAGATTTCTGCTAATCTTGATGGATATGTAATCAAGGGATTTTTTGGAATACAGTATAATATTTTACCATACTATAAACCAGATAAACAAGTCATACAGTTACAAAAGGAATTATTTGATCTTTCTGCTAATAACTCCTCCCAATTAGAATCAGTAGCAAATATTGGTAACAATACTATAAAACAGGAACTAAAAAATATGGAATTAGATGATTTAGAGTTTGAAGACTTGTTTGAAAGATTACTTGAAAATCAAGACTTGATCAACAAGTTAGAAGACAAAATAAGAAATGTTGAGAAGATATATCCAGAATTGGAAGGCGCAGAAAAAAAGAGGAGTTCTTTGATTTACGAACTCGATAATTTGGTAATAAAGGTCTATCAGGTTACTCCAATTTTGATAGATTATAATAAACTTATGCAGGGTGAAGAAGGTCTTATTGTCTATTTTGATATCGAACCTGAGTCTGATTCAAAAGGAAAAAAAAGTTCGAATAAAACTGTAGATTTCTCACGCATGAAGCCTCCAATGAAGGAAAAAATTGGTCAACTTTTTAAAGAAATAGGCTCAGCATTAAAGAATAAGAAATAGTAGACGCAATTTGTGGTGCAATAAAACAAAATTCATAATGTTGGTTGAATAAGGGTATTTGATTGAACAATCCTAGCAGGATGTATTTGAGGGGTAAAATTCCTTCGGTTGACGATATAGTCAGGGCTCAGAAATTAATGGACAAGACACACGTAAAAAGGACGCCGTTATTAAAGTCAAACACATTCTCAAAATCAACGCGAACAAATATCTTTTTGAAGTATGAATCATTTCAGAAAACCGGATCCTTCAAAGTAAGAGGAGCGTATTCAAAAATCAACTCGCTTAATAATGAGCAGTGCAAAGCAGGTGTAATCGCAGCTTCTGCAGGGAATCATGCACAAGGTGTTGCTTATGCCGCATTAAAGAGAAACATAAAATGCAATATTGTTATGCCAAAAAATGCATCTCCTGCAAAGGTAGCTGCCACTCGCTCTTATGGGGCAAATGTGATTCTCTCCGGTGACACCTACGATGAATCCTGGAAAACAGCTGATATGTTAGCGCGGCAGAACGGATATTCTATAATACATGCTTTTGATGACCCTGTAGTTATTGCAGGTCAGGGTACCATAGGTTTGGAATTAATGGAAGATTTGAAGGATATTGATACTGTTTATTTACCCCTCGGAGGTGGTGGACTTGCTTCCGGAGTATCTATAGCGATTAAGACCAAAAGGCCTAATGTCAAGATTATCGGAGTCGAATCTAACCAATTTCCAGCTATGAAAAAATCACTTGATAAGGGCAGTATTTGTCATATAACTGGAGGGTTTACTATTGCTGATGGTATTTCAGTCAAGTCTCCAGGCGAATTAACATATGAAATATGCTCAAAATATCTGGATGATGTTGTTACTGTAGACGACGTTGCTATAGTAGAGACCATGTTTACTCTTATGGAAAGAGAAAAAGTTGTAGTTGAACCTGCAGGAGCAGCGAGTCTGGCATATGTTCTTTCCAGTGGTAAAGCAAAAACCAATCAAAACATTATTTCAATACTATCAGGTGGTAATATCGACATGTATCTGTTGGGTCAAATAGTATCAAAAGGATTAATGCAAATGGGAAGACTAGTCAAAATATTCATCCAGTTGCCAGACAAGCCTGGAGCATTGAAGGGCGTTGTAGATAAGATAGCAGAGTTGAGTGTCAATATAGTTCAAGTTGAGCATGATCGACTAAGCTCAAACGTAGCTGCAGGATCAGCAGGTGTTTATCTGAGTTTAGAACTTGAAGATGAAAAGCATTCAAGGAGACTTTTAGATTTTCTGAAAAAGGAAAAAATGGTGTTTAAGGTTGTACCTTAACTGCAGTAGCAATATTCTCTAAATCCAGCTTTGTCAGCTGTAGAGCCACCAATTTTTACCAAGACAAACTCATTTTTGGCCCTTGCATAAGAATCATTCAGGTTTCGTTGATTTTCACGTAGAATTTGATATTCCTCCATAGATAATTTCTTACGTGATCCAATCTCCTCTTCAAGATTCATACTCTTTACTATCTCTTTGTAACCTGGTTGAATAACTCCACTGAATACCATCGCACTGCTACCACTTCCATAGGATCCAAAACCTACCCTGAAGCCTTCAATATCATTATTCTTCTTAAATTCGTACTCAAGTAAACTTCTCAATCCCATATACATTGAGGCTGTGTACAAGTTTCCTATTATGTTAGAGGCTTCAAGAGAACTTGCCATCTTTTTCTCATATACCTCGTTGTAGAATGAGGTTTGCATGAATGCTTTTCTGAATTGTTCGTCTGCCTTCATGAATTCCTTATCAGCCAGAATTGATTCTATTGTACCTCTACTGTCATTAGGGACGGGTTCGTTAGAGCCTATCTCCTTGATGACATGTTGCCATCGGGGAAGAGTTCTCCATTCATGTCTTAGCAAATAAGCGAGTGCCTTTTCTCCCATTCTTCTATATGGCAAATGCACTGTAAAAAGATCAATGTAATCTGTTATGGATTCTCCATCCTTAAGTTGAATCAATCCAGTCCTCATTGCTTTTTCCTTGTAACTGTCAAAGGCCTTCCTAACTTGGATTAAATATAATAGATTAGAGTACAATCCGTTAACAAGCGGAGTTTCCTTTCCAAAAGGTCTGTAGAAATCATATTCATTCTTGATGATTGTTGACGTGACTTTAGGATCCAATGCCAGCAATCTCGGGTTTTCCTTTATCAAGAGTGCAACTGCTCCAGCACCCTGCGTGTATTCTCCTGCTGATCCGACATCGTATTTGGCTATATCACTTACGACTACAATGGCCGCCTTTTCATTATGCTCTTCAGCCCTAATCCAATTGGTATTGTCATAAATTGCATAAGACCCACTGACACAGGCAAATTTGCATTCAATACCACCGGCATGTTCAAAACTACCATCGCCATACACCTGTTCAAGCATACCCACAACAAATGAGTTCAGCGCCTTTGATTCATCGATACTTGATTCCGTCGCTACATATAATCTGCCGATATCGTCTGGATGCAAGTTGTTTTTCTTCATTAGCTCTAGGCACGCATTTGATGCCATACAAGCCGCATCCTGATTTGTGTCGACCAGGGCCATCTTCTTAATCCCAATACCATGTTCTAGCTTTTGAGGATCAATACCTCTTGCTTGAGCAAAATCCTTATAATCAATGTACAGTTTTGGAACGTAAATAGCAAGGTCATCAATGCCAGCTGGCATGTTAGCAATTTTTCTCATAATAGACATTTAAAGGTACTTGTTGCTATTCGACTCTAATTAAAAGAAATTCGATAAAAAATTGCGGTCTTTTTAAGAAAATTGTATTATTTATCGCTATTAATTAATATGATTGTCAAGTAATGGTGCCTTTTTTTATCCGCAGAATAATGAAATTGAGGTATTGAACTGTTCTTGTTTGCAGATTATGTCAATTTTTTACAATAGAGTTGGACTAATGAACACGAATAGTCTCGTAAAAGTTATTGCGTTCATGGGCATCAAAGCCAATTTGCTTTATCGCTGAAATGATTTTATCTGCTGATAATTCTGTAGATCTTGCTCCCGTAGCACTTACTACTTCCTCGCCAATTAATGTTCCACCAAAATCATCGGCACCGTAAGTCAAAGCAAGTTGTGCCATTCCTATGCCATTTGTAAGCCAAGAAGATTGGAGATGATCAATAAGACCAGAAAAAACAATTCTGGAGATTGCAATCATTTTTAATAGCTCCAAACCACCAGAAGGATATTTTATCACTCCATCTTCCTGCATCTTGGTATTGTTCGGTTCAAAGCTCCATGGAATGAATGACATAAATCCGTGCGTCTTTTCCTGTAATTCTGCAATTTTTATCAAATGTCTTGCTCGATGTTCATAATCTTCTCCAGTCCCATACATCATAGTGGCCGAAGATTTTATTCCAAGTTCATGTGCTTGTCTCATGATATTTAGCCACTCTTCACTTTTTATTTTCAGTGGACTGATTCTAGACTTTACATCATCGTCAAGAATTTCAGCTCCTGCACCTGGTAACGAGTCCAATCCAGATTCCTTCAACCTCGAAAGTACTTCTCTGGTCGTGCTTCTTTCTACCTTAGATATGGTATCAATTTCGGAAGCAGAAAGTCCATGAATGGCAACATCTGGACATTTATCCTTAATTGTCCTGAATGCTTGCTCATAATACTCTAACTTTAGTTCTGGATTGTGACCTCCTTGCATCAAGACTTGAGTGATACCAAATTGGTCTTTTGCAATCATAACTCTCTTAACAACATCGTCTACAGATAACGTATATCCCTCGGAATCACCAGGCGCTCTGTAAAAAGCACAAAATTTGCAATAAGTTATGCATACGTTAGTGTAATTTAGGATGATATTGTTAACATATGTAGCAATTTTTCCAAAGAGTCTTTCTCTCAAAATATTACCAATCATGCCTAAAGCATAGTTATTTTCAGATTTCAATAAACGCACACAGTCATTTATGCCCACTCTTTTTCCTTGCAATACTTGATCGAGAATATCACTAACATCAGATTTCTGGATCAATTCCTGTGCAAAGAAATTCATGAGCTATAAGATTCATGACGTTTGTCAACGATATTTATTCTTTACAAAACATGCAAAAAAGTGAAGATTTTATAGCCGATAGCGACATCATCTAAATAAATTGTTAAGTATTACGGGCAGTACTAATGCATTGCAAAAAGTAATCCATGGAGAAGAATTATCATTTAATGATGGCATGGAATTGATGAAAAATGAAAATGTCTTCAACTTGGGCGCTGCCGCTAATTTGATTAAAAAAAACCTAACTGGTAACACTATAACTTTTGTTGCTTCATACTACCTGAACTATACCAATGTTTGCGCTGCTAGCTGTCCTCTTTGTGCATTTTATAGAAAGGGAACTGAATCTGATTCATATACCCTAACAATCGAACAAATTCTGGCAAGGGCAAAAATTGCAATAGAGCAGATGAAAGCAACAGAGCTTCATATAGTTGGTGGATTTCATCCTAAATTGGGACTTGACTATTACGAAAAAATGATAAGTGAAATCAAGAAGGAATTTCCATCGGTAACGGTAAAAGCCCTCACGCCTGCTGAAATTCATTTTATTTCTCATATTACAAAGAATTCCGTTAGAGAAGTACTTTCGAGGCTAAAAGGTGCAGGGCTTGATGCTCTACCAGGCGGAGGAGCAGAGATATTCAGTAAAGATATTCGGGATATCATAGTGAGAGGCAAATGTTCAGGAGCTGAGTGGCTTGAAACAGCTGGCATCGCACATGATATGGGAATACGAACAAATTGTACAATGCTTTTTGGCCATATTGAAGAGCCCCAACATATCATTGATCATTTGATTAAAGTTCGAGAATTACAAAAGAAGACAGGCGGGTTTATTACTTTTATTCCTCTAAAATTTAGCCTCGACAATACCGAACTTGAACAAAAGGGACTAATTGAAAAAGAAAGTTCTTCGATATATGATCTGAAAGTAATTGCTCTTTCACGACTCATGCTTGCAAACACATTGAAAAATATTTCTGTTTATTGGGTTGCATTAGGAAAGAAATTAGCTCAAGTTGCGTTGTCATATGGTGGAAGCGATCTTGTTGGTACTGCATTTTCTGAAGAAATTTTTAAGGCAGCAGGTAAGACTACAGGAACTTCGATTCAGGAATTAGTATCATTGATTAAAGATGCGAAATATAATCCCTTACAAAGAGATACATTTTTCAACATCTTAAAGCAGGCCATCTAATTATTATTGATTATCTATAACTTTGGATTTTTTTACCGTTACTATCTATGAATAGTAATTCATCGTATGAAAGAATGTTGTTGCGCCTGGCATTCTGAAGTAACGTTATTATAGAATTCTTTCCATCTTCTCCCATATCAATAGTAAGGTCATTCACATACATCCTAACAAATTTTTTAATCAGAGACTTGGGTTTGCCCCTACCAAATTGCATTGAATATTCTATGGCATCTTCCAAATGTTCCAGTCCATACTTTATAGAATTCCTAAAAAGGTCGTCAAATTCAATAATTTCTTCAACCATTAAGGACCGGTTACTTATGACATTAATTCCTAGAGGAACTGGCATTCCGTTGGTAGTATCATGCCACCATTTCCCGAGATCCAGAATTTTCCGGAATTCATTTCCAAATGAAATCTGCGCTTCGTGAATAACTATCCCTGCGTCTACCAAGCCAGATGATACATGTTTTGGCACTTCACTAAAAATAAATTCAGTCCCAGCAAATTTACCTATGGCCAGATTTAGCAGAAGATTTGCCGATGTCATTTTGCCAGGAATTCCTATCTTGTATTTGTTCAAATCTTTAATCTCTATCTTTTTTTTCGAAATTACAACAGGACCATAATTAATTCCAAAACTTCCACCACTATTCAAAATGACGTAATCTTTGATGAAAGCATAAGCGTGGGCTGAGATTGCTGTTATGTCTAATTCATGGTCAATTGCCCTTTTGTTCAATTTCTCAATATCTTCAATGACATGTTTTATTTCAAAGTAAGGTGAACTAATCTTACCCGAAGCAATCCCATAAAACATAAAAGCATCATCTGCATCAGGGGTGTGTCCCAGTGTTACTCGTTTCATAAAAAAGTGAATATTCTGACGATATTTTTGTTTTACAGTATTAGAGCCACGGAAATTGAAAGATTGGGACTAAAAAGTGAATATTGCGATCTGTAAGCAAGCATTCGCATATGGTCACATGCATGCCTACCTGCGAACTTGAATTTGATATGGTTCCTTCGTAATATAAGGAAGATTTAATAATCCTGGATAGATTTTTTGTCGTTTGTAAGATGCCAAAATTCAAGTCTACACAGGATATCTTGAGAATTATAGGAAATAAGGATCAAATTCGTAATTTCGGTGTAATTGCTCACGTAGACCATGGAAAAACTACGATGAGTGACAGTTTACTGGCTGCATCAGGAATCATTTCTCCTTCAGTTGCAGGTCAGGCCCTCGCACTTGATTCAATGAAACTAGAACAAAACAGACAGATGACAATTAGAGGGGCTAATGTAACTTTGTACTATGAAATCGGGGGCAAGGAATATGTCATTAACATGATTGATACCCCTGGCCATATTGATTTTACAGGAAGAGTTACCAGAGCCCTAAGGGCCATCGATGGAGTAGTTGTGGTCTCAGACTCTGTGGAAGGGATTATGACTCAAACAGAAACTGTCACAAGACAGGCGCTCGAAGAGCGAGTGAGACCAGTTCTATATATAAACAAAATAGATAGACTTGTCAAAGAATTAAGATTAGATGCACCTGCAATGCAAAAATGGCTTTCAAATATTATTGCAGAATTTAACAAGTTGGTCGATATCTATGCTGAACCGGAGCTAAAAGAGAAATGGAAAGTAAGTATTCAGGGGAACAGTGTAGCATTTGGTTCTGCAAAGGATAGATGGGGATTTAATTACAATATTGCCCAAAGGAATGGTGTAGGCTTTAAGGACGTTTATGATGCATACAACTCAGACGATCAGGCCCTAATAAAGGCACTTTCGGAAAAAGCTCCATTACATGAAGCAGTGCTTGGAATGGTCGTACAACATCATCCACCTCCGCATGTCGCACAGCGATATAGAATACCAAAGATTTGGCCAGGTGATCTTGATTCTGACATTGGAAAGTCCCTTGTGTCATGTGATGACAAAGGACCAATTCTAATGATGGTTACGACGATTAATGTGGATCCACAGGCTGGTAGAATAGCAACTGGTAGACTATTTTCAGGAACGATAAAGGACGGAGATGAAGTTTATCTTATTGATGGGAAAAGGATGGGTAAAGTTCAGTCGGTAAATATCTACATGGGTAACACTCGGGAAGTAGTAAATATGCTTCCAGCAGGAAATATACCAGCATTGCTAGGTATCGATCATGCAATTGCGGGAGAGACATTTTCATCAGTTAAGAATGTGCCTGCATTTGAATCAATCAAGTATGTCTCTGAACCCGTTGTTACTATTGCAATAGAACCAAAACATCCAAAAGATCTTCCTAAATTAGTTGAAGCATTAAGAAGAATCACTGTCGAGGATCCAAACCTTATAGTAAAAATTAATGAAGAATCTGGAGAAACATTACTTTCCGGCATGGGGGTATTGCATCTTGAAATTGCTACTTCTCTCATACTGGAAACAGGTCTGGAAATTACTACGACTCAACCTCTTATCAATTACCGTGAGACTATCCGCACCAGTGCTGGGCCAATCATGAGTAAATCGCCAAATAAGCACAACAAGATTTTTATGAGAATCGAACCACTTTCAGAAGAAATTGTTGAATTAATCAAGAATGGTCAAATTCATGAAGATCTAGATAAAAAACAGATGGCTAAACTATTGCGAGAAAAAGGTTGGAGTGCAGATGAAGCAAAGAGCGTAGCTGCCGTTGATGTTAGTGGTAATATTCTTCTTGATCAAACAAAGGGTGTACAATTTATTCAAGAATCAATGGATTCTATAAGATCCGGTTTTGATGATGTGATACACTCGGGTCCACTTGCTCATGAGACTGTTCGTGGAGTGAAATTCGTATTACATCATTTCGTACCCCATGAAGATCCTGCTCACCGTGGCCTTGCGCAATTAATGCCAGCTACTAGACGAGCCATGTTAGGATCTATGCTTTTAGCTGACCCTGCATTATTGGAACCAATTCTGGGCATGGAAATAAAATGTCCTCAAGAACAAATAGGTACAGTTGCTGGGATCTTATCGGGAAAACGAGGTAAACTATTAAACGTTGAGCAAAAGGGAGTCATTACCATTATTCAGGGAGAAGTACCTGCATCAGAAACTTTTGACTTGTCTGAAGTTATGCGAGGGGGGACTGCAGGAAAAGCTCTATGGAATACGTACTTTAAGACTTGGCAAGTTGTACCCCAATCCATATTCAAAACTCTTGTAAATGACACTCGAAAGAGAAAAGGATTAAATCCTGAGCCTCCGACATCTGACGAATTCGTAGACAAAGAATAGCCTAGCCAAGAGGCAAAAATCTCATTTTCTTGATATGATAATTTCAATAATACAGGCTTGATTATAAAAAATACATTGCATAAAGTGTAGAATTTATATGTTACATCCAAATATAATATAATAATTATAAAGGGGCAAAGAAAACCATGTTTAACAAGGGATCTTGTAGATCTTGTGGAAAGATTTTGGCACCAATTTTGAGATGTAACGATTGCAAAGAAGATGTTTCGTGGATTTGCAATATTTGTCAGAGGGTAGAAGACGTCTCACATAAACATGATAGAATGCATAATTCAAAAAACAAGTATCCGAATTCGAAAAAGCCGACTGAAAACGGCATAATGCATATAATCGGCAATGGAAAATAATTCAGTCAAACTCAAACATTAGCTTGAGCATTGATGATAAATCATATACTTCTATCATGCTTCTTGTGGTCATACATCTCTTTAGAATCTACTGGACAGCTATCCCTTTCCACTTCCACGTAAATCTTGGATGAGGTCTTTACATCGATTACTGATTTGATTTTATCTTCTATTGTATCTATTACCTGTTCTATTTGATCCGTGGTAATGTTATCCACCAGGCTTACTTCCATGGCAACAAGGACGTCATTGGGACCAAAATGCATGGTTCGCAATGTAATTACTCTATTTACTTCTGGAATCTTTACTACCGATTCTATCATCTTTGAATGATCTTTTTTTGACATTGCCTCTCCAATTAGAAGAGCTCTGTTTTCTTTTGCTAAAAAGAATGCAAAAAGCATCAGAACGCCGCCTATGGATATGGAAGCTAGTGCATCATAAATCATATTGTTGGTAACATCTGACAGGTAGATTCCTATTGCCGCTATTGCAATTCCAAGCAATGCTGCAGAATCTTCAACCATGACGGTAAGAATGGTAGGATCTTTACTTTCTTGAAATTCCTTAAATAATTTATGTAGATTTACCTTTTCCCCTCTTGCCTCTATCGTATCCTTAAACAAATTGAAAGCAATACGAAGTGCATTTCCTTCAAAAATCGCGGATATCAAGAGTATTACATAACTAACATCTGTATTTACAATCTGATGGACAGGATCATAGAAAGAAGTAAATCCCTTCTCAAAGGAAAGGATACCGGAAATTCCAAACAGTAATGTCGCAACAACAAATGACCAGAAAAATTGTTCCTTCCCATATCCAAATGGATGTCTCTCTGTAGGTACCCTGGAGCTTGTCTTGATTCCAATTAACAGTAATACCTGGTTAAAAGTGTCAGAAAATGAGTGATATGTTTCTGACCACATTGCGCTACTATTTGTTAGTAATGATGCAATCAGTTTTGCAATTGATATTCCTAAGTTACCAAATAGCGCAGCATAAACAGCCTTCTTGGAAGTTCCGACCAATAATTATTCTCCTGTTCTCCTTATCTTATATTTTCGGATGTTATCTAGAACATATCTCCTTCATGAAGATGTTCTGATCAAGTTTAGAAAATTCCTCTAGACTTATTCTCTCTCCTTTTGCCATTATTTCTCTAATCTTCTTTCCAGCAGAAGGTTCTTTCCACCACTTATCGCTGAATCGATTGGACAAATATCTTTCTAATTCTGCAGCTCGGATTGCAGCTATCATGTAACTTGGTACATACATTATTGCTTCGGGCAGAATATGATGCAACATCCAATATTCTCCTGGCACATCAAGACCCATATACTTTTTGATTAGCTTCTCATATAGTCGATTTGCCTCATGAATTGAAAGATTTCTATTCCAATACTCCATTTTCATTAATGAATTTGCCGCATAAAAAACAACAAAAAAAAGTTCCATGAATTTATTTCTCCACACAAGTTCGGTAAGTACTTTCTCGTTTGTAATCCCAATATCTTTCAAATACAATGGATTTCTAGTTAAACTCTCGATTAGTATTGAAAATATTTCGGCTATTCCCATTGAAAACTTGTACTTTTCCCAATAATTTAAGTCCGATTCTATTGATGAGGCATGTATTGCATGTCCAGTTTCATGATAACAGCTTGACAAATCAAAGTAAGGACTTTCGCTTTTGTAAAGTACCCTTATATCATCAGGGATTTTTACAAAGAAGCATATCGGTGACGGATATTTGTTTGGCCTGTCATCTGTGTCAAAGTGTATTTTTGAAAAATCAAATCCTATAGATCCCAAAGTCCTCTTAACGGTAATCACAGGATTAATTTTTATGAAATGCTTTTCCATATTCTGGAAAATTCTGTTGCGAAAAAAATAGAAATCATCATAATATTCGGGCTCCTTTCCAATTAACTCAGTCCCAGATTTTAGCTCACTGCTAAATGATGTCCTGGCACGAGCTCCCATCTCTGAAACCAACTTCTTGAGCTTATTTAGAGAAATTTTTTCACTAATTAGATACCCATCTAGTGGGTTAAGTGATCCTTTTTGAGTATCATCCACCTTTTCAGAAAAGTCAGAATAGATTTTTCTGATTTTTTTGAATCGTAAATTAATAACAGGAGCAATATACTTTGTCTTCTTTACAAAATCATCAAAGACCAATCTTCTTTTTTTGTGATCAGACTCAGCGCTATTAAATTGTCTCCACGTATTCCAGCTTACTTGCTTTCCACCATATTTAAAATCTCTACTTTTAATCTTGCTATCTCTTAATTCATGTAATTTCAATTCTAGAGGCTTTGTCATGGCATCAGAAATGTTTTCTATTGAAGAGAGCAATAATATCCTTGGTTCAGAAAATGATCTCACAAACATTTCAGAGACTAAATATTTCATTTTGGACAAATTTTCGATGTTCCTTTTATCATAATCGTGGCCGGCAAACTGTAAGTATTGTTCATTGGTTTCGGCGGTATACAACGCCTCATCTATTTTACACCATTCGTTTAGGTTCAATAAAGATAATTTTCGACTAAAAGATATTTAAGTTGGTTAAGGAAGTCATGCAAGAATACTCGTTTGAGCAAAGTTGAGATAGATAATAGAAAAGTATACTAGAAGTATGTGTCAACATGTTTAGAAAATATTACAAGCAGGTTATTGAAATATGACACTTTGATTTAACGTCTGCTGATTAGTTTAGATGTCATGACTAGCTTTTCAAACCAGTGGGAAAAGGAGGCCAAAAAAGACACCTCAGAAAGGATTAGAGAGTCTTTGAGACCTCAGAAGCCTCTAAAACCGACTATGCAAACAGCAAAGAACAGACTAGGAATTCAAACACAAAAATTAGACGCACTTTTGGAGAAATTGAAATCAAAAGATAGAACTCTTTTTAATCAAATTGTTACTCATTTACAAAATCATGATAGCCAGCAGAGTAAGATGCTATCTAATGAACTCTCACAGGTCAGGCGAACAATTAAGGCTATCTCTCAATTGAAAATGTCCTTAGAACAAGTTCACATGAGACTAGAATCTACTATAGATATTGGAGATGCGCTCACCGCACTAAAACCCGCAGTTGGTACTCTATCCAAAGTAAAAACAGGACTAAATGGATTAATGCCAAATGTTGACTCAGAATTAGGGGAAATTAATGATGTATTTAGCGATATTATGGTGAATGCCAACAGCACTTCTGATATTGGCTTTGCTCTAAACCCTTCTGGTGGAGATATGAATAATATTCTTGCAGAAGCAGGTATAGTAGCTGAACAAAGGGTGACAGACAACTTTCCTGATGTTCCTATTGGAAGTTTTAACAGGAATGCTAGGTCCTCTATTGGAGAAAATACGGAGTAAGAAATTCAATTTTTCTAATTGTAGTTGATAAAAATTCAACGAAGAGAACAAACGAAATTATGGAGGTCTCCAGGCAGAGGATCCTTAATAATTTCCACATTTCAATCTAGAAAATCTGCAAACATAATAGCGAAAAAAATGATTTCTAAAAAGTTGTGCGCATGTGTAAACATTATCAAAATAAATTCAGTGTATTACTGGAAGAACAAATTACAATACGATAATGAATATCTCTGTTTTTTCAAGACTGTATCATCTACAAAACTAAAGAATGAATTAAAGAAAATTCATCCGTATGAACTTCCTGAAATTGTTGAAATCAAAATGGATAGTGTCGACAAAAATTACCTTAATTGGTTAATCGGCTAGGTAAAGTTGTTCTATTAAATTATATCAAAATCCTACCTTATTGAAAATCTAAGCAGTCCTACTATTCCACCCAAGGAAGAAACTCTAAGTCCGATGTCAGTAGAAGCATCTACTCCGTATATTTTTGCGCCAACTGCCTCCGTAGAATTCAACAGGTCGATGAATTCAACTTCATCTAACTTTTCTAAAATAGAATTAGAATAAATCAAGCTTTCTATCGATTTATTGCCAACTGCGTTTCTTACTTCATTAACTCCAATAGCATATTTAGGATCGCCTCTGTGAATAAGATAAATTAATTTGTCAAGTAAAGACGACACAATCCCAATCTTGCTTGCTTTTAGTAGTTCTTTTAGTGATGTAGATCGTAAAGATACAAAAATACCATCCTCCCCAGCCACGTCGATGCCTTCTAAGACTGTAATATTTTCATTAAAATTTTTGGTGAGGAAGTTGAAAAATCTTCGTTTAGTCTCTCCGGGCCCAAATAGGATCAACATTTGTTTCTGAGAATGTAGATTAGTAACACTTCTGATTCCTCTGAGTATTTCTTCAAAGAAGTTTTCTATATTTGCATTTACCATTTTGGATCCTTGAAACCTTTTTCCACTCTGACCTGAGTAGATATTGGGTAAAATTTTCACATGAGTACCAGTCACTAATGCTATTGCGGCTTCCTGAATATCAATTGAAACTAGCAGATAAATTGTATCGTTGCCAGAATTCTTTAGAATATCTACTTGAATTTTCTTCCATTGCTTCTTCTCCAGAATTATCATATCATCCACTTTAATAGATATAGAATGATGAACGCCCTTGGGAACTAATTGATTATCACTATTTAGAATAGTCCCCCCAATTCTTATTCTATCAACTGTACCATCAAATTTAATGGTCTCTATTCTTAGTAATATTCTTATTTTTACTCGTTCGCCTTTGTCAGGTCTGGAAAACTCTGATTTCTGCTTAATGGATCTTGTCGTATCAGTTATGATGGTATCGTTTATTTCAATAATTCTTCTAAGTGTAAATAAATCGTCCAGGTCTTCTGCTATTATTGCCTTTGATTTTTCAGAATGCTTTGAATCCCGTACAATCATCTGAACTATTTTTCACACATTATTTTCAATTATCCCAAACTGTCATGTCGACCCTGAATTCAAGTTCGATTCACTATTGATTTCGTTACCCTGCTTTGAGGACTCAAGATAACTGTTTACCCATTCTTGAGTTATCACTCCTGATTCAACAAGATTCACCAGCGCATTTGGTGACGCCTCTCCAGTCACTTTTCCACTTTTCCTTCTAGTTTGTCTCCATTTAAGTTGGGTATTTCCAGTTTTTGAAGAATAGATAATACCAAGTACTTCTTTGGCATTTACAAAAGTCATTTCGCGGATTTTCTTAAGCGTTACCTTATCAGCTGCCTCTATGTAAATTGCGCCCGGACCTTCCTCGCGTTCGGGAAATATTTCAAAATCATGCATGTAACTTTCTGGTATAAATGATCTACATGTACTTATGATAATAAACCTCCTGAAACTTTCCAGAGAGCAAGCAGCTTCTATTAGGACCAATGTTTTCATAGGATTCGTTGTTATTTATCAAGTTTCTGACATGGGTTGAACACTTTATCCTAGAGATATAGCACATTGGTTTGTATGTTAATACTAGAATTAACTTGATAATTTATGGAGGACAAACTCCTAACTCAAGATCTACTTCATATTGTCTTCAGTAGGGCTATTCCGTCATTGTTTGTCCTTTTCTACTAGCCTTGTGGAGACTTAAAAATTAGATTGTATTAGCGGAGAATTATATCGGATTGTAGGAAGTTATTTTGAACTTGCATCAGACCATAAATATCTGAAATATTCTTTCGCAAATCCTGCCAGACCTATATGATTAGCCCAGATTGCGATTGGCTCTACAGTACCTTTTTCATTTCTGCCGCTTCCAAGCAATATCATTACTTGGTTAATATCACCAATGACCCCTCCTCCAAACATATTGTTTTTAACTCTAACCTCAGCTACTCTTGAAATTGTTTGGATTGTTTCCTTGCTTGTATTGTCAGAAACAAGGACTGCAATTTTTACACCTTTCTCTGACAGTGTTCTCAAAGTCGCTTGAATTATGCCTACGATGTTTTCCGCACCCTGGGGTAATGCAACAAGCAATTCCTTCTTGCAGTTCTGAATAATTTCTTGAACTTTAATAGCGATATTATACAAGCCCATCACCACCCATATCTCTGGCCTTTCCTTAATTCCTGTTTTTTCGTAGATGGGCATTAATTCTTGTATTATCGCTTCATTGTTTGAATCCATCTTTTTTTCAATCAAAGTCCTAGTTGTTTCTGTTGCAGTTTGTGGTGAATTTGGAAAAAATTTCTGCGGTCTGGAACTATTAGATACTATCCAGCCTCTTTCTTCCAGAGAATTTAAAACTTCATATATCTTGGAATACGGCACGCTCGATTTCTTACTAATCTCAGAAGCTGCCATCGACCCGTTTTCAAGCAATGAAATGTAGACTTTTATTTCATAACTCCCCAAACCTATCTCTTCCATTGCTTTTTTGGTCTTATCGGATAAACTCATAATAAGGGTAAGACAGGATAAGAGAAACATAGTATATATTCTAGATGTACTGCCTAATCTCTCAGCAAAACCAGACTAATCACCATATTATTAGTTACATTATATTTATATAGTAAATAGACAGAGTCGACATGAATACCTAGGCGAGATTAAGTGGAATTAATACAAATATCTAACCGTACCGTAAATAAAGTTAACACAGAGAAGAGAACTATACGATTTACTCAGAGTATCTGTCCAGATTGCAATATGATCCTTGACGCTGAAGTTTTTGAAAGAGAAGGTAAAGTTTTCATGACCAAAACCTGTCCTACACATGGTGAATGTGAAGAATTGTACTTTGGTTCATATAAAATGTACAATAAATTCAGCACATATTGGATGGATGGGAAGGGTGCACATGCTCCAAACGTAATGGTAGACAAGTGTGCATGTCCGACTAATTGTGGTTTATGTACCAATCATCTTTCACACTCTGGACTAGCTAATATGATAGTCACCAATAGATGTGATCTGACCTGCTGGTACTGTTTCTTTTATGTTAAAAAGGGATTGGAAGGCGCTTATCTGTACGAGCCCACTCACGAACAAGTCAGAGCAATGATGAAGACTCTCAAGGCAGAAAAACCAATTGCTGGAAATTCAATTCAAATTACTGGTGGTGAACCAATGTTGAGGGATGATATTGCAGATATCATTAGAATAATGAAAGAAGAGGGAGTTGATCATGTGCAAATGAATACCAATGGTATTAAACTGGCACTCTCTCCAGAGACAATGCGTCAGGTTAGAAACGCTGGTGTAAGTAATTTGTACTTGTCATTTGACGGCGTTACTCCCAGAACTAATCCAAAGAATCACTGGGAAGTTCCATATGCTTTGGAATCTGCTAGAAAATGCGGAACAACTGTAGTGTTCGTTCCTACTGTAATAAAGTCAATTAATGATCACGAGTTAGGTCCAATCATTAGATATGCTCAAAAACATCTTGATGTTGTTCACGCGGTTAACTTCCAACCTGTTTCGTTGACTGGTAGAATGGGCAAAAAAGAGCGAGAAAAATATAGAATTACCATTCCAGACTGTATAGAAAGAATAGAAGAGCAAACTAATGGAGAAATCTCAATGGATGATTGGTTCCCAGTTCCGTCATGCATGCCACTAACAAATGTAATCGAAGCTTTTAGCAAAAAACCAAAATACGAACTATCAATTCACTTTGCTTGTGGTGCTGGAACATATGTATTTGAAGATACTCAAACCAAGAAATTAATTCCATTAACATCATTCGTTGACCTTAAAGGTGTTTTGGAATACTTCGAAGAAAAAGCTGAGGAAATAAGATCTGGTGCGAACAGGTATTATGCAATGCTACAGGTAATTAGAAAACTAAATCAATTCGTGGATAGAGACAAACAGCCTCATGGATTGAATCTTGCAAAGATGTTTTCCAGCATCTTGTTGAAACGTAACTTCGACTCAGTAGGTTCATGGCATGTTCGTTCCTTGTTCTTGGGAATGATGCACTTCCAAGACAAATATAATGAAGATCTAGAAAGACTCCAGAGATGTGACATTCACTATTTGACGCCTGATTTGAGAATCGTTCCGTTCTGTGCGTTTAATGTAATTCCAGAATGGTATAGAGACAGAATCCAAAAGAAATATAGCATTCCTGTTGAAGAATGGGAAAAAGCTCATGGACAAACCCTTGAAGCTGGTTTGTATCGCGGTATAATGAGAAGGGGTAAACCTGAAGCACAAATGGGATGCGCTATGTCCGAAATGCACAAGGCAGCTGCCGAATCAATGGCCAATGACGATCACAAGGCCGTTGAGTTAAGAAACGGAATGGCTGGCGCATAATTCCTTCCTTTAATCCACTTCTCTTTATTTTTAGTTCAATAGTAATTTGATATATTGTAATCTTTGATTTTTGGACTTTTTTTTAGAACAAGATTTAATTGAATGCTGTTTCCACCTTTCTCAATGTCTAATGTGAAATATATTCAACTTGAATCTCAAGGAGAAGTTGCTATACTTCGAATCAACAGACCTGAAGCTTTGAATGCGATGAATGTCGATGTCGTATCAGAGCTTTCTCAAACAGTGGACAAAATAGGTGCGGACGAAAGTATCAGGGTTATAATAATAACAGGAGCTGGTGAAAAATCATTTTGCGCCGGTGCAGATATTTCATACATGGTTGACATAGATCCAATTACTGCGGAAAAATATGCTTCCTCAGCACAGTCTGTCTTGAACAAAATTGAGCGTTTGGAAAAACCAGTAATAGGAGCAATCAACGGATACGCACTCGGAGGAGGCTGCGAATTAGCAATGGTTTGCGATATCAGAATAGCATCCAGTAACGCAAGACTCGGTCAACCTGAAGTCACGATAGGAATTCCTCCTGGGTGGGGCGGTACACAACGATTGATGAGATTAGTGGGACCAGCTAAGGCCAAGGAACTAGTATTCACTGGAAGGATGGTATCAGCAGAGGAAGCATTTCAATTGGGTCTGGTAAATAACGTAATTAGCTTGACTCCAGATGATAATCTACCTCCTGAAGTTGCAGCTGACGACAAGGAGAAGCAAAAGGAAAGGAACAATCAGATAGCAAAACTACTCAACAATAAACTGATGAACGAATGTATTGCAATGGCCAAACAGATTTCAAAGAATAGTTTCAACGCTGTAAAGGTGAGTAAAATGTTAGTAAACAGAGGTATGGATGCAGACCTCGACACAGGACTCAGGCTGGAAATTTACGGGTGGTCATTATGCTTTGCACATGAGGATAGGAAAAAGATGATGTCTGATTTTCTCAACAAGAGCAAAAAATAAAATCTCTTATATTCCAACTTTTTTAGAATCGATGTTTCGAAATTACTTTGGCCCCTCTGCTAACTCCACAAACGTATGCCTTACTCTCAATTTTCGATTCAGTGAATCCTTGCTCCATAGACTTACCAATCCCCCAGGCATCATTTCTTGAATTCGTGAAGGCAATCATTGAGGGTCCTGCACCGCTTATTGTTACTGCCAATGCCCCAGAGCGCAATGCATTTGTTCTTATTTTATCGTAACCAGGAATAAGGTTTTTTCTGGCGGGTTCGACTATGACATCATTGATACCACTTGCTAGAAGCTTTGTATCCTGATATTGAAAACCACTTACCATCATACATGCATTGGCTAAATTCCTTGTGTGATCTTCAAGTGAAATCGTTCTTGGTATCACACTTCTCGCTACTTTTGTTTTCTTAGCCGGAGTTACCATTTTGGGAACACAAACCACAAGTATCAAATCTTTTGGGGCATTTATTCGACTAAACTGAAGAGTGGGATATGTTCTTACTATTACGAATCCACCGAACAATGAAGCCACAACATTATCATAATGTTTTACACCTGCGCTACCCACTTCGCCTTCAGCAGCATAATCCAATAATTCATTTTCGGTTAATTCGCATCGGAAAAGTTCATTGAATGCAGTAACGGCAGCAGCACTAGAAGCGGCACTGCTTCCCAATCCCAGTCCTACTGGTACTCCTTTGACAATATTGATGTCAAGGTCATTTTTGATCTTGTATTTTCTAGCTATTTTCATTACTGATAGACTTGCCGTATTCTCACCAGCCACAGAAGGTATCATGGTATTATCATTTTGTAATGTAATCCTTATTTTTCCATTCTTAGTTGCCAACTTGGTGATAGATACAGTATCATAGAAAAGATCGAGACCTAGCCCAAAGACATCAAACCCCGGGCCTAAATTGGCTGTTGTTGATGGTGCTTTTGCTTTACAAATATCCAATGTTTCCTTCATTGCTTATTCTAATCCCCTTTTTCCTCACCAAAGTTGAGTACTCTTGAAAGCGCCGCAGTAAGATTTACCATTCCACTCATTGTTAGACTTGAAACAAGAATTGGGTTTTGCATTAGTTTATTCTTGTACAAAGCCTGTAAAAGGTCCTTGCTCAAGATTGAATGTTCAATATTCTTTTCGTTATGGAGCGAATCTTCCAGAGACGATCTGGAGGACCATCTAAGTAAGTCTTCCAGCTTGTCAATTACCAGATCTCTTTTTGTCATCACATCAATCTGCGATATGTTCAATCGAAGTCTTACAGATGTTGCCATTAGTGCAATAGAAACGAAATTAATTGGTGAGGATGACGCGAGAATCCCATCGAAGGTAAATATGTTTATTTTACTATCGGATTGAAAATTTGAAACAAAATAGGGTCCACTTGCTCTAAATATGAAAAGTTCTATTTGGCCGGGGGTATCTGCTATCACAAGATCTGGATTCAGATCATAAACTTCGTCCTGTATTTCGTCCAGTTTTGTAGCAATCATGTCTGCTGCCATAATGAGTGCTCCATTTGGTCCGAGGTCATGCTGAGACATTATTTTTTCAATATCGATATAATTTCTCACATCGACATCGGGTTCATAAGGTAATGAGATAACTCCGGGATCAAGATTCAAAGAGACTGGATAAAAGCCATTATCTTTATACCATTGAACTAATTTGGATGTAAGAAGTGATTTTCCAGACCCTGCTGTCCCAGTAACAAAAATAGTTTGCAAACAAACTTCAAACAAAGAGTGAATATATTAATTCTATTGATTATTATATGACCTTTTATTATTTTGAATTGAGCAGGCTTGAAATGGAGATTAATTGCAGTTGCTGTGAGCCTTATTCCATTTTTATTACTATTTACATTTACACCGGTTTCACCAGCTGATGTCTTCTCTGTAGGGCCATTGCCGTTCCTTCTTTCTGTCTCGGCCGTTATGGTTAGAATTTTGTTACAGGCCTATAGGTTTAGGTATTTTATTAAACACTTCATCGGCCCAAATTATAGTACGACTCTAAAAACTATGAATGCGAGACTTGCCGGGGAATTTGTCACACAAACCACTCCTTCTTTTATTGGTGGTGAAATTGTAAGGGTAGCATGGCTAATTAAGAACGGAGTTCCGGCAGGCAAAGCTGCTTGGGTTGCTACTGCAGAAATAATAGCTGATGTGTTTGCAGGCAGTATTTTGGCATTTATAGCGGGTGGTGTGGCCATTTTTGGTGGTGGATCCTTTATTGGTATTTTGGTCATTATGGTTGCTATCCCAACTTTTTCTTTTTGGTTTCTTGTCGTGGTGCTGTCTGCAAACAGGAACATGCAGTTGCCAAAATTTGCTCTCATATTGATAAATAGATTCCTGTCAAAGGAAAGATCAGATCGTCTAATAAATTCAACAAACATTGCCTTGGCAGATCTTTGCAAGATGAGCAGAGAAAATTTTACTTCGTTTCACTCGGTAAAGGTCCTTTCAGTAGGAATGGCAATAACATTTGTAGCTTTTGCTTTTCAGGGTATTTCGTTTTTGGTACTTGCTGATTCTGTTGGTCAGCATGTCGGATTTTTCCAATCATTTATGGCCACTTCAGCCTCTACTGCTTTATCTACATTACCCATTACCATAGGGGGGTCTGGCTTGGCAGAACTGGGCGTCTGGGCATATATCACGAATATTAGTACTATCCCAAATTTGACGGAGGTACTTAATTCCTCTCAATTATCTGTAATCATTGCTTGGAGAATTGCTACTTATCATGTCCCTCTCGTTATAATGTGGATTGCTCTGATGAGAATTACAATCGGTAAGGATTCTATTGCAAATCAGATAAATTCCAAGAATTTGGATAACAGCTAAAATAATAGAAAAGGAATGCTCACATCTTTAAAGAGGATTTGCAATGAATAAATTGAAAGGGAAAACAGTTGTAGTGACTGGGGCATCTTCGGGTATAGGGAGATCGACTGTTTTAGATTTTGCGGAAAAACAGGTCAAGGCAATTATACTTGTTTCTAGAAACAAAGAACGCATGAACCAGATTGCAACAGAGATCGGTGATAAATGTGAATCCATGATTTTTTCCTGCGATGTGTCGAATAATTCTGAAGTATCAAAGATGGCCAATGATGTGCTTTCAGTTTATGATTACATTGATATATTGGTAAATAATGCTGGAATTGGGAGATTGGGAAAAGTAGCAGATCAATCGATAGAGGAGATTGAACAAGTAACCAAAACAAATTACCTTGGGATGATTTATTGTACAAAAGTATTTCTAGATTCAATGCTGAGAAAAAAAAGTGGACATATCATTAATGTTGCATCTCTTGCAGCCAGCTTTGGAATTCCTGGTTTGGCCGTATACTGTGGATCAAAATTCGCAATACTTGGATTTTCCGAGTCACTCAAACACGAATTACATGGCACTGGAATCAGAGTTACAGTAGTAAGCCCTATAGGAGTAAAGACAAATTTTTTTCAACATCCTTCATTTGATAATAAGTTCAAAAATAAAGAACGATTTTATCTAGATCCTCATTCTGTTTCCAAAGCAATCATAAGCGCATCTACATCAAATAGGTTGGAAATTGTTGTACCATTTTACATGAGAGTTGGCATATGGTTAAAGAATACAATACCATTTATAGTAAATCCGATTGTTGGAGCTTCTTTTAGAAGAATGTTGGATAACTGATACTGATAGTTTATTCATCCTCGTCATCAGCAGAACTGGCTGATGCTTGTACATCTGATTCAACATCCATGAGCTGAAGATCTTCCAATTCAAATCTGTACATCACATTCATTTCGAGATTATACTTTGATTTTAATAACTCGACTAGTTTGGAACTTAGTTCGCCTTTGAACATCCTTATCTTAAATTCGTAAATGAATCCTTTTAGAAAGTCAGAAATTTTCAAATTTTTAGGCACATCCAAACCTTCGATTATAGTCCGTCCATCAGATAGAGCTTCGTATATTTGCAAATCAACTTTCCATGCATCTTCATAGACAGCCAGGATGTATCCCGATCTTGTCAGTATTTCTGGCTCCCCAAATTGCACTGACTTTATTTCATCTTCGGCCCATTTCGGTAGAGATTCATCGTTTCCTGTATTGCCATCCCTCATGCTTTTGCTTGAAACTTGCGCTTTAGACCTTGGCATAACTAATCTTAATGACGTACCACTATTACTTTCTAAAAAACTTTACAGATTAATATCATTAGATCAACAGCAAACAAATTTGATTAAAAAAGTTCAATAGGAATGACAATAATTAAAACAAATGGTAATTTAAAAAATATTTTCTAGCAGTTTTTTTAATCAACAATACCATTTTGAAATTTTTAACAAGATCTAAACTAATTTGATGAAATCTAATAGCATCTATGATAATATTGCAATTTGTCGAGATA